>QQTW01004002.1_pt1 | contig 10993 bp, 17 predicted proteins | sample 1904831 | NCBI WGS metagenome assembly QQTW01 (sample SAMN09435610, study PRJNA476489) | Subsurface metagenome, whole genome shotgun sequencing project.
CTTTGGCGGTTTCGTCCTCTGGATGCGCCAATGGTTCCCTCCCAGTGTCCGCCATCTCATACACGGGCTCCGTGAACGAGGTTATGCTCTCCTGCGCGTTTCCGTCTTTTGAAAATTCCAGTGGATTTCTCTCAGTTTCCACTGTCTCATCCAAGGGCCCGGTAAGTTGGATCATGCTCTTTTTGGCGTTCTCGTCTTCTCGATCCAATGGTTTCCTTTCAGTGTTCGCTGTCTCAATCACGGGCTCCATGACTTGAGTTGTGCTTTCCTTGGCGTCCTCGAGTTCTGAGCGCTCCAATTGTTTCTTATCAGCCTGCGCTGTCTCATCCACCAGCTCCGGGAGTAAGGTTTCGCTCCCCTTGATTTCCTCCGTGGACTCATGCCTGCCATGCGGACTTGCGGTTCTCGAGCCATTGTCGGTGGCGCCGAGCCCGGCAGAGACTGCAGCTTTGTGGACAACTCCATTTGGCGCAATCTGTCGGAACATTTCCAGAGGGTCGAACCAAGTCTCGACCTTCTGAAGTCTGACCTTGTCGTCAACCAGCGCCACCGTGACCCCCTGTACGTCGATGGAGCCGCCGTGCGCTTTCGCCGTCACCTTCTCTCCTTTGCTGCAGTCCGCTCAGCACATGCAGGCTTTGCTGCGAGAACCGCCAGAAGAACTCACTTGTTGAACCCGACATAGTCATTCTTCATCGTGCCCCAGTGCCGCCACCGAAAGGCCACGAGCGGCGGTCCGCTGTAGACCTCGAGCACCTCCCACGCGAACGTCGGCATCATGCGCTTGAACGTCTTGTGGCTGGACGCGAAGTCGGAGTGCTCCGGGCTGTAGTACTCGTTGGGCGCGATGATGGCATTGTAAGTGCCCACCTTCAGCATGTGCTCGGCCGTCTGCGGCGGTCCGCCGTTGATTGCAAAGGAGTAGTTGTCTGGATCGATCGTGCGCCAATCGGACAGCTCCGGTTTGAACGACGCCTCGACCTCCCAATTCTTGACCAGGTTTTGCACCAGCTCCGGCAGGCTGCCGGCAGCATGGTCCATCTTTTTCGCTGCGGGTAACGTCAGCCATTGTTCCGCTCCCGAGACCACTCGGAGAGGAGACAGGGATCAGGGCATTGAAAGAGATGGTGGCACAAAATGCACGTTGGAAGTATACATCGTTGGGGTGACACAATGAGGGAAAGAGAATTCTCCGATAGGTGTCTATGCAGTCAACCGCATACGACGCACGCGATTTCCACGTGGACACAGGAAGTTCAAATTTGTAGCAACGCTGCATCAACTTCCGGAGAAAAAGCATTCGGAAAGAAGCAGCGGAACTGCGCGATGCGGGGATAAGAAGACAATGCACCTACTCTGTGCATAGACCTGTCGGGTCTTCGAGTAGTCCGGAGGCCTTCCGTACCGCCATTTGACATTGACGTCCTTGAGAACGGCATCGGGGTCGGAAAGGTAGTCGGGCACGGCGGGAGCAGGCTCCTGTGTGGGCTCCTGTTTGGGCACCTCCGCGGGCTGCTGTTTAGGCACCTCAACGGGCTCCTGTTTGGGCACATCCGCGGGCTGCTGTTCAGGCACCTCGACGGGCTTCTGGATTTGCACGTCGGCCATGAAGTGTCGAAAGGATGAACTCAGTATCGCTCAGATCAAAGAGTTGGGTCTGGTGGCAACGGAATGGACGGAAACGAGGAGTTGTGTGGATAAAAAGGAGGTAACGTGAAGAGCTTTGCTGCAGCGGGATCAAGGGGCTTATATGCCCTCACCTGCAATGCAAAGACTCATTTCCCGAAAGACATCTCAAGCAAGCAAAACGACACAGCGGCAGCCGGAGCTTTCGAGCGGCAACCACATGGCCATCCCTACCATCCGGAATGCGACCTGTCTACCGCCTTGGTCGACTCTTTGGGCATTCGTCAGAAACAAAGACGAACCTCGGCCATCTGGCGTATACGGAGCCATCGAGGTCCACATTCACGGGGCTTGTATCTCGAAATCTTGTGTCACCGCACGCCTTCTGCAAGCCGCTTGCAAGCCGCTTACACCTGCAGTCGAGCGAATGTGGGCTGTCGGGAAGAACCTTTCTCTCCTGTTTCTGATCCCCTCGATAACACTGAGGCTCATCTCACTCGCTGATGCTTACCGCACGGGTCTCTGCGGTAGAGTCCCGTGATTCGACGGGTATACGCAACGGCGCGGACCACTGTGTCCGCAATCACTCGCAGAGAACGCACCCTTGAAGCGATCGACATGGGTGTCTACGTCGATGGAAGGGAGAGTGGTGTGATCTGCGAGCCGCGGCAATGAGCAGTCATCTGTTGTTTGTCTCCTCTAGAGTGGCGTCATGCGAATGGAATGCGCGCTTATCCTCTGGTCGTCTCCTCCGTACATCGAGAGCGGATTGTCTCGGTTGTTTTCCGGAGCGGTCCAGATTCCACTGCATGCATCAGGCCTGGAAGTTGCACGAAGCAGACCTGAATGGTCGACCGACGCTCGGCAACACCTTCTCAGATGTCTACAATCACACTAAAGGCTGAGACTGATACGACTGGTAAGCGTCGATGAGGACAGCTAGTGGCGACTGGCAAAGGCACCAAAGGGTTTCTTCTCAATAGGGCATTGTGACAAGGCAAGATCTCGACACGTTTCACAGACCACTGATTCAGACAAACCCGGGAACGCCTTGCTTCGAGCAACCCTAATCCCTTGCTTGGTGACACGAGAATATCTTCCGCCGCCACGAGACGCACGGTAGCAAATCGCGGGGTTCAACTGCGCTATCTGTCATCTCATTGAGCGTTTTTATGTCCTTTGAGCGGTCACCTACTTTCATCAGCATGAGGGCAGTTGCTGATTTATGCTGTTATGGTATATGGGTATATGTTGCTGACCGAATGCCGCTGGGTTCCATCCCTAGCCTCATGCCGTGAGAGCTTCTCCGCAAAGGCGGTCTGGAAAGGTGCTCGACTGAAGCAGCATACCATCACCTATCCGATCAAGGAGAGCTACGCCTCAAGCAGCAACAGCCAGACCCAGCACCCACCCCGAATAAAGACGCATCAACTTCCCAATCCTGACGCCCGCAGCGCCGCGATCGCCGCCTCCGCACCACGGAGACCCACCGACCGGGTTCGCAAGACACCTCTTTTCTCAGCCGCGAGCATGCCCGACCTCGTGTTGGAGGAATTTATCGGTCGTCCGAGCCGGCAACCCGGTTCATTCTCTTCTGGTGGCTTTCGTGGCTGCTTCTGCTGACTGCTACTGCTGATGTGGCCACGCCAGGGTTGAGGATATATCTTTCTGTTCGCATAGGTACGACGGCTTGGCCGGGATCCGGGACCTGAATCTTGCGGGGTGCAGCGTGGCAGCTCTGTGTTTGGATCTGATCTTGCCGTGAGTCACGATAGAGGAGCCGTCTCTGGTTCGAAAGAGTTGATGTCACTTGAGCGCTGGAGGAGAGCGCCATACTACCAGTAACTCGTGATAATAAGCTGCTAGCTTTCGATTATCTATCCCGACTTGCGACATGGTCTAGCAATCAAGGGAGCTGAACACGAATGAGTCACTAGACACGAATATTTGGCACCGTGATTGCGACTTACATTGGGTTTGCAGATACGTGCGGCAACCGTTGTGATACATCGACTCGGACATCCAGTGCTCTTTGCTGATGCGACTGATCATACTGCGTAAATTGTTTGAGCACGCAACACGGGACATATCAACATGCATTTCTCACTACATGGAGCATTCGTCCCTGGCTAGTATCTGGGGCGCAACCGTGACAAGGCTCGACAAGGAGCGGGTATAAATGCTCGGCGTCGGATGCGAATTTCGGCAGAGAAAGCATTGCAGCCTACAGGCCGCGATTCTAGTCAAAAACATGCATCATTGCGCCGGAAGGGAGCGTCAGCGCCGACATAGGGCGCTGCTTCTGCGCACTTCCAGCATGGCGACAGGCTTGACCTTCAACGGAGCAAGACCGGAGAAGGACATTCCCTTCAATTGAAATCATACATTTAGCGACTCTTGCATTCTTAGTCTGCTCACCAGACACTAGGCGCAATCAAAAAGCCAGATCCCGCCGGTCGGTCCCGTTCTTGCAACTCGTGCAGGACGGACAAGTTCGACGTTACACGACATCGACCGGCCTGCATGGCTTGCTTGCTCTGCGAGCGATCGGGGCCCACTCTCCCACCGTTGGACATGCAACCATCCGACGGAACCCCCGGCCTTTTCTGAGGGGAAAGGGGTAGAGAAACCACACACATACACGCATCGCGCGGGTCCAGACATAGGGCGTGCAACCCATTTCCTGTCAGACTTGTCAACATCTCACATCGCCCCTTTTCTTGTGCCCTCTCCAGACGGGCTGCCTTCTGTTCTCTTTAGAATCTTCCGGCTTGTGCCAGCTGACACCAAAACGACGTGTCGTAAGCCGAGGCGCGAAATCGAGCGGTGGCCAGCCGGATCCCGCCGGCGTGGCCGACTGGGTGCTGCAGCTTGTTGAGCTGAGCCAGGCCTTCGTAGCTTTGAAGGCTGGACGGATCGCAGGCGCTGTGAACTGGGCGCCGTATGTGTGTCTGCGCTCCGATGAGATACATCCATAGTCATCAACCTTGCTGGCATGCTCTTTTGATGGCTCGCACAACTTCGCGGAGTACCTTGCATGCACGAGAGAATCATGGATGCTCATCTCGCGCCTCTTCTGCCTCTAGCTCGATTCTCGGAATAGAGACTGTCGTCATTTCATGCAGTACCGTAGAAAGCTGGAGGGGGGACTGGTTACCGCATACGTGACCGGGATACACCTGAGCACGCACCGCCGTTGCGCGTTTATGAGTACCTTGCAGGACAAATGAAACGTAGGGATTGACAAGTCGTCCTGCCATAAGAACGAATTGCAAGCTTACCATATGCCTTGGCAACGAAGGGAGCAAGAACATGTCATCTTTCTCATACGCTGCCAGTACTGCCGATAACTTCGCCGCAGAAGAGTCGCCAGTCACCCACCAAGAGCTCACGATCAGGACAGAGAATGATTTGGCAAGTCGGGTCCCGATCGTAGTCGAGCTGAGAAGACAGCAACCGTGAAGCGCCATATGCCCATGGATGAACGACGGGCCAGGCCCTTAACAGGGACGAGGTTCCTGCAAAGACATTTATGTGCCTGAGAACGTGGCAGCGGCCGGTTCAGTCACAGTCATGCGGTCCTCTACGAGACGCCGCACACGCTCAGGGATTAGGTACATGCATTTCGAGCGCGGCGCGGACGAGGAGCAAACCGCTGAGGCCGAGACCGGTCCCAAGCTTTGCGGACGGGCGTCGGCGGTTGGGCGCTTGCGTGTGGGCCCAGTGTCGTCGACTTATCTTCTTGTGATTTTGTAAAAGTTGCAGTCTTCGGAGATGTTTGGTGGACTTGCGAGTTGAGTGGACGAAGTATGACTCTCTAATGGTGATAACTCGTGATCCGGGAGTGTCGTGCAACAGCGGTGAGCGGTTCACGACGTAATGACGTCAAGCGAACCTCCACCGACGTGGGAATATCGACGAGCATTTCGACTTTTTGCTTGAAACATTCATAGATGGCCCGCATAGAATCTTTTCGTACATCAAGCTGCCTCTAACCTACAGAGAACATATTCACACGTCCTATACACTCTGCAGTCCGTGTGGAGAAGCGCACACCAGCTATCGAAGGCTGTTCTTCAAACCTTTTGTTCGAAAGAGAGTGATCTGCCATCAGCGTCACCACTTTTCGACATCACTCTACCCCTCGATTCGACGAACTCTCCTCGAAGAAAACGGGACGATTCCCCGTATCCTTTATTCATCCTCGCATTTGAAGCAACACCACTGTCTCGAAGCCCAAGATGGACCCCAAAATGATGAAGCTCGCTCTCAAGGTGGTCGGATACGGCGCGGACAAGATCCCCGACAAGGTGTTCGACGTCATCCCCGGAGGATACTACAAGACGAAAGAAGCGAAAAGAATGGCCGAGGACCGCCAGCGCAGTCGCAGCCGCCGTCCGCGCAGACGCCAGGCGTACTCGGAACCGGAGTCTGACGGAGAGCAAAGCGGGTATCACAGCGACTTTGACGGCCGGCGCAACCACAGGAGGAGACGCTATTCGAACGATATGGACTCCCGTCCATCGCGCAGGGGAGACCGGTATGCAGCGTCGGAGTCGTACGGTCGCTCTGATGCTAGACCGTCCGCCGGTGCCGGCGTGAAGGACGCTTATTACGGAGCGCAGCCGTCGTATGGGAGCGGGCAGTATGCACCGCCGCAGCAGGTGAGTCCAGTCAGACCGGCTACATTCTTTCTAGCCAACCCTTGCTGAATGCTCCTCCAGGACGCATACTATCCGACCTATGCCGGACCCCAGCCCTCAGACCCCACCAACAACCCCAACACCAACCGGCGCGCAGCACCCGCCGGCTTCGATCAAGGCCCTTCCGGCCAGTCCGACTCGCCCCGCTACGGGCGCTATTCTGGCATTCTAGACGACTCGGACGCGTCGTACTCGCGCTCGAGCAGCCGGTCGCGGCAGGGCCGGCGCCGACGTCGCAGCCGATCGTCATCACGCAGCTCGCGCAGCCGGTCCGGCATCCGGGACGCGATCAAGGAGCATTTCGATCCGAATGCGGTCGGGCTGTTCCCTGGAGCGGTTGGAGCCATGGCGGGTGGGCTGCTGGGTAATGAGGTCGGGCATGGCAAGTTGGCGGCGCTGGCTGGGGCGGTGATTGGAGGTGTGGGCGGTACGGCTTGGGGGAAGCGTAGGAATAAGAAGTAAGTTGTGCATATCTGTGGTGCGGGACTTGACCGCATGGTGGGGTGTTTGGGGTATGAGGGAAAGGCTGACGTTCTCGTCCTACCGCAGGTTAGATCGCGAGCTGGAGAAGGCTTCAGCCAAGGCGAGAAATAAGAGTGCGAGGCCGCGCAGTCAATCGACCAGGCGTCGGGACAGGTACGACGGCTATGACAGCTACTAATGCTGATATGCTTGCTTGCGGTGTTGCTTTCCGCGTTGAGAGCTACTGGGGGAATGCATAGCATGCACCGATTCCTTAGAACGACTGACAAGACAATACGGTGATTTGATAACAGCATTCCGCCTGTTGATAGCATATGTTTCGTCCGTCCGACGCCTATCCAGAGTATAACGGCTTTTTACGACCAATCTGAGTGGATAGATGATGTCCAAATGTTCTCTTGTTTTTAACCTTCTCTCATGTATTGTATATAGCCCGGATTTCCATATCAACCACTCTCCTGTATATGAGCGTCATTGTTTCTATCCTGTTGCATGCTGATGCGGCGGCTCCAAACGATAAGAGATAGAACATCATAGCTGGAATGTCGTTGAGATAAGAGAATCGGAGCCGGCTTCGTATACCTTCTTGAGAAGCATATAATAACTGCCGAAGGCTGTCTCGGCGCCTTAATCAATTGCTGACCTGGCCGGCGGCTCCTCGACCCTTATGTGCCAGAAGAAGTCATGAACAGGCGGTGTCCTCCTGATTCTCAGCGTCATATCGCTAAGGCAGTCCTATATCGACGTTTCACTGCCATTGGGGAAAGAGGGGCGCAACTTCAACGACAGCAGTCGCTTGAGCATCACTCTTCGCTTCGCCATCGTTCACATGGAGCAGACGAGCAACCACTCATAATGGGAAGTTGTCTCTGTAGAATTTTGTAAATGCTTCTTCACCGAGGGTGTCCTATAGACGTCGCATGTCAGTCTCTCACATCTAGCCATGGGAAAAGGCCGCCTGAGGCCTGGAAACGAGGAGACGAAGAAATCGAACATACGCATTCCTCAAGCGGCCACTGTTTGCCCTGCCGCGCGCAATTGACGGCGTCATACATGCAGCGGAGATCCAACTCCGGCGCCTTCTCGTCAACTTCCTGGACGAAATACAACCTCACGTGACAGAAAGAACCCATGTCGAAAGCCCTTGACCTGCGCTTGATGAAGCCGTATGGGATCCTGTCCTTGCAAGGGGCGATAACGGCGTCCACGATGCGCGGGCCGCAGAACAACTCGAACGGCTTCCACGGAAGGATGAGCAGGGCGACGGTGGTGCGCTGGTCTCCGAGCATGGCGCTGGTCCGCTTGCACGAGGCTCTCGGTGGATCTTCGAGCATCTTGCTCACCTCAAACATGCGGAGCAAGCCTGGGTCTGGAGCGGAGGAGACTGGCTGATGAAGCAGGGCCGATAGCGCCAGAACCAAGAGGCTGATGGTGAATCTCATGATCATTCTTCTGGGCTATTCTGGAGCTGTGTGAGGGACGTCGGACGCTGCGCTGCCGACAGAGGTTGTTGATGGACGGGGCGTTGGCCATCAATAGAGTGATTTCCGCGGACGTCTGATGTTTAACATTGCGTACAGCCGCACAGTAAAGGGTCCAACAATATGCATCTCTAGCTTGGACGCAGTAAAAAGTTTTATCTGAGGTGGGATAAGGTATGAAGGTGGCCAATGTCCAGGCGGGCGATCCCCAAGCTCGGAGTCGTCTTTCTCTATTGATCTTAGGACAGTTGAAAGAGGAGGTTTGTACTCAGCGGCGAGAACCACCATGAGCCTTTTCCGTACCCCAACAGTCTGATATCTGTGTCTGTGGTCTATTCGTTCCTGGGTTGACCGTTGCAGCGTTCGTCTGAAAACTCGATGGGTTGGCTGGCAGTAAGATATCAGGCACTTGGTATCTCCTGATAATCGTGATAATCCTGGTCAGCCTAAATTGCAACGAATTGTGGTCATAAAGCGTGTAGTGAATCTCTTGCAGCATCTGCCCTGCTCCAGGAGCAGTATCGGTGGAACTCGACATCGAGTACATGCGATACCATCCACGTGCGAATTGGTCCGAGCCTTCACCTTCCTCCATATCGTTTCGAAGTTGTCCTTCAGAAATGTGGAGGCGGGAACCGATCCGGCTTGCACTCGTCTTGCTGCCCATTGAGGGAGTTCAATACATAATCTGCACATTGTGCACAATTCTGGTGATACCTTGCACAACCGGCTCGGAGAAGTCCCGGCTTCCGAGTCTCGGCTTCCGAACTTTCGATATCTGCGCCGCGTGCATACGCGTCCGGCGCACCGCTTCAACAGTCAACTTGCACGGAAAAAGCAGACAAGAGGACCCATTTGATGCGTTTCTAATCAGCCACGGCGGAAATTCCGCTCTACAAGTGCACCCGCGCGTCTGCTCATTTGTCAGCCATTTCCAGTCCACCAAGAGACCAATCTGTGTCACGATGCGTGCGATTATTGTCCACGAAAAGGGATGAGGATCGTAAGGGCACCAAGGGTCACAAAGAACGCATAGAAGGTAAATAGAACGGCATCCCTTCCCTTATTAGCTCTCATCTCTTGTCCTACTTTGGGTTCACTCTTTGCATGAGCGATCCAGGCAGATTGTGATTGTGCGTCACAATCTCATCGTCGTCTTCCGCTTCGTTTCCGTTTCACCTCTCTTCAACCGCCCTGGAAACCTGCAACTACACTCCCAAGTACACTCTTCACCATGACCGAGAAGCAAGACATCGTCATCCTGGGCGCCTCGTGGGCCGGTCTGGCCGCTGCCCACTACTCTCTCAGACACGTCCTACCAAAGCTACCAGACAATGGCAGCGCCTTCCGCGTCGTCCTGGTCGCACCCAGCGAGCACTTCTACTACCGCATCGCTGCTCCGCGCGCAGTCATCGCGCCGGAGCTGATGCCGACCTCCAAAATCTTCCTGCCGATCGCCGAGAACTTTGCGCAGTACGACAAGTCCAAGTTCAGCTTCGTGCTGGGCACCGCCACCGAGATGGACGTCACGGCTCGCACCGTCACCATCGCGACGCCGGACAGCGAGAAGCCGCAGAAACTGGTCTACCACGCCCTGATCATCGCAACGGGGACGTCAATGCCTGCGAAAGCGCTCTCCCTGAGCCCGACCGCGGACGCGACCAAGGCGGCGCTGGCCGACACCCATTCCCATCTACACAAAGCCAAAACGATCATAATTGCCGGCGGCGGGCCCTCCGGCGTCGAGACGGCGGGCGAGGTCGGCGAGGCATTGAACGGCGCCGCCGGCTGGTTCAAGGCGCGGCCGGCCAACCCCAAGGCCAGGATCACGCTGCTGTCAGGGAGCGACAGACTGCTATCGGTGCTACGCCCGGCACTCTCCAACCAAGCCGAGGTCTTCCTCGCGCGCGTCGGCGTCGACGTCGTGCACGGCAAACGCGTAACCTCGACGGCCGCCAACGCGGACGGGTCCGTCACCGTCAATCTCGACGACGGCTCCGCCATGACGGCAGACGTCTACATCCCCGCGACGGGCGCGATACCCAACACAACCTTCGTCCCCGCCGCGCTGCTCGACGACAAGGGCTATGTCAACGCCAGCACGAGCACACGGGTGGAGAACGCGGGCCCGCGGGTCTTCGTCGTCGGCGACGTCGCTTCGTACGCCACGCGCGGCCTGATGGAGATCATGAAGGCTGTCCCGGCGGCCATGACGAACCTCACGCGCGATCTGCTCGCGCATGTCGACGGAAAGGACGTCGCGCCTGGTGCGGATCGGACGTTCAAGACGCTCGAGGGCGTGGAGCTGCAGCTGGTGCCCATCGGACGGAGTAAGGGCGTCGGGGCTATCTTCGGGTACAGGGTGCCGAGCTTCTTGGTTTGGCTCATCAAGGGCCGGGACTATGTCCTCTTCAACGCGAAGCTCACGGTGCAGGGCAAGCAGTGGACGAGGGAAAGCAAGTGGACGGCTCCGAAGGCGACAGATGTGGTTGCGTAGCGGCCTAGAACTGCGGACTATATCCTCATTAGATTCTGTTCTCTCCTTGTCATGACTGCGGTCTACTCGGTGGCAAGGCAAGCTTCTGGGTTGTGTTGGCTTACTCCTTTAATATGGCTTTCCCTTCAGTTAATGATCCTCCGTAAGTTCGAAGGTGTAGCCCCAGCAACTGAATCTTGTTAGAAAGAGACAAATCCCCTGAG
>QQTW01004003.1_pt1 | contig 10993 bp, 11 predicted proteins | sample 1904831 | NCBI WGS metagenome assembly QQTW01 (sample SAMN09435610, study PRJNA476489) | Subsurface metagenome, whole genome shotgun sequencing project.
TATCGAACCCGTCCATCGCCCCAACCAATGCCAGCCCCCAGCAGTTCGTCTTCACAGCTCCCCAGGGACCCGCCGGCTTCCTCGATGGCATCCATTACTATGCGGCACTGCCTCAAGAGGCGCAAGAGCCGGCAATCCCAGTACCCCAGATTCAGCCCGAACCGACGATAATAGAGCATTCCACGCGCAACTTGCTCATCCTGGAAAATTTCGATGCGGCATCGGTGCGGACCCCTGAAGAAATGCGTCGAATTCTCTTCAAGCGGCGCCTGGGCAAAATGCAGAGTAAGTTCAGAACATGTCCTGTTCGTCGCCCCGATCCGCTAAAGTTCTGGGGGACGACAGAAACCGTGCATGAGCTTTGCGCGATTACCTCGCTGCCCGCGCGATTCCGCGACCCCGTTACCGGCCTTGCCTACGTCAACTCATATGCGTACGCCGAGATCCAACGACTGCGAGCGGGCTGCTACGTCTGGAGCGATCTGATTGGGTGCTATGTGGGACCTGCAGGCGCGGCTGCGAGAGGCGTTCCAGAGAGGTTCCAGCCAAAACCGAGGTGCCAGCTGGCACCGGCCGAGGTCGAATCACCCGTCCCACGGTGATCCGTTCCTCGGGGGGTCTAAGATTCAGTCGAATCTCGCTGGCCGGATCGCACCGTCCGACGAGGCGGTTGAACGAAAGAACCATCCACCAACCCTCCCTCGTCAGGCCATGCGACGCAAAATATCGAAGTTTAGATCCCTACGCCCCCATCCCATCGGCGAAAAATGCGCGCAGGAAACGGGGTCGAGATCGCGACCGGATCGAGGTACCTGTCGACAAGCGACCGCTCGTCTCATCAAACTTTTTTCCTTCCCTTTCCCCTTCCACCCTTCTGGCCATGCGAAAGCGGGCCCGGCGGGTGACAGGGCCCGGCGGTGGTGAACAAATCATTTCTGGGGTGCATAAGGTACTCCATGCGAGGCGACCGCAGCGCCTGCAGGGTTGCGAAACGCCCGCGCGCGAAAAAGCGCCGCTACCGGTGCGTGCGCTCTAACCTCTGTCTATGCACCTCTGCACGTCATCACTGGATCCGGTCCGGTCATGCGGGGAAAGAGGATATGGAAAAGGGGAAAGGGGAAAACATTTGGCCAAAAGTGACATCGTCGAGGTGATTACGGCAATTCGGCTTCGTACCGAGCGGCGGCGCTGTAAGTTACCTGACCTGGTACCTTTGGGTTGGGGGCAGCAGCGCTTTGACGGACTGGCCGGTTGCGGACATGCGAACGGATGGGTTGGGCATCGAACAGTCTTTGGGATTTCGATGTACAGAATAGCAGCGGCAGCAGCAGCAGCGGCATCATTGATGGACGTTGCATGTCAACGTCCGGATCGTCGGCGACGCTTGCTTGCAGAAAGCGTACCGAATCCGCACGTTGTCGTCGTTGATGGGGCCGGTGTCGCGGTCCGTTTCCGCGGCCGCGTCCGGTCCGTCCGCTGTCAGTGTGCGAGCACAATGGGAAAAGAAGAGCTTTGATACGATCAGTAGCCAATGCTTTTGCCTCGCCGTCCATGAGGATGTGCCTTTTCCTACCGTTACCCGATACTTGGGCCACGAATACCGTAACGGCGTAGAGCAATCATTCATTCATCCATTCATGCTATCTATCTATCTATCATCCTCGGTACATGCCTTGCAAACTTCGAGATAGAAGCCCAACCGTGAATTCGGACTTTCCTATCATCTTACCTGAGCTCAGGTAAGCTGACTCACTACCTTACTACTTACTTTAGTTACAGGTACTAAGTTAAGTGCCGAAGATCGAGGAAGGCAATCTAGCCAAGTGCGACCTAAAGCCTAGAGCAATGAGCGACGGGGTGTCAATGGTCGCGTACCTGATAAGCCGCCCCCATCAGTCATCAGTGGGCTTAGCTTACTTTACCGTATGGAAACTTTTCATATGCCCGTACTATTCAACAGTTGACTCATACGTAAGTTACCTATTCAGGTACCTTAGATCAGGTGGATAAGTGTGTACTGTATGTACTTTACAGTACAGTACAGATAGCAAGTAAGGTAAGATACCCATGGCACGATTGTAGCTACCCAGTTATGCTTTGGCTTTGAAGAGATAGATAACGACCGTATCAATGATGGGTCGGTCTATCGCCGCAATTCGGAGCGTTGCAGCTTCAGAATGATTACGGTGATGAAAGATGCCAATGGCTCTATCTCTTTGCCTTTCAGACAATCCCTCTCCCTCTTCATCTTCTATCTCTCTTCTCTCTCTCTCTCTCTCTCTCTCTCTCTGTCTCCCTCTCACAAACCCTCGCATCACATCATCCATATCAAGTCCTACCTTTCTTTACCCTGTATCCCCACACCTCTGTCTGCAGCATTCCTTCATCTATTATTGCGCGCTACGATACAATACCTCCCGTAAGGTATCCTTACGGCCCCATAACACCATTGATTGACCGATTGATCTCGGCCTAGTACTGCAGCCACCCAAAAGAGCCGGACGAATCCACGCGCGGAGGATCTACAACCTGCCTCTGGGTACTACGAGAGTTGCAAGAGAGAAAAAAAAAAAAATCCAAAAAAGAAGGGGAATCAAAAGCCATCGACAGGGTCTGAAAGGGTCGAAAAGGTCCCGACAAACCGAAAACGACTTTCGAAACGGCCAGGAGCCGTGCAATACGCATCCCTTCTTCCCCACACCCCCCTACGTCCGCCTTGAACCCTGGTCTACTTGGCGAGAGATCCCCAATCCGATCGCGATATATGCGTCTGACTGTGTTGCGACCTCGTCTTCGTCTTTCTGCCCCCAGGCTTCTGCTTCTTAAGGCGCGCCTCGCCCTCCCCGCCCTTCATGACAACCGTCTATCACCCTCAGGATCGTAGCTCCCCTCCTCATGTCAAGAAGCACGCCGCACGAAGCCTTCGCCCGTCTCCGTTGACCGGCAGAGTGACTCAAGCCAGCCCTAAGCTTGGCAGCAAGCGGCCCAAGACCCCGGAAGGGGCGAAGGAGGAAGACATGGCCACGAGCTTTTTGCAATTCTGGTAAATCCTCCTCCCTGCCACGGGACATTTGTCGTGCTGTCATTCGCTGACGAGGACCGTTTGGCGTAGCGCAACGTGCGAGAAACAAATCATCGTGCCCAACAATGCCATCCTCTACTGCTCCGAAAGGTACGTTGGCTAGCCTGCACACGTCTGATCGCTGTACTGTTACACGTGTGGCTGATATGATCCTTCCTTCCAGCTGCCGTCGAAAAGACGCCGCAAAGCCACCGACCTACAACATCTACACCTCCAGCCCATCGCCCCCGACCTCGCCCTTCTCCCTCTTCGCCGCCGACGACCCACTCTCGGCGCCGCGCGACATCGTCCCGCCCCGCCTGCCGACGGCCCGGACGCTCAGCTCCTTCCGGATAGGCGCGATCGGGCACGAGAGCAAATCCGACATCGACCCCACCGAATGGAAGCCCAAATCCGAGGGCTCGTCCGAAGCCTTCCAGTACCTATCCCAATTCCACCGGTCGCCCAGCCAGCGACCGAACCCGCTTCACCGCCACACGACCGGCACCGGCATCAACACGCCGTCGCTGTCCTACACGCCCACCACCACCGCCTCGTCTGTCAGCACGGACGCCCCCTACAGCTTCTCGACCGGCCCGCTTCCGCCGCGCCACCTGTCGTACTCCGGCAGCGTCAAGTCCATCGACCTCGTCACGCCGCATCCGACATTCTGCCAAGCGACGGGCGCGTCCAGCGTGCCGGGCTCCGTCAGCGTCGTCGGCAAGCCCGTCGCCGACGCCGGTGCGGACGTCGAAGCGGCAACCTTGACGTACGAGAAGAAGTGGATGCTTCCTGGCGCGGGTAGCCCCAGCACCAGCAGCCTTAAGAACTTGCTGTACTACGAGCATATGCAAGGGAAGCGCGACTAGTCGTGTCGGACTTGAGTACAGCGTCGGTGTGGACGTCCACCATCGGTCGTCGACGGGATCTGGCCAGACCGATTTCACGATCTTCCTCTACTCGCTCGCCCCCTACGACAAATTGCATTGAACGGAAAAGCAAGCAGCATCCCATTTCGGCGGCAGTAGAAGCGCGACCAGCCTCTTCGGGCATTGATGGCGATTATCATTCTAATCTGACCCAGCCGACTCGCGATCCTACTTCTTCTATTACCTACCCACTCTCGCCTCCCACGAACCATTGCATCAAGCCGGAAAAGCAGCATCTTGCGTCCTCGGTGTTTTGATACCATTCCCATACCATAGCCTTTGCTTTTCTGTCTTCCTCATTCTTAGCGGTTTCGCGGACGTCGGGCTCTTTATTTTTGGTCATGACTACCGTGACCATCATCAATACCAATTACCTATATTAACACCCTGTCACTTGGCCTTGCGAAGACTGCTACATCCTTGTCCTTGCGTACAGTCTAGTAGAGTAGACTAGAGTAGAGTAGAATCGATTCGACGCGATAATCCCGTTGCCGTTCTCCACAAAGGACGAAACCTTGCTCGCTAAGGTAATTCAGGGGCCACAGTTACAGGGCAGCGGCGCGGCGCGAGGCGGCACGGCGCTTGTACGGAGGTACTGTACCACCACCACCTAACCAGATCGAGGTTTCCCACCCCCGATCGTCGAACGTCGCAGCAATTTCTCATCGATTTGCTGAATGTTCGGGGGGGTGACTCCCCCCCGCAAGTCAAGTCTGCCTCACCGTCGTTGCACGACGAGGCTTGTCTAACTAGGTCACCAAACATTACAGCAACAATGCGAAGTCGTGTTTAGGTTACATTTTGCGGGCTGGTGGGACTTTTTGCGGAGTGTGACTGGATTTGTATATTTGCTCTGTCCTGTATTGACTTACTGTATCTTGTCGATGAGTTGCGTTCGTCAGACGTCTACGGCGGGATTGACCTCGCTTGTCGTCATGGATATATAATAATGGTGATGGTGATGAAGATGACGAAGATGACGTACCCACCCACATCCCTAAACTCCGCCGGCGTGAGGTACCAGAATACCATCCCGTCCCTCATACCGACTTGCCACTGTCGTATGCTGCGGCCACAACGATGGCGGCTACGATGGTCGTCGTCCTCGTGCCACTCTCTTTCTAACCGGTTAGTCTATAGCGGACTGGAGCCCCAGGGTCCACGAGTGCAAGGGGAGAGGTTTGGGAGCTTTGTGATGGAGGGAAATGGGCTCGGATGGATGCACGGACGATGGGCGGCGGAGGAGAGAGGCCGGAGGGAGTAGGTTGTAGGGGCGCGAGGGAGGGAGGGACAATGGAGGGGGAGGGAGGCGAGGGCAGGGGAGGGCACGTTATGGGTTGAATCGCGATTGGTAGTGGCAGATTGTTTAAAGTGACATATCGACGAGTAGACGGAGAGAGATGCAGGACGTTTCATGAAAGCGAAATGCCTTCGATTGCCTTGCACTGACTGATCGAGACGGGAGATCTTGTCCAATGATCAAATTCTGGTGGCCAGCTAGCTCCTGATGAAGACGAAGACGCCACGACGATGGAGAAAGGTTGACTTATCCTCCGCGATCAGGTGCGAGAAGGATGTGGGCTTGGCGAACAATCTTCTGTTCTAGGTAGGCGTTGATCGAAGAGATGGAGAGAAATCCCATCTCGCTCCCGTGACCGAGCCGTTACCTCCACCGATGCGATCCAGAAGATTGGTTCACGCCATCGTTGCAAGAGAAGTTTTTTGGGAAAAGGCATCCACTTCTTCCCCGCTTTGACAGGTTCCTCATCGGCATACATCGTATGAACTCAATCTGTAGAGTCCCCGATTTCAGAGCGTCAAGACCAAGAACTGGATTGGTGTCATTGAGCCCTGGAGCCACCATTACATGTAAGCTTCCGACAACAACGTCGGATGGAATAGAGTGCACAGACCAGTCACAAGCCGTTTGGAAGCTAGCTTCTGCCATAGTGCTAAGCCAGCGTTGTCGATGGACTATGTGTTGAGTTTCGTAGCAATATCTTCCAGCAAGACCTCTTTACCGTACCGAGGATGATCCGTGTGGGGCACGTTGCCAGGCATGTCTCTTGATTGGATTTCAGCTCGCACGACATTCGCTCCGTACCGCTTGGGCGCGGGCTCCTTGATGAGCCTCGGCCATTGTACTGCGTCTTGTGCTTACCGGCGACAGTTCGGATTTCGCAGCGCATACTATCCGAACATACTCAAACGAGTTCGTTCGAAAGGATTTTGCAATGGAATCTGCGGGGGGCCGTTTGATCTGTATTTCATTGCGCTCGTCGATCCCAGAGATCACGATGCTGCCAAACGTGTGAATGGTAGCTCCGGTACGGAAGCGATGGACCTTGCGCATTGAGATTGTACCATCAATTCAGTAATGTCGTTGGGTAGAACATAGCGCAATCCCACACGTCGATAAGTGTAGGTCAGGAGTGGAGTCCGAAACCATCTGCAGCATGAAGTTGACCGCATCGATGCCCGCTTCGGATAGAAGATGAACTAGTCACAAAGCCGAATGATCTGCTCGAACAACAGATCGAGGCTCTAGTTGAGCGCGAAACAAGGTCGAGAATTTCATCTAAGAATCCTCATGCTTTCTCTTCTGCCCAGTCTGTCCATTCAAGTTGCCATTCCATGAACCATTCGCGGAAACTTTCGCAGCAGCTTTCTTTCTCTCCTCAGCTGCCTGTCTCGCTTTTGCCTCATCCGCAGCCTGCCTCTTCTTCCATTCATCTCGGATTTTCTTCGCACTCCTGATCAGATCGGCCTCGGATACTTTGTCATTTATACTTTCCATGACACTCTCCACCGTAGAGATATGGTTTGCTTCTTTCTTATCCTCCCTGAACCGCAAGAACCTCCATCGCCCTTGCATGTCCTGACCGCATTCTACGATCTTGTCATCGAGTGGCTGCCGAAGGGCCTTCATCTGCTCCCATTCCTCCTGTTCCATGTACATGGTCGCATACTCTCTGTAGTCGTTATGATTATACAGAACGAATAATTTGAACGTTGGCATGGCATCCCAGTCTGGATAAGGGCTCGTAATGCCCTCTTCTTCATCCTCCGAATCTGGATCTTTCAAAGGAAATTCTAGGTTCAGCCGGAAATCAATCGAGTTTTCCTTGGCAGGTTTCCATTTGAGTATGTGCTCGTCTGTGCCGAACTTGTACGGTGTGTTGCGACAAGTGAAGATCAGGCCATCATTACCGTGCGGTAGGTTTGGCAGGATATCTCGGAACATCATCTCGATGCCGTAGCTGAACTCCATCTTTTTGAACTCGACAATGAACGGCAGGTATTGAATCTCCTCCGGATATGCCTTGTAAAGCGCTCGATACGGGTTGTAGACTTTGTCTCGAAAGTATGCAAGCCGCTTATCCAACGTACGGTGCATTAAGCTGTTACCATCGAGCATCAAGCAGTCAAAGACCAGGTACTTGAGCTCTTTGGTACCGTTGGGCAACGTGTCGAGTACAAGTTCTCCATCAATGAGTGTAGCCCTGTGGAAGTTCTGATTCGAAGGATCGTTCGGCACAGGGAAATGGAGGCCAGGGACGAAGTAGAAGTCATTTTTCCGATCAATCAGATAGTGGATCTCACTCCCGTCGTCGCCTTCCGTGAAGTACATGAGACACCGGATACCGTCGGACTTCTCGCACACATAGTAATCTTGCTTCTGTAGCTCGAAAATATGCCGAGCTGCGAAGCTGACGGGTTGTGCGCCCGGAAAGGTGGTGGACGTCCGACTTAGAAGCTCCGCTACCTCCCGTCGAAAGTTCTCAGCGAGCGTCCGCTCGGCCTTGACACCTGGAATCTCTGGGACTGATCCACCCATCTTGCCCGATGGAACTAATGAGTCAAGAGAAAGTCCACTTGAAAGATAGTCGTTGCGAGTGATGTGCTATAGCGCGTGTTCGAGCCAAGCCAGCGCGCTCAATGACTGAAGATGATAGCAGCGTCAACTGGCTGAAAAGGTTTCTTGCTCATAGTCAGTGAATCAAAGTGGTGGCCATTGCCGATGATGTCTCGAACGCATCATCCTCGAACTTATTTGTAGGAGCGTGTCAAAGAATCATGTCTACAATACAAGTATCAACAGAGGGCGTTTTGAATTTCAAAGAAACCGCAACGCGAGGTCACAGCAGAAGTGGTCCGATTAGTCATCAAGAGGAGTGCCGATGAGTACCAAGGTAAGTACTTATAAGCTCGGAGGTCAGGGTTCCTCTAAGCCATAAATTGTTGATAGCAAATAATATATACAAAAGCTCTCATACAGCACATATTACTAAGTTGTAGCAGACAGACATGCCCAGCCAGGCACTCACCAGCCCCTTGACTCCATCACGTCTCACAGTACGTGTCTCCCCTACCCTCCTTATCCGAATACGCCAGAGCCTTGAAACAAAGATGGCAGTACACCCGAGTCCCTAGTGAACTCTAGCGAAGTATGTTACTACGCAGGTGTTGCCGAAATCGACTCTTTTCTGGATGGTGGAGCTTGCCCGGCCAGGGCTGCACGTTGTTGTCCACCCAATGCTTGCTGTATGAGCGAAGGTCTTCGTGAATGGTCCCCGAACTGGCCAGCTGTCTCACCGCCAGCAACGTTCACTGATGATCCAAACATGTTTCCCGGCGCGGTGTCCCCTCCGATGGAGAACGCTTTGCTGGCTTGATCACCAATGGAGAAGAGTCCTCCGCCTCTGCTTCCGCCCAGCGCATTTGATAGCATCTCTTTCATCCTTACATATTGATATTTCCGACGCGTGTCGATCATGACGTGTCGTTCAACAGGCTGTGGATGGGATCGAGCGATGGCTGCCATGATGGCGTCTTTCTCTTCATCCGAGTCTACAGGACCCGCGTCCTTGTCGAAGTCGTCTTGTAGTGGTGCGTTTGCATCAATTGCAGCTTCTGTAGAAACAATTAGCCTTTTCGAGGACTTCAACGCGTGAGTAGGCCTACTTTGTTGCTTCGCCTGGTTCTTCTTTTGATATGCTTGAAGTAACATATCGTAAGGCAGTGACCTGCCGGGCACAGCACGCTTTGCCCCCATAGAATGGCTTTTACATGTAAGAGACCTCGCGCACTGGGCTCCGTTCGGTAGCGGTACACCACATTGCTTCTCAACATCTACTGGCCCTTTCGGCTTGGGAACCTTCACTTTTGGCTCATCCTTCTTCAGCTTCTTCTTCTTTGGCTCCTTGTCACCCTCCCCATCGATTTTCCGCTTCTTCCCCTTCTTTGTGCCATCTTCCAACCCGACCTTGACAACACCCTTCTTTGCAGTGATGACCTTGTCAACATCGACCTCTCCGTTTTCAGTAGTTCCATTAACAACTGGCGCATCCTCGACTTTGGTGTCCCCATCCTTATCGACGCCCTTCTCTTTCGCATCCTTTGCCCTCTGCGCGGCTTCTTTCGCCTCCTTCTTCTTTTTGGCTTTCTCCGCCTTTTGCCCTTTACAAAGCTTGATGTGGGATGCGGCGACTGTCTTCAGGACCGGCTTTTTGCAGTGATTGCATTTGATGTAATCCGGTTTGTCTTCCATCATTCGGCCTGTTGGGAATGACGCTGCGGTTCGTTCATCGAGTTCGTTGACGAGAGGACCGGAAGAAGTAGCAGAGTTGCTAGACGGAGACCCGGGCTTTTTGGTCTCCGGTACTATAAGACATCATCAGCCTAGAATGAGTACGTCCAATGTCATGTCGTCGTACTGATCATCTCTGAATCCTTCCAGTTGCCAGGCTTGGTCTGCGCGAGCGGGGGCTTCTTCAGCTTAATTGTACCCCCGGTTCTCTCTTTCTTCGTAAACTTCTTTGCGATGGCCGCTTTATCTATTAGACTGGTATCCGAGCTCGACGCAACGGAAGAAGCTATAGGGAGGGTAAGCGGGTAAAAACCCTCGGGGGTAGGGTCATGTCTTGCTCATACCCCTTTGGTTCACCCCATTTGCTGCCATAGCTACTCCAACTGCTTTCGTTCAGTTACTCTTCCCCTCAGCAGGGGGACGAGTGTTACCAATGTAGGGCTGATGACGATCGAGCGTCGGCATTCATGCTTAACGCAATGTTCCGACGGCCCGCTTCTGTCGACGCTAAACCTAACTTAGACAAGCGAAACCTCCAGTCTCGATAGCGAAGTCATGGAATGAGTTCTAAGGAATATCTGATGTCCAACGGAGTCTTGCATTTTGTTAGATTTGATCGTCTAGGGAACATAATGTGAGTGGGCTACAACCTTCGAAGAACGTCCTTTCGATCTAAGTAGAAAATGCCGGTTGTTGGTAGAGGTACGGAGCGACCTAATCCTTTACTGAATCACCGAGGGCCAACATGAGGTGTATTTTTATGGAGCTGTAACAGCTATGTTCAGTAGATTGGCCTAGACAGACATATAGTCAGTGCCCAAGTGCTGGCTCTGGCAGAGCATTGCGTAAGTGGATACTCAGAAATTAAACGTCATATTTTCCGCAATTCCTACACGGCACACCTGATGTGATACAACTGCCAAGGGATACCGCAAAACGGCTGGGCGACTTGAGTCATATTCATAATGCTTGTAATTATCTATATTCGGCGAAGCAAAGACTAGCATTAGTCCCGCCAAAGCCGAAACTATTCGACAGCGCGACCCTCACTTCCTTCTCTTGCGCAACATGGGGTACATAATTGCAATCAAACTCCACCCCAGCCGGAACATCCAGATTCAATGTAGGTGGTAGAAGGTTCTGCGTCTTGTCAGCAAGTTCAAGCTCTCAGGTGTACCATATTAAGCAGTAGCTTACATGTTTCACCGCCAATACCGAGAAGATGGCCTCCACCGCCCCGGCAGCACCCAACAAATGCCCAATCGCACCTTTCGTACTGCTCACATTGATCTCTGCCGCTCGTGTCTTCCCATGCTCGCCTAACATCAGTGATTTAATCGCTGTATTCTCTGCGAGGTCGCCCAGTGTTGTGGATGTTGCGTGAGCATTGATGTAATCCACCGCTGAGGGTGG
>QQTW01004004.1_pt1 | contig 10991 bp, 6 predicted proteins | sample 1904831 | NCBI WGS metagenome assembly QQTW01 (sample SAMN09435610, study PRJNA476489) | Subsurface metagenome, whole genome shotgun sequencing project.
AAGTCCTGCAAAATCTCAATTTCCGCAGGACACAAAGGTTGTTGGTTGACTACAACTTGCGGCTGGAGGCGGAGGGACTTGGAGCGATTACGAACAATGAGCAGAGTACGGGCAGTGAAATTGAGATCGCACCAGCGCAGCCAGCAGATTTCCGATGGTTGCAGCGCTTGAGCGAACAACAGCATGACTAGAGCTTGGTTGCGGATGGGGGAGCGGGTTTGTCTAGTGGCGGTAATTAGGGCATCGACTTCGTGGAGGTAGAGGAATTGGCGATCGCGGCGGTCTGTGGAGGGAAGCTTGCGCGGGGGTGGAGAGTAAGGCACAGAAAAAATGGATAGTAGTTGCTTAAATTGTAAGTTTTAGATTTACCTTGGAGACGAATTGCTATGTTGATGACAGCGAGGGAAGCGTTCGCTATCAATAGAGTGACGAAACAAATTAGGGAAATGAACAATTGCAGCACAGCGCTCCACTCGATGTTTCAGGATTTCTAAAGATAAGAAGGTGAAGGAGTTAGGGTAATGACTTGGATCAATCTCCTGAATTTAAGGAAAGCAATAGATCATTTCAAAATTTCTCGAATGCTGTAAAAGAAGTATGCGTTATTTGGTGGAAAACTATTAAGGTTCACAGTGAAATAAAACAATTCATGGGTGGGGAAGCCTGTCAGCGTCCCAAAGTTCGGATTCAACGCAGTCATATTGCTGACGTGCCGCTTGTTTGAACTCGTTTTATCGGCAATTACCAACAAAACGAGTCTAATCTCATCAAATCAAGCATGGTCTATTATCCGGCTGCCAGAAGGCATAACTTAAAAGACCGCACGGATGGCTCTTGCATAGGTGCTAATGTTTGTAAAAACTACACATCTACCGCCAATATTTAGATTGAAATGGTAATAGAATGTTATTTTATGTTCTTGGACCGACGTTTGATTTCTGCATTCTATTACAGAAAATGTCTTCCGCAATTGTCAGACCAAGCGGCACTCCCCCAATGTTTCTAGAGAGGTCGGGTTCGTTATTGTCTGTGACGGCAAAAGCATCAAAGACCCAGTGAACACCGAGAAAAACGCGGCTCAAACCGTTTTCAATAATCATTTGCCACAATCCATTAGGAAAGTCACGTAAATGTCTTGGTCGGATCGTGCCTTGATTATCTTTGTTAATACCGTTGAGTTCTTCAGATACAAAGTATTGGTTATAGAACAATTGATCGGGGTTGCGATCGCCAGCAGTTATACCGTAGAAAAGCCGCGTGATATGTAGGGCAGCAGCACCGAACGTAGCATGGCCTGAAGGGTATGCTGGAAAGTTTGGTGTAAAGTTTTTTCTCATGCGGAAATCTCTGCTTATGGAATTTGTTCTGGGCGCACCTAAAGGCAACCACCCAGGATCGCCACAATCGGAAATTATATTATTAGCGTGTGTCGCCGATGGACCTATTGAGAGGTCGTCTTCGCGGATGCCAACAACAGGTCGCCAGAGTTTGTAGAAATATTTCTGGTCCCACGCTAAAATTCCAGCATCCCCCATTGCCACATTCACTAACGCGAACAAACGAGCATTTTGAGCAACCGTATTGTCTTTAGCGATTGCCACGCGGCGGACAATTTGGTTATACAAACGCGGCGGTGTCCCTAGTCCTATAGCACCGTCATAAGCCCAAAAAAGACCAATTAAAGTTTCTTCGGGATCTCGTTTGTCATCATCGATATTTTCCGGCAATGTTCCCATCAGTTCAGGAGCAATACCTTTAATGCGTACTTGTTTCAATGCCTTCAAATACTCAGCATCATCCCAAGGTGGTGCGTTAAGCTCATGTCGAGCCGTAATAGCAAAACCTTTTGAGCGCGCTCCATAGAAAGGTGCATCAAAACCTTGAGCGGGGTTGTTGGGATCAAGGCGATGTTTACCACGAGCTAGTGAAGGCTGATAACCAGAAGCATCCGCGTTGGGGTCATTTGCTCGATCGGCAAGAATTTGTTGAGCGACTGTTAACCCAAAGTTACGTCCTGCTTGAGAGTTTTTATCTACATCTACCTCTAAGAGTACAGAGTTAAAAAAAGACAGCATGAAGCCAAAAAATGTTTTTTGGCTTGGGTATAAATTTGACAAAGCTGTGTAAGCTGCGGCTGCTACTGCCGCGTTTACCGATGCGCCCGTAGCAGGCTCTGGTAATTCAGTCAGATAAGGTGGGAGATTATCTGGGTCTTTAACAATACCAGCAAAAGCGTCATACATTGCCAAGTGGACAATTGCCAAGGCGCGAGAACTAAGTGTCGGACCGTTTTGTTCCCTTTTACCTTCTTTAGTATGGCTTACCCGATTGGCTTCAAGCGCAACTTCGTTCCAGAAAAGAATTGGGTCTGTCATTGATATATTTTCTCCGTCTGATTTACAGCGCATTTATGTATTGTCTGCAACCGTCAAAACTGATAGTTTTGGACCGTTAATTATTACTCAGAATGACAGTTGTGTTTTTCGTAAGGTATTAGGTGTTAGCAATAATTCTTCATGAGAATAACTTTGCCTATATATTTAAAAAACCTTGTTGCCTAAAAGTTTCCCAAAATCTAGCTGAACTGGTGAAACAGAGAACAGGCGTTAGCACGAAAGAGGGTATTTGAAATGACATCCATCATTATTTGCCGCACATAGCGGTCAAAGGGATCTGTCAGTGTGATGGAACTTTTATCGCTGCTACCGCATCTACCATTATCTAAAATAAGTGAAGAGAACTTGCATATCTTGCGCCATTATAGAAATTGTCCTAACTACCAACCCAAAAATCCCGTGCCTCCTGATAAAACTCACCCTTGCCCATCCCACTGATAAGGCATAGGTGAATGCAGCAGCCAAGTGCCACACCTCTACTAGGGGCATACTCAATGCTTGCGCTCAATTGCCATGACTTAGAAATTTCAAATCCCTCGAAGCGTGAGCTAGAGAGGGATTTTAGGTACTGGGTATTAGGTTTTTAACTGTTAGGTTAAATTACTTGCATTTTTAACTGCTTGCTTTAACTCCTCAAAAGTAATACTACCGTCTTCGTCTGAAGCATAGCGTGATAGTAACTCCTGGGGACTACTGATACCTGTTTCTGATGAGATGACTGCACTTAAGCCAGGACTTAAAAAAAGCTCATTAATGGAGACTTTGCCGTCTTTGTCGCCATCTAAGGTATCAAAAAGAGATTGAAGCTCTTGCTCGGTTGCCATAAGTTTTTATCTAAATTAGTTTTTCAACTTAATATCTCATCAATATCTCACTGATTAAACAAACTTATATCTTTAGACATAGAAACGGGGTTCGCTAGGGCTTAGGTCGGGTGTAGGCTGTGATACAGGGTCGAAAGTTGGGACAATGAAAATCAATCAGCAGGGTCGAGCCAAAGTTCTCGCGCGTAGAAAAAGAAACGGTTTGGGATCAAGGGTTCATATCAAACTGTATCACAGCAATCAATGATAGAAGCAGCTTACAGTAAGGTTTACAGTCTTCTTCACATTTATAAACTTCAGTAAATAATTGCCAAACTAAATTAAACCAAATGCTTAAGTGTATCTAACTGTATCCAAGTGTATCCTTAGCAATTACTAATCCAAAAATCCCGCGCCTCCCGATAAAATTCCCCGTACCATACCACTGATTAGGAGTAGGAGAGGGTTGTGTTGCAAAAATTCTTGAGTCGTAATAGTCCTCCGTTATTGATAGCTAAATTCCACATATATTGTCCTGAAAAATAAGCAAACATTAAATGTGGAATTTGATTGTCAACTATTACAAGTTATTGATAACAAATTTTTTTTGTAACCCAATTAAGCTTTGAAAAAATTATGGGTGGTTGATTGTAGTGTCTGTGACAGTATTTAAAGTGGAAGAGCCAATAATATCTAAACACCTTTGCACCCAGGAACAATTTAACCTGTGATTGAACTATATCCAAATTAAAGAATTTTCAAAGTAGGAAAGTATCCAAAGTTTTCAATCCCTAACTAGATTTTAGCTTCTATAAGGATAGGGACAGCGTACAAAAAAACGTGACAGTTCGGTTACTTAGGGGCTTTATCTTGATCTGTTCGTCGGCGCGACTGTATAGAATTTTTCCATTTTCTATGAGGTGTACGTAATGTTCAAAGTCATAAAGCAAACCACCACTGTATTGGCAACTCAGGCATTGCTACTTGGATTCTTGCCTGTAACGGTTCTAGCAGCAACCTTCAGATTGGAGGAGGCAACAGTCGCTGACATCAATGCCGCGTTTGACGCTGGAGCCTTGTCATCTGAGCGATTAACTCAACTGTACTTAAATCGCATTGATGCGTATGACGCTCAAGGTCCCAGCCTCAACTCCGTTATCACCATCAACTCCAATGCACTGCAAACAGCCGCAGCACTAGATTTAGAACGTCAATCAACAGGTCCTAGAAGTCCTTTACATGGAATTCCAGTTCTCCTTAAGGATAATTACGACACTTTTGATCTGCCGACCACAAATGGCTCACTTTCCTTAAACGGTTCAATTCCACCAAATGATGCTTTTCAAGCACAAAAACTGCGCGATGCGGGGGCAATCATCCTGGGAAAAACTAACCTGCATGAGTTTGCTAGGGGCGTTACCACTATTAGTTCTTTAGGCGGTCAAACACTCAATCCTTACGATACTACCAGAGTCCCTGGAGGCTCAAGTGGTGGTACGGGAGCAGCTATTGCCGCAAATTTCGCTACACTTGGAACTGGTACAGACACAGCTATTTCGATTCGCGGACCGGCATCGATCAACAATTTGGTGGGTATACGACCAACTATCGGGCTAACCAGTCGAGATGGAATTATTCCCCTGAACCTCAAACAAGATGTTGGAGGACCGATCGCACGCACAGTTAGTGATGCTGCCGTGATGCTAGACACCTTGGCAGGCTTTGATCCAAACGATCCGATTACAGAGACCAGCATCGGCAAAATTCCAGAAAGCTACACGAACTTCCTGAACAAAGATGGTCTCAATGGCGCTCGGATCGGTGTCATTCGAGACATAGTTCAAGCTGATGTAGCTGGCAATGTTGCTGATCCAGAAGTAGTTGGATTAGTAAATACAGCGATTGAAGATATGAAAGCCCAAGGGGCTGAGGTTTTTGATGTCGAGATACCTGATTTAGATTTTTATGTCAACACAAATCCGAACCGAGGTTATGACAGATTCAGATACGACATCAACAACTACTTGGCAAGTCTTGGCCCTGATGCTCCAGTAAAATCATTGACAGAAATAATTGCGTCTGGCAAGTATGAACCCTCCCTTGACACTGCTTTACGGAATTCTGAGCAGAGAACACAAATTCCAGATGAAGATCCGCAATACCAACTATACCTCCAAAATGGAGAGGACTTGGCAGCTGCGCTCTTGAGTGTTGCAGAAGCACAAAACCTAGATGCTTTCTTGTATCCAACTGCAACTAGACCGCCAAGGCTGATCGGCGATACTAGCCCTGCCGGGGGTAACTCTCTCTTAAGTTCTTATACAGGATTTCCGAGTATTGTTGCACAGGCCGGATTTACATCCAATGGGTTACCAGTCGGTGTTGAGTTGCTAGGAGAGGCATTCAGTGAACCAACGCTAATCGGTCTAGCTTACTCCTATGAACAGGCAACAATGCACCGCATTCCCCCTAGGCTCACACCTCCACTTCCAGGAGAGATATTCGAGTATGAACCAATACCTGAACCATCTTCAGTAGTAAGTCTGTTCGCCTTTAGTGCCTTCAGTGCAGGTTTAATCTGGAAACGCAAACAGCGGCGCACTTTTAAGAGCTAGTAAAGTTTTTCGGATTAATTCGATCATTATTGAGCAGGAATACATAGTGCTTAGGAGCATGAAACTTCTACCCCTCTCAAGTGAGGAGTTTGATTATTAAATAATCTTGAGTTAGTTCAAAATCAACAGATAGCAAAATTAATGTTCTAAATAGAACACAAACCAAATATGTGAGGTGCCTACAATGCTCAAAGTCGTAAAGCAAACTACCACTGTATTAACAACTCAGGCATTGCTGCTTGGAGTCTTGCCTGTAATGGCTCTAGCAGCAACCTTTAATTTAGAGGAGGCAACAGTTGCTGACATCAATGCCGTGTTTGACGCTGGAGCGTTGACATCCGAGAATTTAACCCAACTGTACCTGAATCGTATTGATGCCTACGATAAGCAAGGACCTACGCTTAATTCTCTGATTACGCTTAATCCCAATGTCTTAGAGACAGCTAAAGCTCTTGATTTAGAGCGCCAAACTACAGGACGACGAAGCCCTTTGCATGGTATTCCAGTCATCCTGAAAGATAACTACGACACTTTTGATTTGCCTACTACGGCTGGGTCAATCGTTCTTGACGGTTCTATTCCGCCTAATGATGCTTTCACAGTTCAACAATTGCGTGATGCGGGAGCCATCATTCTGGGGAAAGCAAATCTAAGTGAGTTTGCCGCTGGTGTTCCCGGAGGTTCTCTAATTGAACTTACTCGCAACCCCTACCAGTTAGATCGAAGTCCTAGTGGTTCAAGTGGAGGTACGGGTGCAGCAATCGCCGCGAATTTTGGAGTTATCGGCACAGGAAGTGACACCGGTGGCTCTATTCGAGGTCCAGCGTCAGCAAATGGTCTTGTAGGGATTAAACCAACTTTAGGACTGACGAGTCGAGACGGTATCATTCCTCTAGCTCTCTCGTTTGATGTTAGCGGACCCTTGACCCGGATAGTGGAAGATGCGGCTATCACTTTAGGAATTATGGCAGGGATCGATTCGGCTGATCCTGCGACATCTGCCAGTGAAGGTAAGACCTTCAAGGATTATACACAGTTCCTTGATAAGAATGCTTTACAGGGAACACGAATTGGTGTTGCACGTGATTTCTTTGGGGGGAATACTGAGGTTGACCAACTTACTGAAGCTGCGATCACACAGATGGAGGAGTCAGGGGCAACGATTATTGATTCGCTATATTTCCCTCAAGAAGTCATTGATTCCAAAAATACTATCTATACACGAATTAGGTGGCCGGAATTTAAAGCCCAAATTCCTGACTACTTGGCGACTCTAAATGCAGGATATCCAAAAACTCTCGCAGATATTATCGCAATTGCTGAGAATGATGAATTTTTTGAGCAATATCCAACTCGCCTGAATCTTTTTAGATCAGAACAAGCCAGTGGGCTCTTAAGTGATCCTGACTACCTTGATGCATTGAACAATGGGCGAGCGTTGGTCACGAATGCGGTTCTGGACTTATTGGAAAGTAACGATTTAGATGCCTTAATCTATCCCACGTCTAGTTGTCCCGCAAGCCCTCTCCCTGGTGTGAGTGATCCTACTTTTGTATGCAACGCTGTTCCATCAGCGACAAACATAGCTAACCTCTCTGGCTTCCCAGATATCCAGGTGCCAGCAGGCTTTACTGAAGATGGACTGCCAACCACCGTCTCTTTTCTCGGACGCGCTTACAGTGAGCCAACTCTACTCGGATTAGCTTACTCCTACGAGCAGGCAACGATGAATCGCCTTCCCCCCGCGACTACACCGTCGCTGCCTGGGGAAATGTTCGAGTACGAGCCTGTACCTGAACCAAGCTCAACAGTTGCTCTGGGTGTGTTTGGTCTAGGTTTTCTCAGTTTGAAGCTCAAGCAACGGCGGAAAGTCAAGGGCGACTCCCAATTTGAGAGCAATTCCCGTTAACAGGTTAAATATAACTACAAATGGCACATCGTTAGATTCGTGTTTACCACATTGATCGCTACCAATTAAACAAACAATTCTGAGAGAAGGTTTATATGATCCTTAGAACTAGGCAAACAGTTACTCTATTAACTGCTCAAGTCGTAATGCTAGGGCTTTTGCCAGCAACCACACTTGCAGCAACCTTTCGCCTAGAAGAAGCAACCGTTACTGACATCAATGCCGTGTTTGATGCCGGAGCATTGTCATCTGAGCAATTAACGCAATTGTACTTGAATCGGATTTATACCTACGACAAAGCAGGTGACAAACCGCTTAACTCAGTTATTATCACTAATCCAAATGCCTTAGAAACTGCTAGAGCTTTGGATCTAGAGCGCCAAACAACAGGACCTAGAAGTGCTTTACATGGAATTCCCCTCATTGTTAAAGATAACTACGACACTTTTGACTTACCGACAACGGCAGGATCGCTTTCTTTGGCAGGTTCCATTCCGCCGGATGATGCTGATCAAGTTCAAAAACTGCGTGATGCCGGAGCAATTGTTCTAGCAAAAACGAATTTGGCTGAATTTGCCTTTAGCCCAGAAATGACTGTTAGTTCTATATTAGGTACTACTCGTAATCCTTATGACTTAGACCGAGTTCCTGCTGGTTCCAGTGGTGGTACCGGAGCAGCCGTAGCAGCTAACTTTGGCACCGTTGGTTTAGGAACTGACACCGGAAATTCAATTCGAGGACCATCTTCACACAATGCTTTAGTGGGAATTCGCTCAACGATTGGTCTCACCAGTCGAGATGGAATTGTGCCGTTGAACCTGTCGCGTGACATTGGCGGACCAATGGCTCGAACTGTTAAAGATGCAGCAATTGTCTTCAACATTATTGCCGGGTATGATCCAGCAGATTCATCTACAGAAGCAGTGAAAGGTGTAGATTTGCCTGACTATACAGCTTCTTTAAACCAGGATAATTTGAGTGGAGCGCGGATAGGAGTTCTCGACGAACTGTTCAGACCCTCTACTGGTACCACGCGATCTGCTACGGCTGATCCAGAAATAGTAGCATTAATGGATCAAGCAATTGAGGATCTTAGAAGCAAGGGAGCTACTGTTGAGTCTACTGTCATTCCTAACTATGATACCATTTTGCAAAGAACGACAGGACTTAATCGTTTTGAGTTTGATCTCAATAACTACCTAGCCAGCCTTGGCCCTGATGCCCCAGTGGCATCTCTAGATGAAATCATTGCTTCTGGGAAATTTGATCCTTTAATTGAAAGTAATTTAATTAATGCCGCAGCAGTACAGGACGTAGCTCCAGAAGACAGGGAAATTTTTCAAGCTATTGAAGCTGCAAGAGAAGAGTTGCGCCAAGAAGTGTTGGCGGTTATGGATAGTCAGGATTACGATGCACTAATCTTCCCAACTTGGAATAATCCACCTAGGTTAATCGGAGATATGAGTAGCCCTAGTGGTAATAACAGTGGTATTACTGCTCCACCTCTAGGGTTTCCAGCAATTACAGTTCCAATGGGATACACCGTTAATGATACTCTCCCTGCTGGTCTTCAGTTTTTAGGGCGTGCCTATAATGAACAAACTTTAATTGAGTTGGCTTATTCCTACGAGCAAGCAACCAATTTTCGCCGCCCTTCGGAGCTTTTCCCTTCACTTCCTGGAGAGACGTTCGAGTATGAACCAGTACCTGAGCCTGGTGCAACAGTTGGTCTGACTCTGTTTGGTCTAACTGCTTTGGGCTTAAAACTTAAACGACGAGTTCTTCAAAAGCGTAGTTGCGGGTGCAGTATTTTAAGCAGATCGGATTTCTGAATGAGCGTGTGATTGTCATGTACCTCGTTCATGCGAAGGCACACAGCATCGAGTGGTTGAAGCCATTTGAGTAGGGGTAGCGGTTCATACCAATTCTTTATAAAGCTGCGCTAAATAAAGTTTCGAGAATAAAATCGTTTAGCACGAGTTTCTATAGTTTGAACCCCTTGATTTGCCATTCATGCAAGAAATCTAATCATTAATCCAAAAATCCCGCGCTTCCCGATAAAACTCCCCTTGCCCATCCCATTGATAAAAAGTAGGAGAATGCAGCAGTCCCAGCCAAACCTCGACCAACGGCATACCCAACGATTGCTGTAGTTGCCAAAGAGAAACTTTCGCGCCTTGGTGCTGCCCAATCCAGAGCGCGAAGCCCTGCGTGCGCGCTTGCGCTATCGCATTCTACCACAACGGAATATTCTCTTGTTCTGCCAACTCCAACAGATCCTTTCTCATGGCAGCCCTAGCTTTTCGAGCGATTGCCTTAGCTTCTTTGCGGTCTAAGACCGATACCACCGAACCTACAAGGGCGGGACTCGATTCAGTCTCAAAAACAAATTCTTCCATCAAGTCCGACAAATCAAGCGACATCGACTGGCGCATTAAACCTGATAAGAAGTCCTCATCTAAAACAGGCCCCTCGCTGCGATCATCGTTCACCTCCAGACTATCTAAAATCCCCTTAGCTCGTTTAACGTAGACTTCGACAATCTGAGTAATCGCATCTCCAGCCACTAATAACTGCTGATTGCTATCAGAGTGAGCGATCGCATCTTCTAAAGAATGCCAAAGCAATTTCATGTCGGCGAATTCTGGCTGAGTCAGAGCAGTTTTAAGGTCGCCCCACAAATCTAGTTCAAGCTGTTTATATGTCGTCGGAGTCACTAAGTTTCATCTCCAACCTTCAAGGGACAAGGAGCAAGGGGACACAAACTGGGCTTGAGTTCGACGGTCGCTGCAACGCCACCAATACTAAATCCGTACTGCTGGGAAAAGGAAGAAATCGCACTTTTAATATATTCCCGTACATTCGCTTCCTTCCAGCCTAAAGTATGGACAGGTTCGCGCACAGCTTTCTTCTGCTGCCCAACCCATAATTCCACAGACAAAGCGTGAAGCGGCTCATCTTTGCGCTGGCGGTAGAAATAAATAATAACTGCCGGAACCGTTGGAATAGTAATAGAGTTTAATTGTGCCGCAGATTCCTTCTCCCCCCGATACTTGAGGCGACGGTTGCGGTTATATAAATCGCGTTTTTTATAATAGGTACGGCGCTTGTGGCAAGGCTCTCCTGCCCAGCAGCCATCCCCCTCGGTTCCATGACGCGCGATCGCACTTTTTGCTGAAAGCTTACTGCACTGTCTACATTTATCACTGACTTTCGTTGGCATCGGGAGTTCGCCCTCCAGTTTTTGTAAATAAGCTGTTAACAGGTA
>QQTW01004005.1_pt1 | contig 10990 bp, 8 predicted proteins | sample 1904831 | NCBI WGS metagenome assembly QQTW01 (sample SAMN09435610, study PRJNA476489) | Subsurface metagenome, whole genome shotgun sequencing project.
ATGAAAGAAGCACTACCCTTTATGCAGAGAAGGGTTATAAAAGTGGATGGGCTGATTGGTAGATGTGCTGATGAAAAATAAATGACAAATACATATGTTTCTTCTGATAGCACGAGCCTCCGGGCTCGTGCTTTTTTATTTTTAGGTCTCTGGCCTGCATTTCCAGCTGGCTGGCACCGTGGCGATTTTTGAAACTTGTAGAGCATTCCAAAGTTCATTTGCGAGTAATAGCCCCATTTTTTACGATAGTATTGTTATATAAAAAGCTTTTTTTGCATTTATCGCAGGCTAATGCTGCAAAGCTTGTTTCGCTGTCCGCTTTTTTAGTATTTTAATAGATAAGCCAATCAAACCATCCACTTTTATAACCCTTCTCTGCATGAAAGAAGCACTACCCTTTATGCATGCGGCTATCGAACAGGCCCGCAATGGCGCAACTCCCTTCGGCTGCGTGATTGTAAAAAACGAAACGATTGTGGCCGGCGCCTACAGCACGGTCCATCAGGAACACGACGTAACGGCCCACGCCGAGATCAATGCCATCCGGAAGCTTCATTCGATGAAGAAACGAAGTGATTTTTCGGGATACACCCTCTATACCACCACCGAACCCTGTCCCATGTGCACGTCAGCCTGCCTCTACGCGGGAATTACGACTATAGTGTACGGGGCTTCCATCAGCCAGTTTAAACGGTATGCCCCCGTCATTGACATTGCTTCCCACGAAATCGTAGCCAAAAGCAACTATAAAGTACTCATCATCCACGGCATGATGGCCCCCGAATGCTTGGAGTTGTTCGAAGAGTATAAAGGAACGGGGAAGTAATGAGTCATTGGCGGATTGGTCGAAGCAGAGGCACAATGCCTTGCATCTCCTCCTACGGATAGTCGTTTTTATTTACAAATAAGTAGTTGTTTGAAATTACTTTAGACGATCCTCCTAAGTGTCATTCCCAGAGGGAATGACACTTAGGAGGATCGTCTAATTTTTGTCACCTACTTACAATCCAGCTATGCAGAAGACGTAAGACCTTGCGCCTCTGCTTCGACGTTCCTTATTTTGCGGTTTTTCTCTTTTTCCCAATACCTGATACCCGGTACCCAATCCCTCCCCACAACATTTTTCCATTTTCGCCTGCAGGTATCGATTGCGTTTCTATATTTGCGAAAGACCAAAACCTTTTCTAATAAGTTAACATCATGAGTGAACAGAAAATAACCATCCGTGACGGCAAGTTGCAGGTGCCGGATCAACCCGTCATACCGTTTATTGAAGGCGATGGAACCGGTCCGGATATTTGGGCGGCCTCCGTTCGGGTATTTGATGCAGCCGTGGAAAAAGCGTACGGTGGCCAAAAGAAACTTCAGTGGAAAGAAGTAATGGCGGGGGAGAAATCGTTTAACCAATCGGGTAACTGGCTGCCCGAAGAAACCCTGACAGCTTTCCGGGAGTACCTGGTTGGGATTAAAGGTCCCTTGACTACACCAGTAGGTGGCGGTATCCGGTCGCTGAACGTGGCCCTGCGCCAGGAACTGGACCTGTACGCCTGCGTTCGTCCGGTACGTTGGTTCCACGGGGTGCCTTCGCCCGTAAAGCAGCCTGAACTAACGGACATGGTTATTTTCCGCGAGAATACGGAAGATATTTACGCAGGGATCGAGTTCAAAGACGGTACCGCCGATGGACAGAAAATGAAGAACTTGCTGCAGGACAACTTCCCGGCGGCGTATAAGAAAATCCGCTTTCCTGAATCGGTAAGCATCGGGATCAAACCGGTTTCGAGAGAAGGTACGGAACGGTTGGTTCGTTCGGCGATTGAATACGCCATTGCGCACAAAAAACCCTCCCTTACCCTGGTGCACAAGGGTAACATCATGAAGTTCACCGAAGGCGGTTTCCGCGACTGGGGTTACGAACTGCTGAAACGCGAATACGGTGCTGTGGAAATTGACGGCGGTCCCTGGTGCAAGTTGCCCAGCGGCATGATTATTAAAGACGCCATCGCCGATGCCTTCCTGCAGCAGATTCTGCTTCGTCCAGCGGAATACTCGGTGATTGCCACGCTGAACCTGAACGGCGACTACATTTCTGACGCCTTGGCGGCCCAAGTAGGTGGCATCGGTATTGCGCCGGGTGCTAATATCAATTACATATCCGGTCACGCCATTTTTGAAGCTACCCACGGCACCGCTCCCAAGTACGCCGGTCAGGACAAAGTGAACCCTGGTTCGGTGATCCTGTCGGGTGCGATGATGCTGGAGTATCTGGGCTGGCAGCCGGCCGCCGACCTGATCTACAGCGGCCTGGAAAAATCCATTGCCGCCAAGCGAGTCACCTACGACTTCGAACGCTTAATGGAAGGCGCTACGTTGCTGAAGTGCTCCGAGTTCGGAGATGAGATTATCAAGAATATGGCGAAGTAAGGAAGCTTCCATTATCCCGACCGTAAATAATCCCGCAGCCTGAAAGATCCCCGATCTTTCAGGTTTCTTTTTGTAAAGATGAATTATAAGCGGGGTAGGAACGTATTTTCTCAGGTACGCCAAGGCAATGTAATTCTCCCGGTAATCCTGTTCGTTTTTATAAATGCCCGGGAAAGGTACTTCGGCCTGAGGCAGCAAAACCCGTAGCCGTTTATTCCCTTGTAGCTATCGGGTAACTTGCCCTGTAGCTATGGGCGCAGTCCGGTTTCGATCCGGATTGCGTCTTTTTTATTGCCTTTTTCTGTCCCAAAAGATGCTGAAGACTGACCCAAAAGATACGTATCATTTACCCAGAAGATACTAATGACCTCTTCAACTCGTACCTACGAGTTGGAGAAGTCGTAGCAATAAGTAGATTTTATGATAAAAATCTATTTTGCACTTGTTAATGTACAAATTGCCACGTTGTACGGCTACTAGCCGAATGACTTAGGGTGAGTTGCCGTTTTTTTGAAATAGCAATAAACCCAGCTGAAGTAAGATCTGTGGCAGTATTCAGTCTCATTGCGTTGCCTTATCTTCGGCCAGTAATACATCTTTATATTTCTGGTAAAGAAAGGAAATAATCAGCAGCAGTACGCCGAGGCCGACAAACGCTACGATCTTGCCTAATGTCGGAATGTTGCTCAGGTCGAACAGGAAGAGTTTAACCAAAGTAATGCCAAACAGCACGATGCCCATCAGGCGAAGCAGCTTCTGTTTCTGCCCAAAACCACGAGCTACCAAACCCAAAGCATACACTCCCCAAAGCACACTGAAGCCTACTTTCTGGGCCCACTGCTTGCGGGATTCCATCTCTCCGTGGCCCAGCCAAAGCGACAGTTGCAGCAGTTCGGCGCTGAAGACGGCCAGTACAAACAGGTGAATACTGATGGTAAATATCCGGGGTAAGGGACTGTCTTTAGCCAGCTCAACATGGAGAATCAACCGGGTGCTCATCCATAAGGAAATAGTTATACAAGCGTAAGTCACGTACCGTAACCAAAGGAAAACAGAAGTAGCATGGGGATTTCTGGCGGCGTAGTAACTTTCCCGCAAACCGGCAGCCGCACTCAGGCTATTCATCAGCCACCAGACCAGCACCAGCAAGATAAACACCAGCACTGCCTGATTCCAGGTTTTACCGGGGTTCAGTCTAATTACCAGCCAAGCCAGGCCCGCTGTGTATAAAGCCGAGAAACTAATCAGCCAGAGTTGTTTCAGGTTTTGCAGATTAATACGTAATGCTAAGTGTAAATCAATTCGAGAAGTGGCATCTTCGCCTATTCTGTAGTTAAAATAATGACTGATTTCCAGGAAAAAGGCTCCGTATAACAATAAACCGCTAATGACCGGCAAGGCCATTGTAAAGAAATTCTGCATTGACTTGCCGTTCACTTCAGGGTTTTTCCAAACCAGCCACCGGATTACGACTTGGGTAACTACCGTCCATACTGCAGCCAGAAAGTAGGTGTTCAGCAGAAAGGTATGCGGCTGTAGTAAGGAAGCCCCGTAGACCTGCCACTCATTTACTACACTAAGGCTGGAGAGAATTACCAGTCCGGCAGCAAAGGCAGTGAACAATCGGGCGCGGGACCGGATACTGATCCAGTAGAGAACTGCGGCTTCCGTCGCCCACAGGAAAGTAACCGGCGTATTGCTGAACTGCACGGGTACGGCTATTGTCAGGAAAGTAATCGCCAGGGCCAGGGACACGTAGTAAATGGGTTCCGGCCATCGGCGTACCCGAAATAACCCGGCAATGATTCCATTCAGCAAAGCCAGTCCTATCGTAAAAAGTCCCCGCCAGTTTTCGTAGGGATCATTATTGATTGCCAGGTAGCCGAATAGAAAAAACAAAAAAGCATTGAGCAGCAGAAAGATGGCATTCCGGTTTTGCAGGACGGCATGCGGCAATTGGTAAAAAGCCAGCACGGCGTAGAATAGCAAAAAATAGAGGAACCCGAACCCAAGGGCAATCCACAGGTGTTTTTCCGGTTCAAAGCCCAGCCCAAACCAGAGTCCGTAGGTAAGCCAGGTCAGCACGAAGGCGGCCCCATTCATCAGCGGCCAGTTTTTGCGGAAGGCTACCCAAACAATGCCGCCGTTAATAATCGCAATGTAGGTGAACAACACCGCTACTTTGCCCGAACCCTGGCTCAGCAGCAAAGGCACGGCGTAGGCTCCTACCTGCCCGATTACCCCAATCACCTGCTGATCAAACTGCATAGCAGCGTACACGGTAAACAGGGTTACGCCCAGCATCAGCGCAAAGGCAACGGCATGGGGCAGCAAGCTGTAAAAATCGTAGGCCACGTAGGTGCTGAAATACAGCGTAGCCACGCCCCCGCTAAGCAACACGGCACTGTACGCCTGGTAACTTTTCTTCAGCCAGTACGCTAGCCCAATCAGCAGCAAGCCGGCCGCCGCACCGAGAATTACCTGCATCGCAGGGCCGATCAGGTTATTTTCAATGGCATACTTGAGGAAAATGCCAACGCCCAGTACGAGGATGAAAATACCAATCTTATTAATCAGATTCCCGCCCACATACTCTTCCAGGTTACGCTTAGGCGCCTTAACCGGCCTCGTACGAAAAGCTGGCTCCGCAGCAGGAACGGTAAACACCGGCCCGGTATGGGTGCCTGCAATAATTGGAACCGGATTAGCCAGTGACGTTTGTAGGGATTTTTCAAGCGATATATCCTCAACGGGATGATTGGCCATTCGTCGGATTTCCTGCCGGAGCAGTTGGATTTCCCGCTGCTGCTTTTCTACGGATTGACTGAGCGCCTCCAGCCGGGCCAGCAGTTCACTCAAGTTTGGGTTTGGATTCAATGAATTTGATTGTAAAAAGACCCATGCTGCTAAGAAATTGTTTTAACACCTTACCCCCAACCCCTTTCAGTAGAAGAAGGATTTAGGATGAGGTGTTAAAACAGTTTCCAAGATAAGGGTTCTTACCTATCGGGCCATTGTTATCAAAAGAAAACCCGGAAGATTGGGCCTTCTTCCGGGTCAGATAGCAAATGGGCGTAAAAATATCGCCTAGCGCAAACTTTCCGCCGGGGGCAGTTTTTGAAATGTTTTCAACTGTGTCTTGATCTGCGAAGCGGCGTACTTACAGATCTGGTCAATACCGCCATCGTCGCTGATCGCGGGCGTTTGTTCGAGAATATGGCCCGTATTGATGTCGTATACCCAGCCGTGCAGGTAGGGTTTGCCCGTTTCCTGCCAGGCATTGCGGACAATGTTAGTCTTGCCCAGGTTATACACCTGTTCTACCACATTCAACTCTACCATCCGGTTTTCGCGGGCTTGTTCGTCCAGGTCCTTAACCAGTTCCCAGTAGAAATTAATCGTGTCTTTGATCTGCCGGAGCCAGTTATCGATCAGGCCGTATTGGTGCGTGCCGAGGGCAGCTTTTACGCCCCCGCAGCCGTAATGGCCACACACAATAATGTGCTCCACTTTCAGCACTTCCACCGAATACTGTAACACACTGAGCAGGTTCATGTCAGTTTGCACCACCAGGTTAGCAATGTTGCGGTGGACGAAGAGTTCCCCGGGCTGCGTTTTGGTGATCTGGTTGGGTGGCACCCGGCTGTCGGAGCAGCCAATCCAAAGAACTTTTGGGTGCTGCCCGTCGGCCATGCGGGTAAAATAATCGGCGTCCAGAGCCAGTTTTTCCTGTACCCATTCCCGGTTGTTGGCAATCAGTTTTTCAATGTACTGCGTCATAGGTGGATAGGTTAATGTGGTGATTGGTTGATGTGCCGATGTGCTGATTATAAAGATGTGCTGATTAAAGAAGAATTGCTTTTAGGAAAAATGTCTGAATCAGGATTCTGGCATTAGCCCGATTAGGAAATTAAAATCAGGTTAATCATTTAATCTATACTACGGTACATTTCTCTCAATCATACCTTACATCTGTTGTGCGTTTAGCTTCGTTGAGATAGTTGTAACGCGCAAGAGCGAACCAAAATGTACCGTAGTATGCCTTTCATCATATGAATCCTGATTCAGACAAATAATCCCCTGAATCCGTGATTCTGACAATCAACGCACATCCGCCAATCGCCACATCCGCACATCAATTTAAAATATCTTTTCGTAGAGTTCCGGCTTTTCCTCCTTTTCTACCTCCCTGAACAGGCATAGAATTTCCGAAACATTGTTTTTAATGGTCGTGGCAATGGTACCGGTCGGCAGGTCGTTGCAGTCCAGCTCAAACGGATCTTCGATCTCTTCGGCCAGGAGTTCCACGCCCACGAAGGCAAAGAAAATCAGCATGACTACGGGGATGGTGTAATAGCCAAACTCTTCGACCAGTCCGAAGGGCAGCATAATGGCGTAGGCCAGAATAAAGGTTTTGATGTAAATACTGTAGGAAAACGGAATGGGTGTTTTCTTGATCCGTTCGCAGGCCCCCAGAATATCTACAATGGTTCCGATATGCGTTTTTAGTTGCAATAAATCGTAGCCGCTGATGAGTTCGTTCCGGTAGAGCTCCTGGGTCCGTTCGTACAGTTGGCTGACAATGTAGTTAGGAATGTGCTGACGCTGGCCGTACAACTGCTTTTCGGCTTCGGTCAGGTGATTCAACTCCTCCAGCCTTACGCCTCCCCGGAGGTGTTCTTTCAGGGCCAGGGCGAAATTAGCCAGGTGTTTAGCAAAAAAACCGCGATTTTCAGTATCCGTGCGGCTCAGCAGCGAATGATACGAAAGGGCCAGGTTCCGGCTGGTATTCACCAAACCACCCCATAACTTGCGGCCTTCCCACCAGCGGTCGTAGGCCGTATTGGTCCGGAAAACTAGCAGAATACTGAGCACAATACCCAGCAGCGAAAAAGTGCCCGCATGAAACCGGATTCCGGTTTTGAACACGTCCAGCACCAGTACGCAGATAATGGTGGTAACGGCGCCCATCACCAATACGTACCGCAAGAGTACCCGCATAATGTAGCTGCGGTAAAAATTCACTAAAGCGTTAAACCATTCTTTGTTGTTGTAAATAACCATAGAAGATTGATGGGCTGATTGGTAGATGCGAGGATGTGCCTTTTAATGGCTGACAATTAAACCATTTTGTTGGTATAAAGTTATGCGATGACCGCCCAAAATTCTGCCATTGCGTAAATTTACGGAACGGGTATGGGGCATTTACCCAGGCATAGGCCAGCCGGTGAGCCCATCAGCAAATGGATACATTATTTTGCGTTCTCCTATTTACGCCTATTTTTGCCAAAACTTTAACTGAATCCTCATGAGCGTTTTAGTCAATAAAAATTCCCGCATTATTGTACAGGGCTTTACCGGCTCCGAAGGGTCTTTCCATGCCGGACAAATGATTGAGTATGGCACCCAGGTAGTGGGCGGTGTGACCCCAGGCAAAGGGGGTGGTAAGCATCTGGAGCGTCCCGTATTCAATACAGTAGAAGACGCGGTACGCGAAACGGGTGCAGATGTTTCGATCATCTTTGTACCCCCGGCATTTGCGGCTGATGCCATTATGGAAGCAGCCGATGCGGGAATCGGACTAATCGTGACTATTACCGAAGGCATTCCCACTCGGGATATGATCTATGCCAAGGAATATATTAAGCGCAAAGGCGTTCGGCTGATCGGGCCAAACTGTCCCGGTATCATCACGGCCGAAGAGTGTAAAGTAGGCATTATGCCCGGATTTATTTTCAAAAAGGGAAGAGTAGGGTTGGTTTCTAAATCCGGTACGCTTACCTACGAAGCCGTGGATCAGCTAACCAAAGCTGGCTTAGGTCAGACTACCGCCATTGGTATTGGTGGCGATCCCATTATCGGAACAACTACGAAAGAAGCCGTTGAGCTGCTGATGAATGATCCCGAAACGGAAGGCATCGTGATGATTGGTGAGATTGGCGGCGGTATGGAAGCTGAAGCAGCCCACTGGATTAAGGCAAATGGCAACCGCAAACCCGTAGTTGGGTTTATTGCCGGTCAGACGGCTCCTAAGGGTCGCCGGATGGGTCATGCCGGGGCTATTATTGGCGGCGCGGATGACACCGCAGAAGCTAAAATGCGGATCTTGCGTGAGTGCGGCGTCCATGTGGTAGAGTCCCCCGCCCTGATTGGTGAAACAATGGTAAAAGCCCTGAAAGGCGTGACTGCGTAAACGGAAACTTTACCTTCTCATAAAAGACAAAGCCCTGATTGACAGTCAGGGCTTTATTGTTCAAAGATTTGGCGGCAAGGCTCACCTCCCTATGATTTCTTTTGTAAAATAGTAGCCTTTATTTGAATAATCCACAAACTTCTTTACCTGATCAGGGCAATTTCATAAAAAATTAAGTGGTTGAGAAACAGGCAAAAGCTTTTTGTTTACAGAAGTTAAGGTCTTCTCGGAAGGCTTTGATATTTCCTTTCGTGTCCTGTTTACGCATTAAGTTTAGGGCGATGGTAATTACCGAGGCAATCATTCTGCTTCTGGTCGTATGCTTACAACGAATCTGGTCTTCTCCTAAAGTAACATCTCGAATGTAATTATCGGCTTCTACGGCCCAGTGATTTCTGACTCCAGAAAATAAAATCGTAGCCGAGTTCGCTTCCAAGGGCAAGTTACTGATGAAATAGGCTCTTTCCTGGCTTTGCTTTTGGTCTTTGAGCCGCAAACGCTCCCGGTCAATGACAATCAAAGACGCAATATGGGTGTCTTTCCAGCGCTTATCGAGCCAGTCGGCTTTTAGTTGGTAGAACGTAGCTACTCGTTTTTCTACGCGTCCATGGGCTTTATCCAGACTCTGTAACTGATACTCTCCGGGCAGATGAAGCTTTACGTGTTCACACTCGGCCAGGAGCTGAGCCTGATTGGATTTGACTTGCGCTAGGTAAGTACCTTCTTTGCCAGCAATGGTTTCTAACAAGGCCGGATGAGTATGCAACGCATCAAAGCTATAGGCCTCGCTTAAAGCTGGCTGCCGGGAGAAATAGGCTTTGACTACGGTTTTTTCGGACTCTTTATCCCCTTGATAAAAACCCATGATCTCACTTTGTGAGCGCTCATGACTCACCATCCGGACTACATTCTCTCCTCTTTTTTCTCCACTTACCCCGTCAATGGTTCCTCTAAGTTCTTTGCCATCAATGGCTTGCCACTCCTTAGGTAGCTTGGCTGCCGGAGCAGACTCACTGAGGCTAACCCCGAAATACGTCTGATTAAGCTGATTGTAGCTTTGATAATCTACTCCCGCTAATACTCTACGTAATTGGGCATCGGATATGGACTGTTTGCTGGAATGACCTAGCAATACACTTAATCCTTCGTGTTCTTTCTCCATCCGTCTTTGAATACTAGCCACGTCTAACCCAGTACCCGAACGTAACACGGCAAACAGGAAGCCTGTCAGCACAAAGGCTAAGTTGTGGCGCTTGCCTCGATTGTCTCGTTTATCAACTAAGTGCGTTTGTAAATACTTAAAGTAGGACTTAACTTCACTTTCAGTAGGGATAGTGGTGTTCACTTGGTTTTGGTTTACTTGGTCGTAACCTGCCAAAGTTCACCCTTTCCCTATTTTTATGAAATTGCCCTGTTTACCTGATAGAGTGAATCTCTATAAGAAGCATTTGGTTGCAGTAAGACAATATCATTTATATTCTCCGTCACTTGATTACCCGAAGAATAAGCGTCTTTACTATACGGGTTAATGGATTTGATAGGATGCTTAAGTCCTTCATAACCCTCCATTTTGCAACTAAGCGCATAGGTAGTGGACGTCGTTAATCGAACATCCCGCATCCTCACCGGAGTCCTGCAACCGGATGACCAGTGTTTCTGGGCGCAGACCCTGGCCGAAGATGAACGGTTCAACGCTTTTGCAAAAGCAGAAGTGGTGTTTGGGAATGTACCGGCCAACTGGCTGGAGCAAAACAACAACCTGAAATGGGTGCAATTGTACTCGGCCGGTTTCGACCAGTACCTGCCCCTGGACTGGGATAACAAACTGACTCACCTCACCGTCACCAATCTAAAGGGCTTCTTCGGAGACCCGGTTGCCGAAACGGCCATTGCAGGAATTATGGCCTTGTACCGTAAACTGGACGAACTGACCCGCCTGCAGGTGCAGCGTAAATGGGTAGGCTCCGCGCTGCGGCCCGATATGCACCTGCTGCACCGTAAAAATGCGATCATTCTGGGAGCCGGAGCTATTGGTGATACCATTCGTAAAATTCTCGAAGCCTTTTCTTGTTCGATACAAACCGTTAGCCGGCGTACCAAACCAACTCTAGCCGACTTAGACGACTTGCTGCCCGATGCCGATATTGTAATTGCGACCCTGCCCGACACCCCCGAAACCAAGCACGTATTCAGCAAACAGCGATTTGAACGGATGAAAGAAACGGCCGTGCTGGTAAACGTAGGCCGGGGCTCTGCCGTGGACGAAGCCGCCCTGCTGGAAGCCCTGCAACAATCGCGGCTGGGTGGGGCGGTGCTGGACGTAACCGAACGGGAGCCCCTTCCCGAAAACCATCCCCTCTGGACCTGCCCCAA
>QQTW01004006.1_pt1 | contig 10989 bp, 9 predicted proteins | sample 1904831 | NCBI WGS metagenome assembly QQTW01 (sample SAMN09435610, study PRJNA476489) | Subsurface metagenome, whole genome shotgun sequencing project.
ATAAATACGCGTAAGACGACTCAAAAACGCGCGTAATACATAAGCAAACGTAAGCAACGTAAGCACCAAAAATAGCGCCCACAGCCCCTATTACGTCTGACAGCTTGTTCGTAGGGGACCTTCGGACCGTGGTGAGTGATGATGCGTTAGCCGAGATAGGACCTGTAACAACGGTTCCATCACATAAGAGCTGGAGAATAGCCCAGCTCTGAGAGAAGTCTCTTCCAACGATGGAAATGTCAGCGTCTTATTTGTTTGGGATGGTCCCAACCGCGGCGTAGCAGGAGTGTCACGCGCACTATGACAGATTTTTGAAAGACAGCACCATCACCATGCGCACATCCGAGTCTGAGCTGTGTGCATTCAAATGAGAGCAGCTATGGTTGCGAGAGCTTTGCTTGCTTGCTTGCTTGCTTGCTTGTTCCTGGTGGCTGATTGACCATAGCCTCTGTACGCGCAGAATCTTCCACGCTCGCTCGTTTCTGGAAAGGAGGATAGCGAAAATTCAGTACGCTAATGTCCCTCCTTGAAGTAATCTGAAGTGTCCACTAGACCCCGGGCAATAAGATCTCACGCGCTCAATCGGGATGGGATTTGATTTGATTTGATCCTTCTGTGGTCCGGGAAGTCAAGCCTGTAACTTGTCGAAGACCTTCCCTCGCGCTGATCATAGGACGTACCATTGCAAGCTGCGAGGCTCCCGCCGCGCGGGGCGTATCAGATACTTGCAGCTGAAACCTCGACCCATATCCACTAGGTCATCATCTGAATACAGAGGCTGAAAAACATCGTGTGCCTGTTAAGGTGGTAGGATTTAATATCGGTGGAAATTCCAGTGCAAAATCATGTGAAGCGCCTGCAAGAGGGCTGTTCCCCGGGTCAGCTGAGTACTTATCTTTGGAGAGCAGATGCAATGAGGGGGTGGGGGCGTTGAGCCCATATTGATAGAGTGAGGATGAAATCGAGTTCTGATGTACTAGTATCCAGGAGCTGGAGAGCAGATCTCTAATCAATCTGACAGATATAGATACCAGTAGTTGAGGGGTTTAAAGATAACGAGGAGACGCTCTGGCTTCTGCTCAGTCTTCATACTTGTGCGTGCAAGACGCAAGGGAGAGTGGTGAAGGCGGCATGGGACACGCTGTTATTGAGAAGGTCTCGTAGTTCCCCTTGCCATGCGGAGAATCGCGGCGCAAAAGGGACTACAGGATATACCGATAGCTTCTCGCATGTTGTTAGCAGTGTTTTGGGTCATCTCGCGTGTCTACCTGAACAGGCCGGAATTTACGGTCATCAGCTTGGTTTTAGTCGGTAATGGATAACCGTCGATAGTTGATTGTTGATAGGAGACGAAGTGCTCTATGCGCCAAATGCGGTCATGAGTAGCACGTGACCAACGAGAGGGTTGGAACCTGGTAGTAGTAGGGTATGGATATCATTGCGGAAGTTTATATATTACTTTCTGACACGCCCATTCTAAGCATTTACAGCAGAGCTCGCTTCGTATCAAGCTTCAAGTCTCGACCGGAGGCAAAACTACCAGTACCATCACTCAAGAACAGATTTGACCTTCTTCCACCACGTATCCAGCACCGGTGGCGGGCGCTCTGCTTCCTCCACCTCGTCCATGCCCGTGAGAAGATCGACCTCGGTTGGTGACCAAGCCCACTTGTCATGCCGAAAGACGATCCGGTGTCCAAAGTAGAGCAGCGCGAAGATGATGACGCTAATGTACGACGTGAAGAAATCTGCAACGTCCCAGTTCTGTGGGAAGAAGGTTGAGAAGCCGTTGATGAGAAGCAGGAATGAGAACCAGCCCAGCGCCCACCATGCGCCCCATGGCTGCACGAATGAGGAAAAGGGCACAGTCCGACCCTGGGCCTTGATCGCCTTGCGAAAACGGAGGAAGACGATGGCGCAGCAGATCCAGCTGATGAAACCGGCGGTGTTGACCAGGTAGACGAACCAGTTGAACACCCGACTGCCAGAGCTGGCAACGTTGAGGTAAGAGAGGAGCGTGAACACTGACGATGCGCCGACGGCATAGTATGGAACACCCTTTTTCGAGCAGGTCTTGAAGATCTTTGGTGCCGAGCCCGATACGGCCAGAGAATACAGCGACCGGGAGGAGATGTAGAGAAAACTGTTGCCCGAGCTCCAGGCAGACAGAATAATGACCGCATTGACGATACTATCCAGAACTGGAATGCCAGCGTTCTTGATACCAATGACGAAAGGTGAGGAGCCAGCACCCTGGCCACCGTTCGTCAGGGCTGGGTCGTTGGACCGACAGGTGACGCCAATCACGAGAACACCAAAGACGTAGAAGAAGACCAAGCGGTAGAAGTAGCGCTTGGATGCTTTGGGGAGGTTTCGTCTTGGGCTCTCCATCTCGCCTCCAGTCACAATAAGCAGCTCCGGTGCAAAGACGAACGGAAAGACTGACAAGATCATCGTTTGCCAGAAGGATATAAAATAGCCCGTGCTGCCTTCGAGTATAAAAGTATTAGCGGCACCTGGATTTTTCCAATAAGCAAAACCGAGGATGCCATCCTGTTCCGGACCCCCTCCCCAGAAGAGGATGAAGCCCAAAAATAGCAATCCCACCAGCAAGACCACCTTTGTTCCCGCAAACCAGAATTCGGTCTCTCCATACACCCTGACAGGCATGAAGTTCAATCCAACTGGGTGTTGAGTCAGTAAAGGTAAAGTTTGAAGACGAGCAGGGTGATGGGCAGCAAGAGACATACCTATGACAATGATCATGATGGTGATCCAGATGGCAATGTTGATGCTCGCATCTGGATCCCAATACTGAATGACCAGGCCTGCAGCGGTGATCTCGTATGGGACGAGAATGCCGAGCGCATACCAGTAGAGGTAGCCCATGGCAAACCCCATGCTTCGGGAGACATAGCGATACCCATAGTACGACATGGTTCCGCCATGGACCGGTAGATAGGTGGCGACTTCGGTGATGGCAGTGACAACGCAGTAGACCGACAAGGTGATCACGATGTAGCAGGTCAGGATGAAAGCCGGTCCGCCTCGGGCAAGAGTTTGACCAGACCCCACAAAGAGACCAGTACCGATGGTGCCTCCCAGGGCAATCATCTGCGCATGTCGACTCTTGAGTCCTCTCTGGGTCTGCTCAAAGCGATCATCCAGAAGATCAGCCGCAACAATAGTTTCGACATTCCCCTTCGAGCTTGCTCTACGATCCCGCGAAATGCTGTATCTGTTCTTCGGATCCGCCGAAAAGGAGCCACCCTTCTCTGAGTCTTTGATTGTAGCCATTTTGACGGAAAAGGACCGTACTACAGCGGCGAGTGCAGGGAGCTTGGTGGAGAGGTTGTGTCTGCGAAAGTTATGGCTCACATCTGGTTATGATTGATGTGCCTGCTCATTACCATGCAAGGGAGCGCTGAGGAGGGTTGAGTAAGGGAAGATGCGCCGACAGCCAATACAGAGATGAAAGAGGGGAAGGACAGTGAGGTGATCTATGGTAGCTTCGCAGCTACATCTCTACTACTTACGTAGTCCACGCATGCAGATTGCCCGCTTAGAGGTGGGAGATGCAGCATTGGAGCTAACAGTGATAAGGTACGATCATCCCAGCTCTGTGCATCTGCTAAGTCGGCTGTGGTGTTACATCTCCTCACGCTGCAGCGAGAACCCTGGCTTGCGCTACTATAGCAGATGATTCTTATCATGCCAATTGGAATATTCGCCTCTCGTCGGCAACAGAGACTGCTGCATAGTAGTAGGTCTCAGGCTGAGGTCCATCATACCGAACATGCCGTGGACAAATGGATCTGCAGAGGATTGCTTGCTCACCGCTGGTGGAGAAGGAAATCTCAGCCAATGCGTATGATTTCTATGAGGCTTTTACACGGCAGGGTGGGAGGGTGAAGGGTGTTTGAGGACGATCTTGGCTGCGTCGGCTACCGATTGCGTAGTATTCGTAACTAGTACCATAGTAGTAGTGTTCGAGTGTAGTAGTCAAACGTTGTGGACCGCGTTCCATGTTCCCTGTTCCTTGTTCCCTGTTCCCATTTCTTCGGGGCCCCGAGCGATCAGCGTCGCGTGAGTTCAGTCCGAGGTTCGCAAGATCCAGAGGCCCATAACTTAACTTAGTTATCTCTGTTATCGCTGACACTGAGTAACTTTTTGCCGTTCCGGATTGCAAGTCACGTGAACATTTCCACTACTGATTAGTACTTGCACCTCAAATGCATTGCGGCTACAGAAGGCAAATTGGGTAGACTATTGCAAAACAAATGCTCGAAGTTTCTCCGATATCAATGCATCGAGATTAACTCTTGTGCTATGGGCAAAGGGTTCAAATTGATTCAAGTCCTGGAGCTAATCTATCTACCCATGCCAAGCTAAGCACGTGACATCTTGTTGAGGCTGTTTGTCCAGAAGCAGCGACTCAGGATCTGATTTCGGCATTGCGCCGAGAGTGTTGTGGGTCACGCGGACGAAAGCCAATGGGTGTGTCGCCTATCTGCGTCTCCAGTGACCATGGGTTGTCTATGGACCAAGGCATGTAGCCTATGGGTATGGGTTATCGCGTCATCAACGAAAGTGACTGGTCAACGATAGACACGAGAACTGATTACCATGGGGGCACAGCGCCATCGAAATCTGGCTGGCCTTGTCCCTGGAGGGTGTCGCATGCATCGCAACTCTGACCGTAGTAGCAGTGCTACCGCCCCCTATTATTGCCTTCCTGAAAAGAAGACACCGATTAAAGCCCTGGCTTATGGAAGAGATGGCGCATTGCGTTTGGACAGAGCGCTTGCGCAGATGGTGTACAACGCTTGATCATGTGCTCCAAGCAGCGAAGATATGGCTCCCAGTCTGGATGTAGGAAGAGGTGCTCAATATATGGAAATACTTCGAGAGAAAAAAAGCGAGTCAAAGCGCTTCGGAAGAGCGAGTCCGACTGGCTAGCCACAGGATAGTGCGGTCAAAACACCACCTTTCGTAATCGCCCTTGCGGTTATTAGCTAATAGCCAAATCTCCAAAAGCCAGATCGAGTCCCTGCATCTCGGAACCAAACCCCTCGGGCCCGTTCGTCCTTTCACCCTTCTCTCCTCGTGGGGGTTGATTCAGGTAACGCAGTTCGCCTACGACTTCAAGAGTGACGCAGAGTGATCTCGAGGAGTGGCACCAAAAAGATATCCGTCTTCGAGTCAAGGCCAAGGCTGTTGTTGCAAGTACATCACATTACCTGCCGCAGGCACGAAACGGTTAAGCATAGCGTCGAGGAGGTTGAAGAGGAGGACGAGCATAAAATCCGAGAAAATGAAGTTAAGAGAGAGGAGAGCGGGTGGTGAAAGAGAATGGATGTCTCCCAGACATTTTCTTGATTCTTGCTTGTTCCGAAGAAAGACAAAGACACCATAACCTGCCAGCGGCAAGCTGCAAATGATTCTCAATTTTTGGTAGTAAACAATCCCCGGGCTTGTCATGACATGTGAACAAAAAGCTTAGCTTTGCCTTGAACTGCAGTGAGCTGCTCCTTTAAGCGCCTTATCGCCAACCCCATTTGCTCACTAAGCCAAGTAAGTGTCATTCCATTCCCATCCAAGGATTCCTAAACGAATTAATCGCTCCTGTTCCTTAGTTCTTCCGCCCTTCGTCATTCGTTCAATAACATCAATCGTTGCCTATCATCAGACCGCGCTCCGAGGTGCAGCCCCTGACATATTCATTGCCGCCTCAACTAGCTCACCCATAAGGAGCATGTCACTCCTAGCCTTGCCTCTGCTGACATCCCCTTTGTCGTTGGGAGTTTTCTGCTTCTCATTGTGTCCCTTCTTCTCATCCTCAGACGTCTTTTCCTCGCTAATGCGGTGCTCTGAGCTCGTCATGGCACGCAATGGACAAGATAGCGGATGTCGCGAGATTGCCATGTCATTTCCAGCTAAGCCTGACTCAGCGACAGCACTTGAAGAAGGCAAGGCTGTCGAATTGGCCATGTGGAGCGACTCTATCGACTTAGAAGATGACCTGTAAGCCATCGCTGACTCTCCTTGATTCGGGTGCAGGATTCCTAGCCTTGAGTCTGGAGGATGCGTACTGCTGAATTGAGAGGAGTCAAATTCCGAAGACGAAATGAGCTGATTTAAAGGGGCAACAACGGATTCTTCGCCAATGGCAGAGGTGGTGGAGAAGGCTGAGGATGGTGTTGCGGGCATCGACGGGAGGGAGAGAATGCGGTCATCTTCTGAGGCGCTGGAGCACGCGTCGTATGAAGACTCGTTCTGGTGAGTAGCCGGTGAGTCTGGCCCAACATCTGGTCTCTTTCTTCGAGCGCGCTGTCCCAGATCTGATCTTAGATGCTCGATCCAGCTCGATGGTGTTGTCGATGGTGGCTTCGAAGGGCGAGAAACAGCAGCAGCTGAAAAGGACTGAAGATCATGTTGCTTCCGTCCTCGCCCCAGATGTTGACCTGTTTGTTTGAGCCCCCGGAAGCTAGTTCGACTCTTGAGTGATGAGCCTCCATCAATTGCCACCGACTCTCGACTAATCTCCATAGCGCTTCTCCTTGCTCTCCCTCTTCTTGGCGTCTCGCTGTCTCCTCCATCTTCAGATGAGGAGGAGACGCTTCCTGCCTTCGATCTAACAGTTAAGACATTGCTGTCTTCAACAGGTGGCTCGACAGTAATCTCGACGCTACTTTCGAGCAGCCATTCCGTGCCGTCAATTTCCCTCTCATCATGGCTATTGTTATCACATCTGTGCTGACGGACACTTGGTTCAGGTACTAGACCAAGTTCGAGAAGTACACAATCGTCGCAAACTGGTTTCAGGAATGTCTTCTGAACGGTTTGGCGGATTGAACACGTTCGCACGAGATGTAGACGGTGATTGTAGGCAGCGGCTGTGTTGTCAAGAGACCCGGAGGTTTTCTGCTGAAGAAGAGGAATTTCAATTGGTTCATTAGCTTCGGATCCAGCATCTTGTTCCAAGACCGATGGCGTCGAAGACAAAGACAGATATGAGGTCGATGTCTCCTCTTCAAAGGCCTTGCACGATATTTTGGGTGACAGAAGAACACGGTCATAACAAGGTATTGGGTCCAAGTACTGACAACCACATTCGTGATACGTCCATATCTCCGTGATGCACATTTCCTTTGTAATTTTACAGAACCGAAATGGTGATTGAAAGGGCGGAAGCCAGATCGCAAGATGAATGAAGCCGGCCCTGCATGTTATTGATGTTTGTTTAAGTTTGGGAAGAGGATTCTGAAAGTGTTTATTGACTTTTAGTCCCAGCAAAACAAATAGATGCAGCAAGAATTCGACAGAGAACACTGCCAGAGCAGTGTTACACCCATGAACCTGTAACACAAACCTTACTTACGATCCTTGTAGCCGGCACGGTCCCGTCTTGCGACCCGAAGGCACGGCTTGGACAGCTGCATGAGGGCCGTTGAACGACCCTGATGATCGGCTGTGGCTTCGACGAACGCCCAATTTGACCTCATCGCCCATGATGACGTTTGTGAATTCAAAGTCATAGAAGAGGCTCACAAAGCTGTTTGCTTTGTCCGGTTATGACACAAAGTTTCGGAGCCCGGCCCGTAGGCCTTTGTTCTTGCAGCTACCACGTGGAGTATAATTGGAATTCAGCTGATCAAAATAGCACAACAAAGAGCTCAATGACTCGACCTCGTGATTGACAGCGTTGATTGCTCGCCCGCATAACACCATCTTCGAGTTCACACTTGTGGTTGACAGTCACTGTAGACCAGCTTTTGCGTTTGTTGCCGATCGACCCATCCTGAAAATTCACTTATCCATTCCCTCTTGCTAACGTCGCCATCGCCGGTCGAGGGACAGATCGAGTACCCTTTCACAGGTCCCTTGCCAAAAGCTCCGAAGTTATCACAATGTGCACAACGAGCCAATATCTCTATAACTGTTCTCATCCAGCGTCATATCGCTTCCGCACGAGCATGTGCCATCATCCAGCCACTTCGTCATGTCGGATTCGCGACGAAAATTCTTTCCTCCCTTACACTTGCGTCAAATGTGCTGCGAAAAACCGCACTCGAAAAGGAACACAAGCAGATGAGCGAAGTAGATATTCAACTGACATCAACATTATGGTTGCCAAAAAGACCTGGTACATACCAAGCCGATGCTTCGTCGATACTGGCTTTCAGAATCTGGATCCGTTTGGCACGGGAATAGAAGCAGAGAACGGTGGTCAAACTGGTCCTCAGTCACCTTTGGCTTCGATCCCTGGAGGGCCATTAATCGTACATGAGACATCAACCAACTATAGATCCAGTGGCTTTCCACGAAACCTAAGTCCGTGCTGCTTCAAGTCTAGCACGATGGGTGCCTACCAGGCAACACGCCTTGAGGGCCTCGACGATAGACACAGAGGCCGAATCATGGATAATTTCTGTGGCAGTTGGTTTTGAAGACGCACACTTCAATCGACATGTTTTGGAAGCATTTCAATGTATGCTAGCGGCCGCAACATGTCTATTTATACCAATATGATGCATCTTTCCATATCCGTGCCTTCTCCTTGTCACTTTAGCGATGCCGCTTTGTAGTACGAAAGTTGCGAAGTAGGTCTTGATTAGGCTCCCTGGTTCGGTTTGCAGGATTGATTTGCAGCCCTAACCAGTTCCAAGATATAGCTTCGCCCGTGCTGGACTTCACATTTGTGGCGGAAAAGGGGGTTAGCTTACCGCTTGTGGGTTGAAAGGATGCGAGCGCTCAGCCACCGTTTGTAGGACCTTCTTTGGCAATCTGAATCGGCTTGAAATGATCAACATTTAGGTCCCTGCCATCCTGTACCACTTTTGTTTTCGATGACTCGCTCATTTCCCCTTCATCTTCCACTTTGGATTTCTTTTGGGTCTCTTCATCCCCACACCCACAATCATAGAGATCTCCAATGTTTGCACAATTGAACATGGGCTTGCCCTTGGATTTATTCACTTCGTTGTGCACATGGCACGCCCATGCAGCAGCAGTAGATCGAGAAGAGGTTTGTGGTGGATACTTCTTCAGGATATTCTGAAAATGAGAAGCGCACTCTCCACAAGGATATAGGCGCGCAAAAAGGTAGACGTAGCTTTTCAGAGCGGCACTCTCTTCATCTGATGGCTGATCGGGGAAGCGTGCCATAGTTGTGTGAAACAGCTTCCACGCAGCCCGGCCGAGCTCTGCTTTGAGTGTTTCATTGCCTAGATGTCCCATGATAGCATCTCCCTTCTGCATGTCTGGTGAGACGTGGGCGAGGTCGTCAACGGAGGTGGAAAGAGAGTTACTGTTCAGCCGCTGCACGGAAGGGCGGCCCATGTTGATGTATAGGAGGATGATTGTAAGAACTGTCCCAAGTGCAAGTGCTAGCAGTCGTGGCGGAGGACGTGCCATCTTGTTTGGCTGGCAGACCTGGGGTGGATGCTGTTGCTTCTCTGCGTTTGTGATGAAGGACGAAAAGCTGCTCAAAGTACTTCGGAGTATTTATTTTTGGAACTCCAAACGCTTGGCAATGTTACATAATCAGGACCTAGGATATTGAAGGAGCGCGAACGATGCTGGTTGGATGGAACGTCCGATCTTTATTCACCCGGATATCCACGGCCTCCTTGTCACAGGGCGGTAACCTGTCACCTAGCTCTCCATCAGCTTGTGTCTTCATCAGTTGAGGCTCTTCTCTGTTCTACAGAAATACAGAAGGAGAAGTTTCCTAAGAATTAGCCATCACCGGCCAATTGCCGTCGATTTCTTGCCCTTTTGGCAGAAGTACACGAACCACTCCTCAGCCCTCTCTCCCATCGCCTCCCCACAGCGATAGAGTAGTCTCCTCTCGGAAAAGTGGGAGACGTACTTATTTCAGAATGGCACCGACGTTTCCCCCGCCACCAACCAATACCATTGGTATGTGTGTCTGAGCAGCTCTCGACTCGCCTGACTGTTCATTTCAGATTGGTCCGATGTCGGATTCAAAGTTCGAGAGGTCAACGGCCACGTTGAATCTACTTTCTCACACTCCCAGGGTGGGAAATGGTCACCACCTAAGTTTGTTGTCTCCCCGCATCTTCATATTCATGGAATGGCCCCTGGATTGAACTATGGGGTCCAAGCTTTCGAGGGCATGAAGGCTTTCCGAACTCCCGAAGGTCAGATCGCAATCTTTCGTCCAGATCAGAATGCCAAGCGTATACAACATTCGGCTTCATACATATCCGCACCGACAATTCCCGAGGAGCATTTTCTTCGATGTGTGACTCTGGCGGTAGCCGCCAACGCCGAATACGTCCCACCCCATGAGACCGGTGCAGCAATGTATGTGAGGCCCTTATTGTTCGGCTCTTCTGCTCAACTGGGACTCAATCCGTGCGATGAGTACACCTTTGTCGTCTTCGCGATGCCTACGGGTGTCTATCACGGCCTCCACGCAGTCGATGCATTGATCATGGAGGATTTCGACCGTGCAGCACCAGATGGCACGGGGAGCGCGAAACTTGGTGGTAATTATGGGCCTGTACTTAAATGGTCCGATAAAGCCCGGGACGAGGGTTTTGGCATCACCCTCCACCTAGACAGCAAGACCCGTTCGGAGATTGATGAGTTCTCAACAAGCGGCTTCATCGGGGTCAAGCAGAAAGATGATCAATTTACCATAGTGGTGCCAGATAGCAAAAACGTCATCAAGTCCGTGACCAGCGAATCTATTTTCCAGATTGCCCGCGACATATGCGGTTACAAGGTCGAGAAGCGACCGATACTCTACGAAGAACTGAAGGATTTCAAGGAAGTCATGGCAGCTGGAACAGCAGCAAGTCTGGTTCCAGTGAGGAGCATCACGATGCGATCCAAAGGCGATAAATTCGAATACGCGGGAAAGGAAGATGGCGAGCCCGGCCCGGGCTTTATCGGACCATTTAAGTACAGGCCCATAATTACCACCAAGTTTCGCGCTCCCCGTGCCATCTGGTGCTG
>QQTW01004007.1_pt1 | contig 10989 bp, 15 predicted proteins | sample 1904831 | NCBI WGS metagenome assembly QQTW01 (sample SAMN09435610, study PRJNA476489) | Subsurface metagenome, whole genome shotgun sequencing project.
CCTTAGCAAAGAGTGTTTCTAAACCTGATTGAATTACATAATTGCGGTCGGCTTTAATATGCAAATTAACTTTGACCTCTGGTTTGCCTTTATACTTTTTCTCCTCTATTTCCAACTTCTCAACAATGCCCGTTAAAGCTTGGAATAGTATTGGCTCATGTTCTTTCTTTGCCCCGTCCCAAAAGTACCACAAACACTCAGCATACTGGCGGTTAGCGTATATGTATCGCGGTTTAGGAGAATGCCCAAACCCTAGTTGCTGTTTTGACGAGCGTAATTCTTCAAGAATCTCTTTCAAATATGTATTACTGACTTCATTGGAATCTGGGAGGGCGTGTAGGTCTACGTTGCTAACTTTGCTCGAATCCATTGGATACCTCTTTATGGTACTAATGTACTATCATTCGCCTTGATTATAAAGTCTGGCTTTTGCCGCATCCACCGAAACAGCCCAGGCATTTGCTTGTAGTTCTGCTTGAGAAAATCTTGGTAGCGTTCGGGCAATCTACCAGTTAGACACATCAATTCCTCTCTATCCAAACCCAAGTAATGCGCTAGTTGCTGGATTACATACTCTTTGGGTGGGTATTCTGTACTGTCGCTTTCCAGCTTCGATAAATAGGTAAAGTCTACTTCTACCAATGCCGCTAGTTTGCGCTGGGTATAGCCAACGTTGACTCGTGTAGTGCGGATGACTTGCCCAAAGGTTGAGGTCATTCAATTTTTCCTATTCGTACTACCGCTTCTTTTCCACTGGAGGCTGTTGTTGATTCCATTTTTGTTATTGCTAACTCTCTGTGTACTTGCACTTTCTTGGCAAATTCGTAACCAGCACGTTCTACAGCATCGTCTAATAACAAGGTTAGGTTTTGCTCGTAGTGTTGCCCAAAGATAGCTTCACCGCGCTGAAAGCTTCGTGCTATGGAAGCTTTCTTCTCCGCTTGATGGTTTACGACCGAACAGGTAAATCCCCAACAAATAGCTTCCGTATAATAAATCGAAGTTGCAATGAAAAACTTTTCTTTATAACCGTTATGCTCTGCAATAATACTTTTTTCATTGACTTTAACAACTGTGTATCCATTAGCCAGTTCCATGCCTACTTGAGCGTCAATTCTGCCAAGTTTACCAATTCCCTCGTTGTTGGTATCTTTGATTATTCTTAGCTGCATATTTCCTCCGCAAGTTCCTCACTCCAAAAACGTAAACTTTCCCAAGTAATTCCTTCGCTGGCATCGTGCTTGTCAAATGCCTTTTGCAGTACGATTTGTGCTTGTTCTTCGGTTAAAGAAGATGTCTGTTCCTCGTCGTCAAAATCATCCTGAGCAGCATGAACATCCTCAGTTGTCCAAACAACAGCGACTTTATCTGCCCAATATTGCGACAGTACAAGTTCTACCTGCTGGTGGTCTGTAGCTAACCCTGCTTCTACCAAGCTTGTTGCCATCTCTTGAATATGGTGGTCGTACATATTATTTCCCCGCAGCAAGGATACTTTCAGCTAGTTCGACTTGTTCTTTACTTAGAAATACAACCTCGCTCCGTCCTTGGATGAATAAGCTCGTCAAGGCGATATCAAGTAGCTCTCGCTCTGCGTGTGGTAGACAATCGAGCAACGCTAATAGCTGAGGCGAGTGCTTTGGGGCAGTTGTAATTATTCTAGAAAACATTGGCGCATCCAGGGTTTCTATAATTGCGCTTGTAAGGGAAGTTAGCGCTGCATATTGTTGTCTTAACTTGTTATTTAGTTCGTGTCTTACCTGACAATTGCCTGTAATTGAGGTTTCATTTGCTCGCTCAAAAGCTTGTGAGGAAGCTAATAGAGCTTTTTGCGCCATCAGGAGTAGCACAGAATAAGTTGCTATCTCGTTCTGTGCTGAGTCCATATGAGCTAGGGCTGGATTTATGCTGCTTTCGTTCATTGGTACGCTCTAGCGAGTGTATTTACTTTACCTGTCCGTTACCATTGCATTGCGATAACTGCACCTGCTCATGGGTCTTTTGTTTGGGCAACTGCACTTTAAGTTTGCTGCTAATAGCAAACTCGAAACGCGGGTCTGATAAACACCAAATTTGCCGTACAAAGTCCGTGAAACTGTCAGCAATTCTCTCACACTGTTCAGAATCGATTTCATCACCGACCACATCAATTTCTAGGGTGATCTTCTGCGTCTTCTGTTGCTTTCTGAGGACTGTTGTATCACTGCTCATCATTCATTTCCTTTTTTCAGTGAGTCTGGGATTTGCTACGGACAATTAATTTTTAATTCCAGAACGCAAGAGTGCTTTGAATACGGCAATTTGCACCACTGGAATTATAAAGGCGAAGCCCGTTACCGGGCGCGCTTGCGCTATCGCCCTCATTGATAATGTTGGAAATATGCTATTTTCCATTTTTGTTTCTCCTGCCCAAAACGCTTACTGTCATCTCTCTTGGAGGTAACTGCACCTGGCTGTAATTCTTCTTTGGCGATGGTTGTACCGAAGCCAAGCTACAGGTAACTTCGATGTGGCGATCGCATAACAACTGCACGGGAATCGAAGTGGCTAAATTGTTAGCTATCTGCTGACACTTGACTAGATCGATATCACTGATAACGTCAAACTCTAAGATGATTTTGTGATAGTTTCGTTTTTCGATCTTTCTACGTTCAAAGTCCATAATGGGTTGTCTTCCTTTTCCTGATTAAGTTTGCTTGGATTAACTGCGGATAATTAATTTTTAATCCCCGAACGTAGTAACGCTTTGAATAGGGCAATCTGCGCTAACGGAATCAAAAAAGCGATTGCACTCATTAATAAAGCAGGAAATATACTGCAAGCCATGTATAAGCCTCCGATAATTATCAAAACTTCGCTCATCAACTGCTGCCCAGAATTAAGCTGGCGAAGTAACGCGCCAGCTATCACAAATCACTTCGCCATTGCAATTTCGCGCCAACTAGAAGCAGGTAATGACAGCACTCGGCTACCATCGCGCTCTAAAGCTGTGGCTCTCTCGTAATCCTCTAAGTCCTGACTTGTGCGAGTAATTGCATTGAGCAACCCATAAGCGCTCAATTCTCCTCCTTGGATTAGGTGTTGCAATATGCCCGAACTCTCTTCGCCGTTGTATCCAAAGCTTTTTGTTAGCAACTCTACAGACTTGACAGGATTGCCCTCGATCTTTTGTTCTGTCGCTTCCCTCATCCGTTCGACGATTGTTGAGAATTTGGTAATATCTACTGCTGCCCGTACCGTGTCTTGTACCTTAAGAAAAAACGCGCGATCGTCGGCTTTGATTGTTTCATCACGGAACAGTTCGTAAGCCTCGCCTTCCTCGGCGTTGCGCCCTACGTGATAGCGTTTCTGGCTATGGTCTTGGGCGATCATCCCGTTGGTGCAGATAAGGCGGTAGATGAGCGGTTCTACTTTCAGCGAACCCATGCCCACCTCAGAATTAGAGATCACCATCCCCGCCTGTACTACGTCGCCTTGCTTTACTTCCAACTCCAGTCGCTCGTTGATGACCTTGATATACATTTTCGAGTCTGTTAGCTCGGTGCTAACAATTTTTAAGCCTTCGCCCATTTCTTTGAGGACTGGCAACACTGCTGATGCCAATTCATAGTTGTCCAACCTTCTATAGCGATCGCTTAAGAATGCTCTCACTCGCCCATCCAGCGTCCGCAGCATCCGCCGCTCTGGTTTTTGGTGAAACCACTCGTTGACGTTCGCCGCTAGTAGTTCTGGGGCTTGTGATCGCATCCGGGCGTAGTATTTGGCTGGAATGTCTAATCTTGCTGCTATCTGAGTGTGGGCGTGTTCTGTGACGGATAAAGGCGTATTGTCTTCTAAGGTTATTTCTGCCTTGTCAGTCATTTCTAAAACTTCAGTGCTGGCGATAAAATCTTTTTTTGTTTCAGACTGTCTTTCCAATTCTATTGCTAGTTCGCTGAGTGTTTTGCCGCTTTTCATGATTTGTCAATCCTTTGATAAGTGTGTACAAAGGCGCTCTCTGTAGAGTTATGAGCGCCTGATGCGATTGATGAATACTGGTAATTAGTCAGCGTAGTCAGCTAAAACCCGTTCCCGATGCTCCTGCCAAAACTTTTCCCCTGCAATGTGCTTCTGCCCTATTCTTTCAGCTTCTTCATGGTCAGAGGCTCGACCAATAGCGCGATCGCCTACCCAAACTACATACCATTGCCAATTGCTGTTGTAAGTCACTGACCAGGTGCGGGGTTTAGGAGGAGTTGGGACAGGAGGCTTGGCTAATGCGTTGTAGCCTTCGATGTACCCTTTGGTGTATTCGCATTCGGCTTCTGTATAAAGCGGAATTGACTTATCTGTCGCGTCTATTCGCCCGTGATTAAATCCTTGGTCAAACTCATTCTGCGGAGGTGGTAGCGCGTCGTCTTCTTCTTTGTCTAATACCCATTCTTCTACATAAGAAGCGTTTGTCGGTTTGACCTTTAGCCATACTCGACCATCGGTGTAAACGTCCTTGTTTATCACCCGCATGACAGGCTTAAAGGGAGCATGGATAGTATCGCCGATGTTGGCTTTTGTCGTTGCTTTGTCCCAAATTTTCGGGGTAGATTCAGAGCAAAGTTGAATTGTACGTTTTTCTTGAGTTAGCATTGTATTACCTATGTATGTAGGAACCAAAGCCTGCAAGCGATCTCCCTGCTAAAGTCGATACGCTTGTAGGCTTTGTTGTGTACAAATTGTCTAAAGTTTTTAATCCACCAGGGCATCTCCTATCAGCGTTCATCCCTTTCGGGCTACCTGGCTTCTCTCTCGTCTGGCGGGTGCAGGCAGTGGTTAGAGTCGAGGGCGGGTATTATCCCGCGCCCCTCTCTGTTAGATCCGTGCATAAAACTTTCGCCTTACACGGCTCCCGATTCAATTAGGCTGTGCCTTTTGCTCATGTGCAGGTAATCGTGGCATGATTCATGCAGAACTACCAGATTAGTTGGTTTCCAGTTGTGATGATTTCCATCCTTATGGTGCAGATTAACCCGCTCCTCGGATGTAGTCTTTAATCCACATCTGACACATGAATGGTTTTGTCCTTTGAGGACTTTAGAGGTAATACCGTCATAGAGCTTACTATTACGTTCGCTCCAGTACGTCAAATCTCCGTCAAAGGGTGATTTATTACCCTTGACGTTAATATGTTTGTTTTCGGAGTAAGGAACTGCGGGAAAGGCTTTATCTAGCAATGTCTTGCTAGTGTAGCGATTCTGTTTTGTTTCCTTATTAAATACCTTGAACGCCCTTGTTTCGATGAAATATAACGAGTTTCTTGACCCGTCCATCTTACAAAAGCGGTGGTAATTTCTCCAACCTCTAACGATAGGAGCTAATTTCTCAGCTTTTTCCTTCGCACCATAGTTACTGTTGTTGACGATGTTTTTTACTTTCTGACGAAAAGCTTTGAAATTGTCCACTGAAGGAACGCATCTAAACTTACCGTTGCTTTGCACTTTGAAATGCCAGCCAAGGAAATCAAACCCATCCGTCGTAGCGGTTAGCCTCGTTTTCTTTTCGCTTACTTTTAATCCTCGTTCTGCCAAAAATTGGCTAATTCGTTCAAGTATCTCCGTCGCATTATCTTGGGGTCGAAGTATTATCACCATATCGTCCGCATAACGAACTGATGGTTCTATAATTTTTCCCCCAGTCTCTTTGTACCAGTGGATATTTTCGACCCCATTTAGGGCGATGTTGGCTAGTAATGGGCTAACTACTCCACCTTGTGGTGTTCCCTGTTCGGGGAATCCTGGGTTAACTCCTGCTTTAAGACAGCGAAAAATCCCTGTCTTGATACCCAAGGGGGCGATGAGTCTTTCCATAATGGATGAGTGATTAATCCGGTCGAAACACTTTTCAATATCAAGTTCAATGACTCGCTTATCTATTCCATTAGCATTGGAGCTTAGGTTAAGGAACAGGATTTTTTGGGCATCATGTGCCGAGCGACCTGTCCTGAAACCATAACTCCTAGCGTGGAAAGTTGCCTCGTGGGCGGCTTCTAGCGCGTATTTTGCGAGGCATTGCCAGGCTCTATCTGCGATTGTAGGTACTTTTAGCATTCGCATTGTTCCGTCCTTTTTAGGGATAGGAATTTCACGTAGCTTTTTGTGAACCCATGTGTTAACGTTTTCCTTAAGTTCTTTACTTAAAGCAAAGCGTTCTTCAAAACTGAGAGACGCTTTGCCGTCCACACCCGCCGTTTTCTTACCAGCATTTAACTGAGTTACTTGCCGAATAGCCAGATACCTAGCGGCTCTGGATTTTAAGATAAGTGTCTGTAGATATTTAGCTTTGCGCTTGTCTCCAACGGAAACTGCTTTGAACACTCTCTTTTGTAGGCGGAATAAGTCTCTCCGAAATTTCTTCCAGGGTAGATTCTTCCAAAGTTCACTAGCTTTTTCGCTGTGTCTAACCATGCTCTTACTCTACAAAGTGTTGTCTTTGAACCTTGCGGCAATTACGCCGCATCCTACCCGGTTTGAGGGATTCCGTCGCTCGTCTGACCTACTAGGGTTACGAAGTCCCTAGACCTGCAAAACCGTTTTTATTCGTTCCTCAAGGTTGATTGTTAGTTCCTTTAGACTGATTCACTTTGACCGCCAGAACCCCTTACTCTTGCCGATGTCACGAGGAAACTCGGCGGGATACTAATCTCTGGCATAGTCAGGGTTAATCGAGGTTGATTATGTTACGCCCTGCTACTGGATAGGTCACTTTTCTAGAATCTGTTTAGTCATAGGAACTCCCTATTAGCACCAGTGTCAGCCCGTAACGGCTGTCTGATTGTGCCCTGTCCCCAGCTTCACCCTCCAGAAACCGAGTCTGGTCAGTGTGGGCAGGTAAGGAGTCACGTCTGAGTTTGACGGGTAGGGCTTTCACCTACATTAACCTCGAAGTTCAGCCTCCAATGACAGTAATCTGCTGTCCGGCTGGAATGCTTATGTACGGGCTGATTACCGTGATTCAGCATCCAACGAATCGCACCCTCGTTTCCAGTTCCGCGTGTTGTCTAGCCAACAGCAACCTTATTTCTTTTTTAGAATTGTGAATCGGTCGTTAAAGTGAGATTCTGGATTCCGTTTGGGTGGGGGCTGTCTCTTTCCCTGTTCCCATATTTATATTATGACAGCTAGTTAACTAGCTGTCAAGCTAGCTAGCTATTAGATATAGTGATCTTTTACCTGTAATATATAAAGCTAGCTAATAACTCTGTTAACTAGCTAGCTAGCTGTTATAATACGGGCAGAGTTCTTAGGATGAAAGTGATTTGTAAGCTTAAACAGTTAATGGATGAACAAGGTCTTAATCAAACTCAACTTGCAGATGCAACAGGATTAAGCCCTACAACTGTAGGAAAGCTATATCGTAATCAGTTTGAACGAATTGATAAAGATACATTAATGGTTCTATGCAAATTTTTTCGCAAAGGCATAGGCGATCTATTTGAGGTGATGTTTGAAGAAGGAGATTAGAGATTCAGTAATTGATTTAACAATTAATTACTAAATCGCTAGTCAACATCATCATTATTTCTCGTAGTTTGCACAATACAACAGTTTTCCTTTCCAAGCAGCTTTTGTCATAGAAACTTTTAGCTGCAAAAAGTAGCAATCGCCTAACTCTTGGCGGAGATGCGATCGCTACCTACCACAACCTAACTTTTAACCGTAGAGGTTATGCCAATGTCTAATTTAACAGTTACCGAGCGTAATGGCATTTTAGTTGTTGATTCCCGGTTAGTTGCCCAAGAATTAGGAATCGAACATCATACTTTACTTAAGACAATCGATAAATATTCAGCACGACTAGAAACAAAATCACCACTTCGATTTGAAGTAGATGTGGTGAAACGTATTCAGGGCGGTGGTTCTAATACTCGTTACGCTTGGCTAGACGAGCGGCAAGCAACATTGTTAATGACCTATAGCCGCAATACCCAGCAAGTGCTTGACTGTAAAGATGCCTTAGTTGATGCTTTTGTCAAAGCCAAGCAACTCATCCCTGCCCAATCCCAAGAAATCGAACGCCTCAAGCTGGAGCTTCAAGTTGCCCAAGCCCAAGCCGCCGCCGCCCAATCTCAAGAACGCCTGATGCAAGTCTCCAGCGCTATCGTCACCATGCACGGCGCTGGGATGCTGGGGTTAATCTTGGGCAAGCCAGAGGCGATTGTAGAATCGCCACCAATTGTTATCGAGAAAAACATATTAGTAGATCGCTCCGGTAGACCCGTCAGAACTTACGAGGGATTGTCGAAAACAAAACTCGCTAGACGCTATGGGATGAAGAAGCCCCAAGAGTTGGTCAATTGGCTGGAATCGATGGGCAAAGATCATTTCATCCAGCCAGCAATGACTGCCGCGCCATGTCAGTTCGTCCCGTTCGAGTATGTCCCGGAGCTAGACAGGCTTTGGGCAGCACGGCAAGGAAACCGACAAAAATTGCTTGGCGAGTGACCGTATTCTTTTTCCAAGTAGCATCTTTATTCCTCACTTAATTATGAGCAGGCAATATCGAAGATTAACCGCCAACGAACGGCAATACTTAATCGAAAACTATGAGGACGATCCCAGAGTGATCGCGCAAATTGCCGATTACCTTCAGTTAGAGCCTAACAAAATTCTTGACCATGCAAGGTATATGAAGTTGAGGGCTGGCAGTTCTCGTCATGCTTGGAGCAAAGCAGAGTTGGAGCTTTTAGATGATTTAGCAGAAACGCTACCCCTGAAGTTGTTGGTTACTTTTTGGAATCGACAAGCGCAGAAAGAAGGAAGACCAATTCGCAGCTTGCGCTCATTGGAAAAGAAATTGTTGGAGCGCGGTCACTCCCTCAAACCCGATGGTGGCTATTTATCAGTTCCGGCAGTATCCAAACTGCTCAACCGTTCCCAGTCTTGGATTAAGAGCTTGATTAGCAATAAGAAGCTACGGGCTATTAAGGATAGCGACTACTGGCTGATCAAACCTCAATGGCTGCGTTCGTTCGTATTCCACCATCCTTTTGAAGCAACTGAGCGTTTGGACAGAGAACAATTTGCCGACCTGCTACTAACTATTGGCGATCGCTTGTAAGCCCTGCTCCAAAACTTAGCAAAGACCAGCATTATAAGAATTTGTAGGGGGAAGCGATAATTTATGGTTCACTGTACTTGTCAAATAAATTTTCTTTTAGGAACATTCACTAGAATATTAGAGTTTGATTATGATATGCTACAGGTTATGATTGTGTTGTTAGTCAACGTATCTGTATCGGGCTAAAACTGGTTAAGACAACAGGTACTCTCAAATCTTCACAATGTGAAAATTTGCACCTGTACTACCTCCCAAATTTTCTTCACGCTGTAAAAATTTAAATTTGTACCACTATTTCTAAATTTTTACTATTGTGAAAATTTGCACCTGTACTACCTCCCAAATCTTCACATTGTGAAGATTTGCCTGTAGCTAATTCCAACGATCACGATCTAATAATTCCCCATGACTCCTCTTAAATATTGTGAAAATTTGCATTTGTACTACCTCCCAAATCTTCACAATGTGAAGATTTGCCTGTAGCTGACACCACCTTTTACTACCCCTGTGATTTCCTGTGGCTTCTCTCAAATCTTCACATTGTGAAAATTTCCATCTGTATCTCCTCTGTCAAATCTTCACATTGTGAAAATTTGCCTGTAGCTGATGCCAACGGTCACTACTTAGCTACTAATTTCCCTGCTAGAGTTTACAACAGCCTCTTGTCCTGCAAGTCTTGTCTCACTAAAATGATTTCTGAGAAATTTTCATTACTATGGCAACCCTCACAAATTCTCCCGCGCAAAAAAGCTACTGTCTAGCTAAAATTAGAAGCAACAGCCTTACTATTGCTCCTTTAACCTTCATGCCAAGTTCTATCATTCCTAAAGCTCATCAAGGATTTGATTACGCTAGTCTTGATGCCCCAACTTCTCAGTTTTTGCAACAGCACACTGATGAAATTCAGGCTTTGATGAAGCGTACTGCACAAAATATTATCGACGTAGGACAAAAGCTAATTGAGGTTAAAAATAAACTGGGGCATGGCTACTTCCTAACCTGGCTACAAGCGGAGTTTGGCTGGAGTTACCCAACGGCGGCACGTTTTATGCAAGTGGCTAATTCTTTTAAGAAGAGTTATCAAATTGATAACTTCGCTCCTAGTGCGCTGTATGAACTAGCTGCTCCTTCGACTCCCCAAGCTGCGCGTGACGAAGCGCTTACTCGTGCTAAAGCGGGTGAATCTATTACTGGTAAAGCTGCTAAAAGCATCAAGCAGAAGTACACCGTGCCTGCTGCTCCTAAATCAGAGCCAGCACCTAAACTAGATGCCCAGCCTATCTCACAATTGTCTCCTACACCCCAGGTTCCCTTAGCACAACCGCGTATAAAGCAAGAAATTATTGCTATTCGCCCTAAGCCTGTAGCTATTGCTTTGCCCACAACCGATTCTAGCATCAGTCTCCAGGCTATACCAACGCCACTACTACAAGTTGGCACTCAATCGCCCATGATTACGACTGATGTTGCTGGAAGCTGGTGGCAGTTAGTAGGAAAACATTTACTTTACTGTGGAGATCCTAACTCCAGTCAGTTTTTGCAGCGAATTCCAGAGCAAGTCCCTTTACTGCTGGCTTTCCCCCAGCACAAGGACTGGCAAACAGCTATAAAAGCTGATGTCCGGGTCATAATCACCGAACATTTACCGCAGTGTAAAGACCCGAACTTGCTTGATGAAATTTTAGAATCTAATCTACTCCACCACTCGAAAGTGGGAATGGTAGTAGTCAATTGTTTTGTACCATCTCTAGAAATCCTATCTATCGTTAATCGCCTAGGCCGTCGGGGTCTATTTGCTGAACCGGATGCAAAGCGTGTCAACGCTGTGATTAGCGACTGGAGACAAGCTGGACTAAAGGTAGAAAAAGTAAGATAAGAGCAAGCTCTATTGCCTAATCT
>QQTW01004008.1_pt1 | contig 10988 bp, 11 predicted proteins | sample 1904831 | NCBI WGS metagenome assembly QQTW01 (sample SAMN09435610, study PRJNA476489) | Subsurface metagenome, whole genome shotgun sequencing project.
GGTGGTGCAACTTGGGATCTCTTAAACCGAGGACGTAACCGTTCTCGGTCATAATTATAGGGTGTGTTAGGACGAATATTCTTAATACACTGTCATCTTGAAAACCAGCATCCGCAAATAGTTGTAGTTGTAGGGTGTGTTAGGACGAATGTCCGTAACGCACCGTCATCTCCAACTGCGTTATAAAGCAGAAGTCGGTTTTGCCGTATTGCAGTAATTACGAATACCTATTTTCAAAATATACAGAGTTACTGGAACTGCAAGCGAAACGGGAGGAGGCAAAAATCCTCCTACTAAATTCAATAATCCTAAAAAATCTTCAGTAGGTTGACTACAAACGACTTCACGGCATTTATTTGTCAATTCTTGTAAATCAACTGCTCGCAATTGAGTTTCGCTATTTTGTGCAGATAACTCAGCAAATGCAGCTTCGAGGTTGCCGTTATTTTTTTCAATTGTATCGAGTGCTGTTTTTATACTCACATCTGGATAATTTACTAGCTGCATCCGATATTGCTGGAGTTCTTCTAAGGAAATTGCAATCATGTGGTTGTTTTTGAAACTAGGTAAAATTGTAACCACTAATACTTTAAAATAGCAGTCCTAAATCCCGAAGTGAAAACTACAGAAACCCGATATCTTAAAGATACCGGGTTTCTAGTCCCCCCACGATTTTCACATGGGATATAGGATTGCTAGTTAAAAATAAGAATCCCGGTTTACTCAAAAAATCGGGATTTTATACATTATGAAAATGATGAAAAGTAAGAATAATTCTCACTTTTTCAGCACAACGTTAAACGAGTTTAAATATCCTGCAATACTCTTTGTTAAAAACTTTTGCTGTCTTTTGGTAGTAATAACCATTACCTGATACAAACGTCCCTCTGCAAAGTACATGCGGCTTTTAGTAATTTTACCGCCAGAATTAACGTACTCAATTTCTCGTCCGGGATGTCCATTTGTACTGCGGATTTCTTTCTGTTTAACCAGATTACTTTGAGTAGTCTTTAATGCCATTTCTTGAGCATTTTTCAGTATTTCTTCGGGGTTTGCCATTTGCCCGTAACTGTCGGGAAAGTCGTTGAAAGCTACTACATAAGCGACTTCCTGCTTAGGAGGTTGAGCTACAAAGACTTGGAGATTAATTTCTCCCATGAAGGTTTTTTGAGTTTGGGATGTTACCTTCGGTTGTCCCGGCATTAAAATGCTAAAGCGCCCATCCGAAGGAGTAAATATTTTCCATTGGAACTTTGCCATTTCTTCGGCATTAACTTTGGGTTTAGGTGCTGTTGCCTGACGGACTGAACCCGCTTCAGCCCCTGTGAATCCAGCAATGATGAAAGTAGCAGTTACAAATGGTAGAAAACCCCGAATGCAATTTTTGATTTGAAGTTGGGTAAGTGGTATAAATGTCATGAATTTGGCTGATTAGTGATGTTGATGTCACATAGTTGCCAATCTGTTATAACCTAGTCGCGCAAATAGCAGCACCAATTAGCCCAACTTGTTGATTAAGAATGACATGCACGGGAATGTCTTCTAAAATACTTCGCATTCGCCCTTTTTGGGAGAAGTACAATAAGAAATCACCGCGTTCGAGTAGCGGGAGAATTTTCGGGGCAATGCCGCCAGCAATATACAATCCCCCATAGGGTAGAAGTTTGAGAGCAAGATTCCCTGCTTCTGCACCGTAAGCTTCGACAAATAATTGCATCGTTTGTTCGCTGAGGCGATCGCGTTCTTCTAATGCTGCACTACCAATCGCTGCACCAGGGTCTATAGTTTTTTCTTGTCCTGCTTGTTGTTCCCAAGCACGGATGATTTGGGCTACACCGGGTGATTCAGTAGCGATTTTACGATCGCGTAAAAACTGATAAATTGACACGATACCCAAACCAGATACTACACGTTCAACTGAAACCCGCTGGATATCGTGTTTGTCGAGTAAATATTTTAAGAGTTGAAATTCGAGTTCGGTACGAGGTGCAAAATCGGCATGTCCTCCCTCGGAAGGATGTACGTAGTAATCCTGTCCCTGCTTGATTAAAAACCCTTGTCCCAACCCTGTACCTGCACCAATAATCCCAATTGGAGCATCAGAATTGGGTTTCCCGACTTGTAAGGTATGTAAATCTTCGGGTTCTAAACCCAGAATACCGTAACCAACCGCTGCAAAGTCGTTAATCAGAGAAATTTGAGCAATACCAAGTTCATCTTGCAAGCGTTCAGCATCAAGATGCCAAGCTAAATTTGTCAGCTTTGCAGTATTTTCAACCACAGGACCCGCAATACCGAAACAAGCTTTTTGCGGTGTGGAAGAATTTGCAGAAGCCAAAAACTGCTTTACCATTGGCACCAAGTCAATAAAATCACTACTACGGTAATGGTCTTCGTATATTGTGTGTAATAACGTCTTTTGGGATGCATCAACCAATCGCAAAATGGTTTTCGTTCCGCCGATATCTCCCGCTAATAATAAAGTCATAAGTAATTTTGGTAGTTGTTAGCTGTTAGTTGTCAGTTGTCAGTTGTTAGTTGTCAGTTGTCAGTTGCCAGTTGTCAGTAATAAATTACTACTAACCACTGACCACAACCCACTAACCACAACCCACTAACCACTAACAATTAACTATTTCACAATTTACAACCAAAATTTCAGTTAAATCGAACCATTTCTTCGACCTCAGTCAAGTGTGATGTGTCTCCTTTAAGTTCAATCCACCATTCGGGATGCTCGCGAACCAGTTTAAAAAGACTGCATAACCTGACTTTTTCGGCAGTGTAAATATCCCCGACAAGTCCCAGTACAGCACCATTTACTGATGCACCATGTCCAACTAGGAGTATATTTTCAGGCGAGTATTCGGTTGCTAAACATCTCGCTGTTTGTCCCGAACGTGCCCGTACTTGTGCGCGTGTTTCTGGATACTTAGCAGCAATATGCGGAGTATAACTAGTATCAATGCGGGGGTAAAACTGCGATAACTCATGGATGGGGTGACGTTCGGGTTCTTCGTCCATCCAATCTGGATTTAACCATTCGCTCAATCCTGTTTCTAATTTTATCGGTAAATCCAGAACGTCTGCTATTGCATGTGCAGTTTGAACAGTTCGCAGAAACGGAGATGCAAAAATATAATGAATTTTTTCGTCTTTAAGACGGTTGGCAAGTTGTTTTGCTTGCACATGACCATCTTCTGACAAAGGTGGGTCATAACGACGTTCGGCAGTCAGAAACCAATCAGGGTTTACAAAGTCGAGACGATTAGCGTGTCTAGCAATCCAGATAATTTGAGACATTTAGAGATTCCCAAGCAAATGCGATACTCGTTTTGAGTCGCTGTGCGATCGCGGAGCCACTCCAAATAGTGAGTATCGCGCAGATTAATTATAATCGCATGTTTCGTAATGTTACAGGTTTAAAGAATTGGATAATTTTTGACATCATAATGCCGTCACGTTTGCCCCAACCCAATCATGCCCAAAAAGCTTTTGCTGCCTCATTTTTAACCGACACAAACAAGCGACATTTGTCAATACCCTGCTATTGTAACTACGAAACCTAAATAGGTGGGCGAGAATAAACATGACTAGATTACGACTCATAGATGTGAAGCAAACCCTTACCAATGACTAATGACATAGACAAAGGAGCGGCTTCCCGGAGGGTAGGACAACCCTCATAAGGCACGCTTTATTTGTACCGACCTACTTATCCCAAATAAGCTTTTTTAACTCGCTCATCGGTAATTAACTCAGAAGCACTACCACTCAATGTAATACAACCAGCTTCCAGAACGTATCCCCTATCAGCAATTTGTAATGCTAAATTGGCGTTTTGTTCGACTAGTAAAATTGTTACACCTGTAGCGCGTAAATTTTCAATAATCTTAAAAATTTCTTTGACAATTGCAGGTGCTAAACCTAAACTTGGCTCATCTAATAATAAGAGTTTTGGTCTACTCATCAAAGCACGGGCAATAGCTAACATTTGTTGTTCGCCACCACTTAGGGTTCCGGCTAGTTGGTTGCGGCGTTCTGCCAGTCGAGGAAATAAGGAAAATTGGACTTGAATATCGTGCTTGATTTCGTTTTGATCGGAACGAATAAATGCACCTAATAGTAAGTTGTCATAGACAGTTTGTTTTGCTAAAACTCGTCTACCTTCAGGAGAATGGGCAATACCTAGTTCCACAATTTGATGAGGTGGACGGCGGATAATATTGCGTCCGTTGTAGATAAGTTCGCCGCTACGAGGATTGATGATTTTAGAAATAGCGCGGAGGGTAGTTGTTTTGCCTGCACCATTTGCGCCAATTAGGGTTACTACTTCGCCATTATTAATATATAAGTTGATATTTTTGAGGGCTTGAATTCCGCCGTAGTTAACGCAAAGGTTTTTTGTTTCTAATATAATAGGCGTGTTATTCATATATAATAATTTAATGAACCGCAAAGGGCGCAAAGGACACAAAGGAAGAGAAGGGAACCTAGATAATTAAATAAAGACGCGAAATCAAGACGCGAAATTTCGCGTCTCTACATGGACTACTCATTTCCTAAATAGGCTTCGATGACGGCTGGATTATTTCTGACTACAGCAGGTTCACCGAGGGCAATGAGTTGACCGAAGTGTAAAACGGCAATGCGATCGCATAATCCCATCACTAGGGGCACATGATGTTCAATTAATATTATGGTTAAGTTAAATTTATCGCGGATTTGCCGAATAAATTCGCTCAATTGTTGTTTTTCGCTAGAGTTCATTCCCGCAGCAGGTTCATCAAGAAGCAAAATTTGCGGTTGTAGCGCGAGTGCGCGGGCTATTTCTAAACGCCGTTGGTCGCCATATGGAAAGTTTTTTGCTTGTTCTTCAGCCCGGTCTTTCAACCCCACTAACTCTAATAACTCAAAAGCTTTTTGCCTACTTTTACCTTCTTCATAAGGTGCAGGTGGTATTCCCAAAATACCTGCGATCGTGCCGCTATTTGTATGTAAATGTCGGGCAATAATCACATTTTCCAAAGCTGATAACTCACCAAACAAACGTATATTTTGGAATGTCCTAGCAATCCCCAATGATGCAATCTGATGAGGCTTTTTCCGAGAAATATCCGTACCTTGATAAAATAACCTCCCCTCCGAAGGCACAATTAAACCCGTAATCAAATTAAACAACGTAGTCTTCCCCGCACCATTCGGACCAATCAAACCAAAAATTTCAAACTTATTAACAGCAAACGAAACATTATTAACCGCAACCAACCCACCAAAGCGACGAGTTAGCGATTGCGACTCCAAAACAATATTATTCCCATCCCTAAAAATTGCTTCAGTCATCTTATTGTCTTCTCTTTCTTTGCGTTCTTTGTGCCCTAGCCTGCGGCAAGCCGCTTCGCGTCTACGTGGTTCATTCAAAAAAATATATTTCTCCAATTCCCAAATATCAATCCTACCTTCTAATCCTTTTAAAAACCCCCGGAGTCACCAAACCCTGCGGAAAAAATATAGTACCAACAACAATCAACACCCCAAAAATAATTAACCTCCCATCGCGTAAAAATTGCGCCAACCAAACAGGTACACCCCCACTATCAGCCAACCCCCTCAAAACTTCCGGCAAAGCAGTAAAAACCATCCCACCGACAACCGAACCTAAAAAAGTTCTCGACCCACCAATTAACACAAATGTCAAGTAAATAATACTCGCATCAAAAGTACCTTGCCGCGCATTCCAAGTATTTAAAAAATGAGCGCTAACTGCCCCCACAACCCCCGCTAGAATAGCCCCCAACGTAAAAGCCAAAACCTTATAATAAGTAGGATTAATCCCCATTGCACCGGCTGCTAACTCATCCTCACGGATAGCAATTAATGCCCTACCAACACGAATATTTTCAAGACGATAAATCAACACCATCGATACTACTAATAAAGGTAAAGCAATCCATAGATATTCAATCGGTGTTTGAAAAGGTTGAGGAATATTAAAAATTCCGACTGCACCACCTGTAACATCTAAGTTAAGGGCAATAACCCGCAAAACTTCGACAAAAGCAATAGTCGCAATTGCTAAATAAATTCCCCGCAACCGTAGCGCAGGAATCCCCACGGCAATACCTAACAACCCCGACACAACACCAGCAATTAACATTTCCAATAATAGTAACAGTACAGAAAAACCATTACTATAATGAAAAACAGTTGTTGAGAGAATTGCCGCAATATATCCACCTAAAGCATAAAATCCCGGACTTGCTAAAGATAACTGTCCTGCCATTAATGGTAAATATAGCGATAATCCGATTAATGCCCCAAGTACCATTGAGACAATTAGAGAACCGTAAGTAGCGATAAATTCAGACATAAAATTAAGTTGAGAGTTAGGAGTGAAGAGTTAGGAGTTAGAATTGAAGACTTAGGAGTTAGGAGTGAAGAGTTAGGTGCTGTAAGTTCAAAGTTATGAATAAAATAAATAGAAATAGATATTATTTAAGATTTGAAAATTTACTAGTTATTAATTCTTAACCCTTAACTCATAACTCTTTACTCTTAACTCTTAACTCATAACTCCTAACTCTTTAAACTTTCTGTATATATCGTTTTCCAAGTAAACCTTGAGGTCTTACTAATAGCATGATAAATAAAATACCAAAAGCGACAGCATCTTTGTAACCCGAATATTCTGCGGGGACAAATGCTTCAATAATTCCAATTAAAAATCCTCCTACAACTGCACCGGGAATACTACCCAAACCACCCAAAACTATAACAGCTAAACCTCGCAACCCGAAAGCAATGCCAAAATAGGGACCAGCGATACTGACGCTAGAAGCTAGTAAAGTTCCTGCTACACCTGCTAAAAAGCTACTAATAAAAAATGTTAAAACGATAAATCGGTCGGCATTAATTCCTAATAGACTCGCAGTAGTTGGGTCTTCTGCGATCGCTTGCATGGCTTTACCATATTTAGTATGGTTGATAAAATAGGTCATAATCGCCACGATCGCTACAGAAATTGCAAAAATTACTACCTGTACGGTACGAATCGGAATTGGATTTTCAGCAGTTCCAAAGTTAATTGCTGATGGTAAATTCCCATAAGTGTTTGCAGGAAAAGTGTAGTTTTCCGCACCAACAAGATACTGAATTAAGTTAACTATCACTAATCCTACACCTAAGCTAGAAACCACAGTTAGCAAAGGGTCAGAACCTCGACGACGTAAGGGTAAAAACGCAATTCTTTCAACTGCGACCCCCAGCAATCCGCAAAAAGTACTTCCCAAAATTAAGGCTATGGCAAACGGTAAACCAAAGGGTAAAGTTGCATTTGCAAGTATTCCACTAAATCCAAATGCACCTCCCATTAATGCATAGGTCAAATATGCCCCAATGGTAAAAACTGCACCATGTGCTAGATTAATAATTCCTAAAATTGAATAGACTAGCGTGTATCCTAAAGCAAATATTGCATAGGTGCTACCGATAGATAAACCATTCAAGAATTGTTGCAAAAATAGCGATAAAGACATTATTAATTATTGGTGATATAGTAATTCAGATTCCCCCAACCCCTCGATGCATTAAGGGGCTTTTAGGGGGATTTGCTGAAGGGTAAGCAAAACAAAATTATTTTATAAATGTAAATTTACCATTATTACCATCCTTATCCATCTTAATCTGAGCAACATAAAAATCTTTTTGCACCACTTCACCAATTGGCGTAAAATAAATTTCCCCAACTGGAGTATTATACTTAAGAGCTAATATGTTTTTATTCAATTCATCCCGTAACTTTGGCAACGGTAAACTACTAACTTTCGTCTTTTTATCCAAAGCTTGTAATGCCTCTACATAAACTTGCACTGCGGTAAAAGCTTGGGCACTAAACTGCGGGGGTTCACTTTTAAATTGGCTAAGATACGTTTGTCGAAATATCCTATTAATTTCTCCGGGATGGTCGGGACTGTACGCTTGTGCAATCAGTACACCATCACACAAAGCCTTACAAACCTTCAGCACATTCCATGTATTGAAACCATTCCCACCAATTATTAAACCTTTATAACCAAGTTCGCGTAATTGTCGAACTAAGTTACCCCCATCCGCAGATAAACCCGATACAATTACTAAATCTGGTTTTAAATTGATTGCATTTGTTGCTTGTGATTGAAAGTCAGTGTCGGTAGTTTGAAACTTTTGTATCGTGACTATCTCTAAACCCGAATCTTTGACAGCTTGTTGAAAAATTTCTGTTTCTGATTTGTTAAAAGCATCATTTTGTGCGTAAAAAACAGCAACTTTTTTAATATTCGGGTTTTGTTTGAGTGCTGCTTTTAGCGCATTCGGTGCAACATTAGAAATCGGTGCAGAAACTCGTGCTACATAATCACCAATTTCCGGAATCCCTTTCGCTGTATTTGATGCAGCTACCACAGGTACTTTAGCACGTTCGGCTACTGGGCTAGCGCTAAATGCTTGTTGCGATAAGGTTGGACCAATAATACCAACGACTTTATCTTTATTAATCAACGCTTGAAAAGCATTAATTGCCCCTTGTTCGTCACCACCAGTATCTTGAAAAACTAATTTAATGGGAGTACCGTTAATACCACCTTTGTCATTAAAATATTTCTCGGCAATTTTAACTCCATTTACACCTTCTTGACCGAGTAATGCTACATTACTAGTTTGAGCAAAAGCGATACCAATTGGTATTGCACCCGGCACACCAGCATTACTAGCACCATTAGTAGTAGTATTAGAGGTATTGGTATTATTCGCGGAGTTTGTACCAGTATTACCACCACTGCAAGCTGCTAAGATCGTGCAACAAGTAGCAAGTAATAGTGTATTCCGAGTCATATTTCTTTTCATAACTTAATAATCGATTAGTTTGTTAGACGTTGTGTCGTTAATAATTAAATAGAGGAAACTTAATGTAGCATATACACGCTTATTACTTAAAGCATAGTCTACGCGATACCACGAAGTGGTTGCCAAGGGTATCGCAACCTGCTACTCAATCATTTTCATTTGACTATGCAACGCTAACATCTCCGAAGTATTTTGGATATTAATTCTGGTAAAACAGGAGGTAGGGAGTAGGGAGGTAGGAAGTGGAAGAGTAAAAAATAAGATTTTTATATTCTTGCATCTCCCCATCTCCCTACTCCCTACTCCCTACTCTCCTAACTTGGAACTTGCATTCCCTTTTGTACAGATGGACGGTTTTGCACAGTTTCCACCCAGCGTTTGAGGTGGGGATGATTATCTAACGTCAAACCTTGAAACTCGTAAATTGCTACCCAAGGATACGTCGCAATGTCGGCAATTGAATATTCTCCACAAATAAATTCGTTGTCGGTAAGTTGTTTATCTAACACACCATACAGTCGAAGAGTTTCTTTTTCGTAACGTTCGATTGCATAAGGAATCTTTTCAGGGGCAAATTTTTTAAAGTGGTTGAGTTGTCCAGACATCGGTCCCACACTTCCCATTTGAAGCATTAACCATTCAATCACCTGAAATTTAGCTTTTTGGTCGCTGGGCAGTAATTTCCCGGTTTTTTCTGCCAAATATATCAAAATTGCACCTGATTCAAAAATTGTTATCCCGGTTTCTTGGTCGATGATAGCGGGAATCTTACTGTTGGGATTGATAGCGACATACTCAGGTGTAAATTGGTCGTTTTTAGTAATGTCGATTTTGTGAACGTTGTATGAAAGTCCGACTTCTTCCAGCATTATCGAAGCTTTGCGTCCGTTTGGTGTGGTGAAGGTGTAAAGGTCAATCATAAAAAAATACCCTGGGAATTTACCATTACCAAGGGTAGTTTAGCAGGGGGAAGGGGTAAGGGGGAAAGGTATAAATTGCTCCTAAGCTCAAATTTTTACAAATCACCGCGTTGAAACACCACTGACAGATTATTCGCAGGCATTTGCACTGTCTTAAGTAAAAATAATTGCTGCGATAAAGCTGCTGCTACGACTTCATCTAAATCGCGTACACCCCATTCCGGATTTTGCATCCTCAGCGACGCATCAAACGCTTCGTTACTGGGTGCGGTATGTTTTCCATCTTGCTTGTAGGGACCGTACATATAAAGAATACCGCCCGGTGGCAAAATTCGCCCAGCACCTGCCATCAAACCCAAACATGCTGCCCACGGTGAGATATGAATCATATTAATATTGACGATGGCTGTAATGGGCTTATTTAGCAATGTACTATCCTCTACAGCCCAAATCGACGAACTTACATCAATTTCAATCGGTGTAGATAGATTTTCAATCTTGAACTCTTTTACCCATGTATCAATACTTGCCAATCGTCCCGGATTAGCATCCGAAGGCAACCACCTGCGAGGTTGAAGACGCGGTGCGAAAAAGACTGCATGTTCTCCCGTACCGCTTGCCACTTCTAAAATCGTGCCACTTGGAGGCAGCACTTGCAGCAACACCTCTAAAATTGGTTCGCGGTTGCGCTGTGTTGCTGGTGCGTACTGTTTCATTGGAGGGTGTAGGGGTGTGAGTTAAGTTATTCTTCACAAAAATACAAAGAATATAAACTAGTGACGAAGGATAACCAGACGTTCGACATCAAGCCAGTTTGTCTGCGCTCGGATATAGGAAACTTTGTACATTCTACATAAAACAATAGATATTTAAAGATATGCTTTTCATAGAAATTTCAGTGCTTTCACTAGGTTAGCTCGCTGAGTAAGTCAAATAAGCATCTACCTTTTAATTTAATAGTGAATTTTATGTCTAAGAAAATCTCAGGGACAAACCTAAAATCTGCCCCTTTTTAATTTCAATTGCAATATTTCGTATCAACCGAACTAATTCTTGTACGGGCGGGTTCTTCAAGATTTTTAATTCTCTAATCAGGTACTGGGAAACCCGCCCTAGATTAATTATTCGGTATTCAGCAAAAAATTGGTGATATAAACCGAATTTACCGATATTTACCCGTGATTAATA
>QQTW01004009.1_pt1 | contig 10988 bp, 10 predicted proteins | sample 1904831 | NCBI WGS metagenome assembly QQTW01 (sample SAMN09435610, study PRJNA476489) | Subsurface metagenome, whole genome shotgun sequencing project.
CATTCTTCGTTCCGTAAGGGCAACAATTAAACGAGTAATTCCCGCCACACAACGAATATAGCTTACTTGCTAGAACCAGAGGCTATGCAAAGCAGTCAAAAAAAATTTATACCTACTATCACAAAATGGCAAATGTGCGCCTTGAAGAGATTAAACGCAGATTTAACAATGTTACTGCAATTGAAGATATTACATTTGAAGTTCCTGACGGGCAATTTTGGGTATTAGTAGGGCCATCAGGTTGTGGTAAATCTACAGTATTAAGAACGATCGCAGGACTAGAAGCTGCTACCGAGGGAAATTTATATATTGGCGATGTTTTAGTGAATAATATCCCCGCTAGGGCGCGAGATGTAGCGATGGTATTTCAAAATTATGCTTTATACCCGCACATGAGCGTAGCCGAAAATATTGGTTTTGGCTTGCAGATGCGTAAAGTTGAGGCAAAAATAATCAAAGAAAGAGTGCTAGCTGTAGCGCAAAGTCTTTCTCTAGAGCATTTACTAGATCGCAAACCCAAACAACTATCGGGCGGACAGCAGCAGCGTGTAGCATTAGGTAGAGCGATCGCTCGTCAACCGCAATTATTTTTATTAGATGAACCTTTATCCAATTTAGACGCACAATTGCGAGACGATATGCGGGTAGAACTCAAGCAGTTGCATCAAAAGTTAGGAATTACAACGATTTACGTTACTCACGATCAAACCGAGGCGATGACATTAGGCGATCGCATTGTCGTACTAAATAACGGCAAAATTCAGCAAATTGGCGCACCACAAAGCATTTACTCTCAACCTGCTAATCGCATGGTGGCAACTTTTTTAGGCAATCCACCGATGAATATTATGCCTGCAATTTATACAGATGCTAGGTTTAAGGTAGATAGTCAATTTATACTTTGTCCTCTAGATATTCGGGAAAAATTACACCCAGTTGAAGGACAAAGGTTTGATTTGGGGATTCGTCCTGAGAATATATCTATCAATAACGAAGATGTAGAGATACATATAACATCTCTACAGGTTGTTGCAAACGTTATAGAACCATTAGGCAGAGAAACGTTAATTCGTACCGAGATACCTAACTTAGGGGTGCAGGTGAACGTCCAGGCGGGTGTAGATGTACCAGTGAAGGCAGGCGATCGCTTATCTTTAGCACTAGATTTAGAAAATTTGTTTGTATTTGACTCAAATACAGGTAACAAGTTATATCCCTAACTATCTTAAACTTCTGCAAAAGCTGGCGGATAAACAACTTTTCCTTTTTGGGTATTTTGATGGCTGTTGAGTAGCTTAACCATGAAAAAATCATCTGGTACTGAAAAAGGCGACTCAATACCGTAGAGAATTGACGGCTCAAAGCCAAGACGACTATAGAATTGAGGATGTCCCAAAACGATCGCTATAGTTTCCCCCATTGCATTTGCTCTAGCTAAACCCTCTTGAACTAAGGCGCTACCAATACCTCGTTTTTGGTTGGGCGATCGCACAGCTAGAGGCGCTAATCCCAGAACTTTATAAGTCTTTTCACCAACCAAATCTATATAGCTAAATAAAATGTGAGCGACAACTACACCGTCAATCTCCGCAACTAGGGAAAGATTGGGGATATAGCGATCGCTCTTACGGATTTTTTCTACCAAGCGAACTTCATTATCCTGCCCAAATGCTTGCAAGATTACTTCAGAAGTCGCTTGATAGTCTGATGGTTGTTCAGTGCGAATTTGCATTTAGCTTACGTTAAGCTATTTGTTTTTGCTGTAATTGTGCGTGTAATTGGCTGGGAGCAAATGCACCGTATTCGGTAACAATGGCTGTAATTAATTCCGCTGGAGTAACATCAAAGGCTGGATTATAAAATTCTGATCCTTCAGGAGTGAGAATGGTATCGCCTACTTGGTAAATCTCCACCGGATCGCGCTCTTCAATCGGTATTTCGCTACCTGTTGCGATCTCAAAATCAATTGTAGATCGAGGTGCAGCAACAAAAAACGGAATATTATGAGCTTTTGCTACTATTGCTAGACTATACGTACCAATTTTATTAGCAGTATCACCATTTGCGGCAATGCGATCGGCTCCTACGACAACAGCATCAATCATTTTTCGCTGCATACAGTGAGCCGCCATGCCATCAGTTATGACTGTAACTGGGATACCTTCTTGCACGCACTCCCAAGCGGTGAGTTTTGCCCCTTGCAAGCGAGGACGAGTCTCATCAGCATATAATCTAGTCAAACGCCCTGCACTCCAGGCAGAGCGCACTACACCCAAGGCTGTACCGTAGCCTGCTGTGGCTAAGGCTCCGGCGTTACAGTGAGTCAGCAATCGTAATTTGCTGATATTAGGTAAAGCTGTTAAACCATGCTTGCCGATCGCTTGGCAAGTTTGTAAGTCTTCAGCATTAATTTCCTGAGCGGTTTTGAGCAATATTTGTTTGATATCTGCTACAGAACCGATGCTCTCGTAGGCAGTTCTTAGCATCCGTGCGATCGCCCAAAATAAGTTTACTGCTGTCGGACGAGTCGAGCGCAACAACTGAGCTACTTCCTCCAATTGCTTCAAAAACTTATCTCTATCTGGCGTTTCAATTTCCCGCGCTCCCAAATACATCCCATAAGCAGCAGCTACGCCAATTGCAGGTGCGCCGCGCACGATCATAGTTTTAATCGCCTGCGCCATATCATCGCAGCGATGAATCTCTACCAGCGAGTATTCATTGGGTAAGCGCGTTTGATCGATGAGCCAGACAGCATCTTGCGACCAAATAACCGGATAAACTTGTGTATTTTGAGACATCATAAAAATATTTGTGCATGCCAATGCAGGTTGATAGAAGCGATCAACTTATTCTTTCTTACTCTTTATAATATCGATTTAGGTGCAGCTAGCGAACCAAGATGAGTAGCAGTCACCACTTGAATAGCGATCGCAAGTAGAACTCAAATTCGTCACCCGACCGTTTAGCTTTAGTTGTAGTGTTGAAGCAATATTCTTCGTTAAGATCGAGGATGCAGTACAGCGCAATTATGAGGTCAGGCAATGACGCAAACTCCCCTTCTCGTTCAGCCCTCCTTTGAGCAGCGCCTCGTTTATGGGGATATTACCTGGCAACAGTTCAAGCTGATTCAAGCAGGTTTTGCCGAGTCTCCAGGTATCAAGCTGTCCTACTACAATGGCGAAATCGAAATTTTTATGCCAGGACGCGAACATGAATTTTTTAGTAGGCTCATCGGCTTTTTAATTGGGCTGTTTTGTCTGGAAAATAATATCGAATTTGAACCTACAGGTTCCATGACGCAAGAGCGAGAAGGGCAAGTCTCAGCCCAGGCAGATGAATCATACTGTTTTGGAGCATCAAAACCAATTCCCGACCTAGCAATTGAAGTAGTATTTACAAGTGGTAGTCCCAAAAAGCTTCAGCGGTATCAAGCGCTTGGTGTCCCCGAAGTATGGTTCTGGCAAGATGGGTTATTTAGCCTCTATCGCTTGCGGGGCAAAGGCTACGAAAAGATTTCCCGCAGCGAGATTGCTGAACTTGCAACTCTTGATATAGATTTACTTGCTCGTTGTGTATTGATTGGTCAAACATCTCGATTAGAAGCAGCAAATACATTTCGCAACACTCTCAATCTCTAGTAGCTAAAGAGCGCTATTGCCATAACATTCGGTTCGTTCTGAGGCTAAATTACCAATTAAGCACATTAAAATTTCTAATTAAGTGCAAGGGTGAGCAATGCCCACCCTCTACTACTTAAGAATTTAGAACTGATGGCTGTCTGCTGAAAAACGCATTTAGTATTTGTTCAGCCATTTGCGGAGTTGTTAAACCTAATTGAGCTTTAGACTCATCTGGTTCTGCATGATCTACCAATATATCTGGTACGCCTATTCTCTTGACGGGTACAACGACATCAGCATCTAGCAACGCTTCAGCAATAGCAGAACCAAAGCCGCCAATTAGACAGCCTTCTTCTAACGTAACGACGCGCCCTATTTGTTTTGCTAATGGCAATATCAACTCAGTATCTAGAGGTTTAGCAAACCTAGCATTTACTACTGTTGCTTGGATACCGTGTTCGCTCAATATTTCTGCAACTTGCATACTGGGATAAACCATTGAGCCATACCCTAGCAGCAAAACATCATCGCCATGACGGAGAATTTCTGCTTTACCTATAGGTAATGGTTCCCAACCTTCTTCCATCAGCGGTACGCCGTAGCCGTTACCTCTGGGATAGCGCATGGCGATTGGACCATCTGTATAGTTGATACCTGTAACGATCATTCTCTGCAATTCGGCTTCGTCTTTAGGAGCCATCAACACCATATTTGGCAAGCAACGTAGATAAGAAATATCATACATTCCTTGGTGAGTAGGACCGTCAGCACCGACAATTCCCGCTCTATCTAAGCAGAAAAATACAGGCAGTTTTTGGATGCAAACATCATGAACTATTTGGTCGTAACCGCGTTGTAAGAAAGTAGAATATATCGCTACAACTGGGCGCATTCCTTCACAAGCTAAACCAGCTGCTAACGTGACGGCGTGTTGTTCTGCTATACCTACATCGATGTATTGGTTGGGTAATTTGGCTTGCAACTTATCCAAACCCGTACCAGTTGCCATTGCGGCAGTAATTCCAACAATTTTAGGATTATTTTCTGCGAGTTTCACTAGGGCGTGAGCAAATACTTTTGAATAGCCAGGGGGCTTAGGCTTAGTAGAAGGATTAGCTTTACCGCTAGTTAGGTTGAAGGGCGATTGCGCGTGGTAGCCTACTTGGTCTTGTTCGGCGATCGCATAACCTTTACCCTTAACTGTAGAGACATGAACGATCACAGGTCCCGTGTGCTGGTGCGCCTGCTGGAAGGTAGCAATCAATTCTTCTAAATTATGACCGTCTACAGGTCCAATATAAGTAAAGCCCAATTCTTCAAACACTGCCCCTACTTTTGGTATTGCTAGGCGCTTCATCCCTTCTCTAATCCTTCCCAGTTCTGGCGATAGAGAATCGCCCACAAAAGGCAATTGCTTAACTTGCTCTTTAATATTGTCGGAAATAAACTGCACTGGAGGGCTGAGGCGCATTTTATTTAAGTGACGAGAAATTGCGCCTACGTTGGGTGAAATTGACATTTCATTGTCATTTAACACCACAAGTAAGTTAGTTTTGGGCAAATGTCCGGCATGGTTAATTGCTTCTAATGCCATGCCACCAGTGAGCGCGCCATCACCGATTACAGCTACAGTTTTATATTTTTCACCCTGCAAATCTCGCGCTAGCGCCATGCCTAAAGCTGCTGAGATACTTGTAGAGGCGTGTCCCGCCCCAAAGTGGTCAAATTTGCTTTCACAGCGCTTCAAATAGCCAGCAACACCGTCTTTTTGCCGTAAAGTATCGAAGTTTTGATATCGACCAGTAATTAGTTTATGTGGATAGGCTTGATGTCCCACATCCCAAATGACTTTATCGCAATCTAGATCTAAAGTCTGGTAAAGCGCTAGAGTCAATTCCACCACACCCAACCCTGGACCTAAATGCCCGCCGCTTGTCGCCACCGTTTGCAAATGCTTCTCGCGGATTTGACTGGCGATTTGCTGCAATTGGCGGATGGACAAACCGTGCAACTGGTTAGGATGGGTGATTTCACTCAGGTGCATATTGGGGGTACTCTCACTCTGTATATCTGTTGGTTCTCCCCTTGAAAACTCTATCCAAATAAATTTAGATGAGGTCTTTGAGGCGATTGTATTTACATCCTTCACTGTAAAAGATTTTGGCTGCCTTATGTGAGGGGTAACAGGTGAGGATAACTACATAACTTAACAGTAAGTAATAATGCTTAAAGTAAAGTGCGATCGCCCGTATAACCGATGCGAATAGTTAAGCAGCACCTAGAAATAACAGTTATTGACCTAGCTATCTAAAATTAAACTAAGTGTTAGGCAAGCGTATTTTATGAATATACAGACAACTACTCAGTTACCTATTCCCCCGCACTTTAACGCAGAAAAAGTAGGCGAAGTCTGGCGCGTACATTATCAAGAAATTGCTAAATTAGCAAGAAATTGGGCAAACAAATATCACATCTCACCCGCTTGCGAAGATAAAGAGCGCATTTGTTTGTTACTGATAGACGTGCAAAATACTTTTTGTATTCCTGGCTTTGAATTATTTGTCGGCGGACAATCGGGAAATGGTGCAGTAGATGATAACAAAAGACTATGCGAGTTTATTTATCGCAATTTGGGGGTAATAAGTGCGATCGTTCCTACTTTAGATACGCACACGGCAATGCAGATTTTTCACCCCATATTTTGGATAAATGCTCAAGGAGAACACCCAACTCCCGCAGCTACTAATATCACACCTGCTGACATCGAACAAGGCAATTGGCAAGTTAACCCCGCTGTTGCTCATAGTTTGAAAGTCGATTATGAAACTCTACAAAACCACGCTTTGCATTATGTAAATCAACTAAGTCAAAATGGTAAATACCCATTAACAGTATGGTTTTATCATTCCATGCTGGGCGGAATCGGTCATGCTTTAGTTTCTGCTGTAGAAGAAGCTGTCTTTTTTCATTGTATTGCCCGCGATCACCAAACTCAATTTGAAATCAAAGGCAATAACCCCCTAACTGAAAATTACTCAGCTTTGCGCCCTGAAGTATTAGATAGTGTAGGTGGAAAAGTAATCGCTCAAAAGAACTCGCGTTTAATTGGGCAGCTTCTAGAATTTGATAAAGTTATTATTGCCGGACAAGCAAAAAGCCATTGTGTAGCTTGGACGATTGACGATTTACTGACAGAAATTCAGCAAATAGAACCTAGTCTTGCTAAGAAAGTATATATCCTCGAAGATTGCACTTCTGCGGTAGTTGTTCCAGGAGTTGTAGACTATACAGAACAAGCTGATGCAGCCTTTGAGCGTTTTACAAAAGCTGGAATGCATCTCATCAACTCAAAATTCTGTGTGGCGGATACACTGAAAACTTAGACTTTTCATTAGTGCAATCTTTAGATTTCAGGGAGTTAGTCGGTTAAAGGGAAAAATGCGATCGCACTTTTATAGATAATGCGATCGCATAACTAATTCTACTCCTGGGCCAAAATAGTATAAATTTCCCGCTTGGCTCGGTTCAAAATTTCCCGTACTCTACTAGCTCGATCTGTATCATTACTACGAGCTACTTGCATCACAGCGCTGCTTAATTCTGTCATTGCCTCCTTCAATTGATTCAACTGCTGAGGTCTTTCTCCTCTATTTGTGAAATCGATAGGGGTATCTCTTTGGCTAAGTAACTCTCTACCGCTATCGGTAATTGTGTAAACTCGTTTGCCATCAACTTGTTCGCTAGTTAGATAGCCGCCTTCTTCTAGCAACTGCAATGTAGGATACACAGAACCTGGGCTAGGACGATAGAAACCGCTATAACGGTTTTCTAATTCCTTAATTAGCTGATATCCATACCGTGACTCTTCAGCTAATAAGGCAAGCAAAATATATTTGATATCTCCGCGCGGAGTTCGTTGTTCATCTCCCCAACCTCTACTAGAACGCGGATTGCAACTAGAGCGTCCTCTTCTTCCGGAACCCTCGCCCCTTGATGCAAAAAAGCTTGGATAACAATAAGCATTGTCAAACATATTAGTTCCTCGGTAGTAACTTGAACAATTTATTCAATTTTAAGATATATCGCGATATATCGACAACTCTAATTCTCAGGTTGTGTCATCGGCAAACTTACCTTAAAGCGAGTATCGCCAGGCTTAGACTCAAAATGGATATCGTCACGATTACGTTGTGAAAAAGGCTTAAATTTCTAGAAGACAGCGTAAACCCTACATTAGCTCGCTCTTTCCTCAATTTTTGTGGCATACTGCCATAGGTTTTAAACCTGCACAAAGCCGATGGCAAATTTACCAGATACAACGACAACTACCGTTTTAGACTTGCAGCGACGGTTGCTAAAAATTATTAATGAAGCAACAGCCGTGGGATTTATTATCCTTGAGCAGTACGGAGAGACGGAAACAACGCTTATTGCTTTGGATGACTTGCAAAATGTTAGAGAACGAGCGAATACCTACTACTCTCGTTTTTATACATTTTTACTAAGAATTGCCGAGTCTCAACCATTTGCTACTAATGCTATGTTAGACCTACTAGCCCGCACAATTGACGATGCACAGGCTACTGCTGATGGTTCAGAAGCTACCATACAAGAAGAAAAAAGGAATTTTAACCTGTCATGACTGAACAACCGCAACCTCCCAATTTAGAGAAAGTCAAGCAGACAGCCGCTAAAATGCAAGAAATTTGTAAGCGCTGGGATGCCCTAATTGCAGTCACAGATTATATGATTGGCGAATTAGAAGAGCAAATTCGCAAGCAACCTAATGAAATTTATCGCTTAAAACGGGCAAAACAATTGCTAAATCTTGACACTGAAAAAGTTAGAGAATAAACGCGATCGCTCTTAAAATACCAATAAAACAAGCTAAGGCTAGTTTCCCCTAATTAAAACTTTATAAACTGCTTTAAACTATGACTCTGCAAATAGCTCCAGAATCAATAATTTACCAAGGACAGTTTGGAGATTTTACAATTACGCCAGGCGATCGCACAAGCGTAATTATTTACCGCACAGGCTTATGTATTGCTGCTCTTAGTTTTGCTTTGGGTAGTGCGGTGGTCTTACTATCTCCTAGTTATTTATATTTACTAACTCCTTTATTTGCCTGCTTTTGCTTAGGATTGGGTATTAGTTTATTAACAATTCATATTTACTTAGCAGTACTGCATAAGGTATTACAAATATTTTGGTCAATTGGTACTACATCAGCAGTATTTTTTACAGTTTATAGTCATAATGCTTTACCTTTAACTGTTTACAATCAACCCTTTACTTTATTAGGAGTTGGTTTTGTTTTTGCAGCTTTAACAGGTATATACTTCAAAGAAGCTTTTTGCTTTAACCGTCTGGAAACTAAACTTCTTACTCCTTTAGTTCCTAGTTTGCTTTTAGGGCATATGTTGAACGTTCTGCCTTTGCAATGGGAAAAAGTAATGCTGGCAAGTTGGGCTATTTTGTTTGTTATATTTGCCTTGCGTAAAGCGTTGCAAGCAATTCCACCAGACATAGGCGACAAATCGGTATTTGCTCATTTACATGGTTCTCACTCCTAGTAAATATCTGTCATTTGCTTAATATAAGTATCTTGATAGCAGAGTTTTAATCTGCTAAAACGTTGTTCGCAACTATACAAGTGAAAGTATTTTTAGATATATCCCGAAAATCTAGTTTCAGGTAAACCCTACCCGTGCTAATCTGTTAAACACTGTTTGCATACTAATACACTTGTACTTCTAGCTAGAAACAAGCCCTACTAGCGCCTATGGTACATATCAAGCGACTGGAACTATCTCACTTCAAATCTTTTGGCGGTACAACCCAAGTGCCATTATTACCAGGGTTTACAGTCGTTTCGGGACCAAATGGTTCGGGTAAATCAAATATTCTTGATGCTCTGTTATTTGCTCTTGGTCTCGCTAGTTCTAAAGGCATGAGAGCCGATCGCTTACCCGATCTAGTAAACCATAATCAGGGCAGTCGTGGTACGGCAGAAGCTAGCGTTACTGTTACTTTTGAGGTAGATGAGATTGAGCAACAGGGGAAGCAGGGGGAGCAACTTCTTGAGCAGGGGGGGAATGTATCCCTGAGTAATAATGAATGGAGTGTTACTCGCAAGCTGCGCGTGACGAAGCAAGGTACTTATACATCGAACTATTACATTAACGGTGTAGCTTGTACGCTGGGCGATCTTCACGAACAGTTATCGCAATTGCGGATATATCCTGAAGGCTATAACGTTGTGCTGCAAGGCGATGTTACTAGCATTATTTCCATGAATGCTAAAGAACGTCGGGAAATTATTGATGAACTAGCTGGCGTTGCTAACTTTGACCGCAAAATTGTTCAAGCGAAAGATACTTTAGAAGAAGTGCGCGATCGCACCGAGCGCTGTCAAATAGTCGAAAAAGAATTAGTTACGCAACGCGATCGCTTGTCTCAAGATCGCCTCAAAGCCGAAAAATACCAAAAGCTGCGCGCCGAACTGCACCAGAAACAACAGTGGGAAGCGGCATTAGTTTGGCGGCATCTCCAGCAGCAACAAGAGCAGCTAATTGCTCAAATCCAAACAAGCGATCGCACTAGAGCAGAATTAGGCGATCGCTTACTAACTCTCAACTTACAAATTCAAGAATCTACTACCCAACTCAACACCCTCAACGAGCGTGTCAAAGCCTTGGGGGAAGCCGAACTTCTAGCTTTACAATCTACCTTAGCAACTCAGAAAGCTGAACAGCGCCAACTCGAAAAACAGCAACAAGAGTTAGAGCGCGCCGCGAATAATATCACATTCAGTTTACAGCAAAAATCTCAAGAAATCAACCAACATCAGCAATTATTAGAGCAAATTATTCAACAACAAGAAACTATAGAAACGCGAGATATTACCGCTTTACGTTTGGCACAAAATGAGGCACAGAGCGACTTAGAAAAGAGCCGAGAAGAGGCAAGTGCGATCGCTGATGCTTCAGATGCATGGGTGCAGCAACAAACCACTTTAAGCCGCCAAATTGAAGCGCTATTGCAAACTATTGAACCTCAGCGGACAGAACACGCAAAGTTAAAAGAACGCCACGAACAACTATCTAAGCAAGTAAACGAACAAAATCAATTAATTTATTCTATAGAACCGCTAATAGTTGCAAAACAAACTCAATTTAATTCTTTAGAAACACAATTACTCGCATCTGCAAGTCAAATAGAATTATTAGCAAAGTCTTTAGCCGCCGCAGAACAAGAATTGCAAATTCAACAACAAACGCAAAGTAGACTAATTCAAGAACAAAGAGAAAAACAAAGAACTTTAGATAAATTAGAAGCGCAAACTCAAGCTATTGCTGAAAC
>QQTW01004010.1_pt1 | contig 10987 bp, 12 predicted proteins | sample 1904831 | NCBI WGS metagenome assembly QQTW01 (sample SAMN09435610, study PRJNA476489) | Subsurface metagenome, whole genome shotgun sequencing project.
GTGTGTGTCTGTGTGTGTGTGTGTGTGTGTGTGTGTGTGTCCTCACGTTCTCCCTCAGCGCCACGTACTCCGAATCGGCGTATCCTAGGACGCTCTGAATCTGCGTGCTCTGCAGTCCCTTTATCCTCCTAATCTCCGCTGCGCTGTAGATCACCAATGCTCGACCGACCTCTACTTGGCCCCCAGTGTCTGGATCCACGACATCGCTGTTGGCTACGCTTGATGCACGCGGCGGTTTTGGAGACACGACGACCAGTCGTACAGCTTCTTGCTGCGCAAAGTTGCCCTCCACGCCGACAATGCCGACGGGTAGAAGACCTGCTTTGGAAATAAGAGCGCGGTGGGCGCCTTCGTCGATGAAAATGGTACCGTGGGCGGCAAGGCCGTGGAGGAGCCAAAAGGAGCGGTCACGGATCGGTTCTGGATCGGGGAGGAATCGCGTATGCAACGGAGGCTTTGCGAGCGAATCTGGTTGCAGAGATGCTGTGGATCGCGTCAAGGGGTCGTCGTCGGCCGGCGAAAGTGGCTGCGAAGGAGAGTTGGATCGGATCCCTTTGAGGGATTGGCAGTGCCTAACAATGTTGGCTATATTGCCCGGGTTCGAGGAACGAGTGATGACGGTCGTGACCCCAGCTGAGGTTGCAAGCCGGGCGGCGACCAGCTTGGTGGACATACCGCCTGTGCCTAGGTTGGAGCCTGCGGATGATACGTCTACTTCGAGGAAGGAGACGTCTTCGACTACCTCTATGGGGACGGCATCCAGGTTTGTTCGTGGGTTCTTGTCGTAAAGGCAGTCGACGTCGGTCATAAGGAAGAGGTAGTCTGCTTGTACCATGGCTGCCGTGATTGCCGAGAGAGTATCATTGTCGCCGAAACGGATCTCTTGGATAGCTAATGTGTCGTTCTCGTTGACGATAGGGATGACTCCAATATTGAGGAGTTCGACAAATGTGTTCTGCGCATTCTGGTACTGGGTTCGCTGAGTTCCGCGTCAGCACAAGCCCTTTATGCTTCGAGGCTAGTCATACGTCTGCGATGTCATTCCGGGTCAATAATACTTGAGCTATTGGCTGTCGTAAATGCCCAAAGAGACTATCCCAGAGGGTCATGAGACGGCACTGCCCTACTGCTGCTAAAGCCTTCGGCATTCGTAAGCGACATGCTCGACCTGCAAGCAGTCTGGGATACTTGCTTGTATCATAGGAAGATGTTTCGGCTTCTTCTCCACGTCCATCCTCCGTAGTCCAACCGCAATGGCTCCGGACGAGACAATGATGACCCGGTGTCCATCTTTGTGAAGCTTGACAGCAGTCTCGACGATGAGAGTGAGGACAGAGAGCAATGGCTCATGGGTCTTCTCATGTACAATCGAGCTGCTTCCTATTCAAGAGGATCCCGTCAGCAACGTTCCTCGTATGCCCCAGGCCTTGCGTACCGAGCTTGATGACGATGGTTAGGTGCCGATTTCCCCTCATGGTGCATACCTTTAGAATGTGAACGCAATGAAGTCTGCGGTTTTCTCTTCCCCCAGCTAACGAATGTAGCCTATCAAACAAGCCGTCAGATTGGCATGGCGCCTAATCCACCAGAAACCGTTTGGGCGAGCATGGTCAGACGTTTAGAGTTTGCGGGATCATCAGTTTTTTTTTCTTGCTGACAACACGTCCGTGCTTTGCCGAGGATATAAAAGGGCTCCATAGCTACCAATAGCCCAGGCAACCGGGCATTCTCAAATGCCTGCTGACGAGTCACAGTCGCTCGACGAGCAGAAGAGCTCAGGCTTCGTTCCCGGGGATGTTTGGGGCAATCGATTCCGCCTCACGCTTGGCTGGATGACCGACGAAGGAGAGAAGCAATGGAAGGAGGATCGCGATAATAGGAAGGAAGCAACCGACTGCGCAAAATGCGAAAAGAACCGGGATTATCTACTAATGTACAGTGAGTCCGCCTCTGCTTTGCGGCGGGTTTATGTCTGGCTAATCACAATTTTCAGGCCCCGTCATTCGGTTCATGCGGCAGAACATCAACAAGCTGGGAGCAGACCTGCACAGCGAGAATATCCGCTGCCGCAGATGTTTCGTGCCGCAGAAGGGAGGCTTTGTTCCTGACTATGGTATCATATTGTGCGCCAACTACCTGCGGGGCCAAGACAGTGTCGAGGACACCATGGCTCATGGTAAGCGTCGAGAAGCTCATTGATAGAGGAAAGTTTGGCTCACGATGGTAGAAATGGTACATGCATACGATCATGTACGATATCAGGTTCAGTGGGAGAGCAATCTACGACATGTTGCCTGTTCGGAGATCAGAGCCTCAACCCTCAGCGGCGAATGCAGATGGCGTCGCGAATTTTGGGGCAAAAACCAATGGAAGCTTACGCAAGGTTTTCAGGACTGCGTGAGACGAAGAGCAGTACTGTCGGTGGCCAACCGACCAGGGTGCAAGGACGATGTCGAAGCTGCCAAGGTGGTCAATGAAGTCTGGGACAGCTGTTTCACAGACACAAGGCCCTTCGACGAGGTGTATCGGTGATCAAACCTGCAAACGAATCCAGCAAGGCACGTTGAGAGGTTCGTCTGGCAAGAAGCATCTAGAAATACATTTCTCTACGGCGTCCGGGCCGAGATTCGTTAGATACCCCCAAGTCCGGTTGCAATCTAGGCACGTCCACAAAATCAATATAGAGACCATCATAACGAGCTCTGGAACGGTCGAATCAGACAAATAAGCATCCGTGGCGAGGATCACGCTGCGACAGAAGCAGGCTTACTGTCCTTTCCACCTGAACTTCGTTGAGCTGCTCGCTCACCCTTGATGCAGTGCTTGACAATCCACGGATGTTGTTGAACCTCGTCAAGCGTTATACGCTTCTCGGGATCAAGTACGAGGAGCTGCTACGTGTTAGGCATGTCGAGGAAGTAGATCGGATTGCTTACTCTCTGAATCAGATTCTTGGCTTCGGGGCTTACGAAATTCGGGACCGTCATCTCGCCTCTGGCTATCCTCCTCTGCGTCATGACTGGAGTATCTTCGAACGGAGCTTCGCCGACCAGGAATTCGTAGGTCAAGACACCCAAGCTCCAGAGGTCACCTTCTCATTGTAGTAATTCTCTTGGCTACCAGGCTTGATCATTTCCGGTGGTAGGTAGTCGAGCGTTCCGCACATTGTGTTCCTCCTGTTATTCGGTGCGTGCACACTCCAGCCAAAGTCGGAAATCTTGATCTCGCCATGGATACCGACCAGGATGTTCTCAGGCTTGATGTCGCGGTGCATCACATGTTTCTTGTGCAGATATTTCAGCGCTGCAGCCATCTGAGCGATGTACTGCGCTGCTTTCCATTCAGGAAATCGATTCTCTCGCCGGAGATGCTTGTACAGCTCTCCCTTGCCGGCAAACTCGAGGATCAGAAACACCCGCTTGCTGTCATGGAAGTGGCCGTAGAAGCGTAGTATATTCGGGTGGCGCAAGTTGCTGTGAATTTCAATCTCTCGCCGGACTTGCTTCTCAACCTTGCCCTGCTGCAGCTCGCTCTTGTGGAGCACCTTTAACGCACACACAAAACCGGTTGACCGCTCTTTTGCGAGATACACCCGTCCGAATTTGCCTTTCCCAAGAGGCTTCCCAATCTCGAACATCCCGAGGTGAAATTTCCTTGGCTGCGGTTCTTGCGTTGGAGGATTTGACAGTCGCTGCACGATACTCTCATCCGATGGACGGGCCGAGGAAGAGGCACTCGGCGCTTTCCGAGGAGGTGAAGGGGCAGATGGCAGTATCTGCGAGCCTCGCCACTGCGACTGTTGCGAGCTTGTAGTGATTGTTGTTATGGTGGTTTTCGAGACCGTCTCGTTGTTGTTTTGCAAGGCATATTTCAGAAGGTTTGAGCGACTCGGATTAGAAGTCAGTTGGATGGATGAAAGCGGTAGCGCTGTTGATAGAGAAGGCTACACAGCGGATCTCAGTCACAGCACACCACCCAAAATGGGGGTCCGGTTTACCTTTGATTTGGCATAGATTGGGGCCCCATGCGATGGTTCATTCTCGTCGTTGACTGACATGCGCTCAAAGCGAGATTCAATGGCTCTGATCGCCATGGTTGGGGAAGGCTGCTAGTAAGCTTCGTTGCAGGGCCTTTGGATCCTTCAATCATCAATGTCGCCTCTGCGGCGAAAGACTTTCTGCCAGCGCACTCATCAACAACACTAGTCCCACCTAGCAACGGCCGAGGTGGTCCCGCGCTAATCGCGGATTACGCAACATGACATGGCTTATCGATAGTGGTTCGTTCATAGTCATCTCGTGGACACTGATCGCGCACTGGTCGCCTGCATGAGGATGAACGGGCAATCAAGCCCCAATGCGCGTACGATATCAAGAGATGAGCCTGGCAATGTCATCATTCACAATGGGTTCAGAATTGCCACCAAGAAGCTGCCTATCCTCAAAGCAGAACCGATTGACCAGATGACCAAAACACTGGGTATTGCTCCACCGGAGATGATATTTGGTGACAATGTTGCATCTATAGAGCATCTAGCAAGCGGCTGGAGCATCGAGTTCACGGCCTTTCATGCTCTCCGGAAAGTTGATAAGACCGGGAATACCATGTTGCAAGTGGCGCATTCGAAAGAGTGGCAGAGCACAAGGTTCGGTTTCACGAACTGTCGAGACAAGGGTTGATGCTGAGGGAAGATAGAGAGAAAAAACATGAAGGCATCACGGAGGTGGTCAAACCCTTTGATTGGTCCTACAGCACCGACTATAAGGGCAGCGAGCAACCTATACCTCTTCATCTCGAGCCCTCGGATGTCCCGATCCCACTTGAACTTCTGAAGCGTCCTGATCCGATCATATTCTTCGATGAAGTCATGCTGTATGAAGATGAGATGGCGGACAACGGCATCACTGCGCTCTCGGTCAAGTTGAGAGTCATGCCCACACGCTTGTTACTTCTGTGCCGCTTCTTCATGCGCCTCGACGGGGTCATGGTTCGAATCAGAGATACCAGAGTGTTTGTAGAATTCGAGACCGGCGAAGTCATAAGAGAATACACGGCACGAGAAGACGGATATGAAGCAGTTAGACAGGTACGAGACGCACCTTCTTGGCCATTGCGCTTGTCTACCCAACTGACACAATGCAGAAACTGGCTATGAAAGGTAGGGACGTTCCAGCGCAGCTCAGGGACCCCAACGGCCTGGTCGATCTGTTACCCATCGTGGATAAGACTTTAGAGCGTGTTGTACTCAAATGATATCAACGTGGTAGGGGTACCGATGAGCGCAATCTTCTTCATGCATAAACAGTCGTCCTTATGGTCGGATATGATATGAGCTGCCGGAGTGGCGCTTTGAGATTCGAGGATCCACGTGTAGTGCCCGGACGGTGGTGAAGAAGTGGTGGGTGAATGCTTCTGCGGTTCTGGGAAAAGTAGAGGGCTGCCTAAATTCATCCTTTGACCATATGTACATACCAGGAGCGATTTTCGGCAGACGCAAGTATCAATCACCTTACTCGCAACTGCTGCTGACAGGTTACCTGACATCTTTGTTTCAAGACTTGAGGACGCGTCGGACTCGTATTATCCTAGCCTTCAATGCTTGCCAAGAGGAACAAGGAACGGCGAATTATCTTTCTGGTATCGCATGCCGCTGGAACGCGTCACTACCTTTGTGGGATGGTCGTCTCCCTCCCTTGAAGCGCAGGAAAGTTGTCTATGGTGGCTGTGGAGCCAAACCTATACCTCGGAATCTACGGGTCGGAGATGAGCTACATACTAGGGCTGAAACTTGAAGCGATAGACCGCTTGTTGACTGGTGTTCAAATAGTGGATGAGGATAACAAAGCCCTACGAGATGTGATTGTTGACGTCTGATTTGGGCAAAAGGGGTTTTGCCAAGCTTTTAGACAGCCGCGGGAAGATCTACGGCTAAGCTGCATAGAAGCGAGTCATGACGGCATTGAGCATCCGACTCTGGCCTGGACAATACTAGATGCAACCCAGCCGGGGAGATACAGTGTATGGGAATATTCATGGGTTGTTAGGATCATTACCGAAGTAGACAACTGTTCAAGAGCAGCAAATGGCATCGAACAATTCTTGTGCTGCCTGTCTTCGTACATTGCGGCACCAAAGGTTGCATGCTCCAACTCAGCTGGTATAGTCAGGCCTTTCTGCTTCCGTTCCATCACTAAACATAACACTCAAGCCATGCACCACTATCTTCCGACCACTCACACATTATCGGGCCTTCTCCGTGTCCTCTTCTCCCTCCGCCGCCCAAACTGTTCCGCAACCCTCGACAACATACACCCCTTCCGCGGCAACCAGACCAGCTCAATCGTCCCATCCACCCAAGTCCAAGGCCCCCGGACCTAAGGCCCTCCCCACCTCCGCCAAAATCGCGGCCGGGGTCCACAAACTCGCCCCATCCATAACAGAAACCTACGTTGCCTACGGCGTCTGCGAGAAACTCGTCAAAGAATGCGCCAGCCAAGCCGACTACACCATTCCGCAACGCTATGAGAAGAATGGCGTGATACCCAAAACGGCCGACGGGCAAGACCTGGGTGTGGGGAAAGGCTGGTGGTATGAGTGTACGTTAACATTCCTTCCCACTTAGTGCCCACGTTGTCTCCGTTGGGGGAGTCTAAACGGTTTTTCCAGCACTCGGCCTGACCCCAACCTTCAACAACTGGGCTCAAATCACCTTCCTCCACATGTACATCCTCACCGTCCGCCTACGCGCCTTTCCCCCCTCCGCGGCCCCTTTATGGCATCAACACCTGCTCGATCATTTCTTCTACTCCGCCGAAGACCGCATGGTCCGCGAGCACAACGTCTACTCACGCATGGTCCGGAACAAATACCTCAAAGATCTCTTCACGCAGTGGCGCGGCGTCTTGGCAGCGTACGACGAGGGATTGGTAAAGGGGGACGCGGTGCTGGCGACGGCGGTGTGGAGGAATATCTTTCTTGGCAGGGAAGATGTGGATTTAAAGGGGCTGGGGGAGGTGGTGTGCTATATGCGCGGGGTGCTGAAGGGGTTAGAGAAGATGAGGGATGAGGAGATCGGAAGAGGGGAGGTCGTGTTTGGGGATCCGTCAACACAGGCGAAGATTGTTGAGGCTCGAAGTCCGATGATGGATACATTGCCAGAAGAGGGAGAGGTTGTAGCGAAGAAGTGACGTCAAACCGATCCAATAGAGTGGATGCCATGCGGGTCGTCAACAGAATACTGTACCTACAGGATGCTTTTCGAACCGCAGGTGCAAAATGTCGGCAGCTAATGTACATTCCGAAGCCGGCTTGACCTATACCCTCATGCAGTCAATCCCCCCCGAGTGCTGCTTAGTAGAGGCAGCGATTTCTGACTAGCGAAATCAAGGTCCATCTCATTGCCCGAACGCCAGCTCTTGATGTGCGATACCCTCGAGGTCGCGATTGCTTTGTGAGCCACGCTACGCCCCGTACAGGTCCTTCGCAACCATGTTTCTACAAATCGGATGATAAAAATCCTTGTTCTTCTCAAACGTCTGGATCGCCAACTCCCTGTCAACCCCGTTCAATCTGCGGTACCTACACCAACAGACGGTCGACGTCAGCAGAGCCTCGTGGTGACTACGAAGCGAGAAGAAGGAGAACAGATCGGCGACTCACAAAGGCCTCACAAACTTCATCCTGCCCACCCTTGCCAACAACTCCACCGTCGGCCCCTTCACCTCCTCGCTTCCCACCATTAGACCCAGCCCCAGATACCTGGCCACGATCTCGACATTCTTGCTTTCCAGAAACCCGTATTCGTCCCCCATAACCCCGACCGATTCCTTACTCAACGGCTTCTCGGACCCCTGAACCCGTTCCAAGAAGACTACGACCTGGTTCGCCATCCAGCCTTCAATGTCCTCCCTGCGTGGCGTAAAGCCCTTACCACCCGACCCCGTCGATGGTTGATAATCCTACCATTTGTCCGCAAGAGCGTAGCACACATCGACCATGCTGGTGTCGAAGTCAGGTTTCGGGGGCAAGCCGGGTTTGTAGAACCAGCCGTCCCAATCGACTCCTTCGAGTGCTTTCGCAGCCGCGGTATCGGCTTCGAAGAACTCAAGAACAGTGGATTTGAAATCGTACGAGTCGAGCGACTTGCCCTTGAACTTGGTGAAGTAGTGCGGGATGAAACGATCCCATTCTTCCTTCCCGATGAGCCTTTCGAGGTAGTAGAGGAAATGGAAGCCTTTCTCGTAGGGGACGCTGCTGAAGGCGTCGTCGGGGTCTTTGCCCTTAAGATCGATGACCAACTTTGTGAACTCGTGGTCCTGGCCGAATTGGCTGACTGAATCCGTCAGCGCTTTCCAGCCGATGATGGCGGAGAAGTCTCGATGCGGTTCGCCGTGCACGGCTGCTTGGATGCGACGCTCGAGGTACATGGTCCAGCCCTCGTTGAGCCAGAAGTGCTCCCAGGAGGCGTTGCTGACGAGGTTCCCGCTCCAGCTGTGGGAGAGCTCGTGCGCGATGACGTCGACGTTCTGGCGGTCACCGGAGATGATGGTGGGTGTTGCGAAGGTGAAGACGGGATTCTCCATGCCACCGTAAGGGAAGCTGGGCGGTAGGACGAGGACGTTATAAGCCGTCCAGGCGTAGTCATAGACTAGTTTCTCGGCTACCTGGATGAAGTGCTCGGTGTCGGCTTCGAGTTCCCATCTCGATGCATCGAGTTCTTCAGGGCCGGTGGCAACGACGCTGCGGGGGCCGATAGGGGCAGTAGCGATGTCGCCGCTGGCGAGAGCGAAGAGGTAAGAGGGGATAGGGATCGATTGAGTGAATCTGTAGAGCGAAGTTCCGGGTGCGCCATCCGAGGATGCGTGGCCATCGCTAAGGTTGGTGGAGAGACCACTCGCAATGACAGGAAGAGGAGATCGAATATTGAAGTCAAAGGTGGATTTGACATCAGGGGTGTCTTGACAAGGAAATAGAGATCTTGCATGAATGGCTTGACATTGAGAGAACATATACGGATGCTTCTTATTTGATGTTTGAGTAGGATTGAGCCATTGCAGAGCAGTACACTTCTCTGTCGTTTGAAGCTGTATATCTACTTCCACCACTTGACCTTTTTTTAGCTTCTTCCTCGATGGAAATTTTCAGAGCACTACCATACGGCTCGAGTCGGGGTAGAAGCTGCCATCCTGATATGCTCGCTCCAGTAATGTTGATGTCTTTGATGTCCAGATGACTCGTATCGAGCAGGATATCTTTTGTCTCTGCGTCATTGATCGACTCGAGCTTGAGGATAACGTTTCCACTCAGTCTCTTCTTCTCGAAATCGATGCTGAGATTGGCGGTGGTGTGTTTGGTTAGAAAGTTGTTGTAATTAGAAAGGGTGTTCGGGTCCCTGGGAATGTGGATGGTGGTGATGGTAGATGCCATCCTATGAGGTGAGCTAGATGAAAAGACTTTCCGCGTTACACTAGGAAGTGGAATTGCTTTCCCTACGGAAAGATGAATACAAATAGTCCGAAACATGCGTGTATACCGACCGCTCTAACCGGTGGGTCGGTTTAACCAGAGACGCATCGAAGCTTCGCGCAGAGGGCTAAGCCTGATGCACCGTGAGACAACCTTAGGTAAATGCATTTTCGGACATAGTCAATGTGAAAAGATGATACCGATGTCTAGTATTTCTGTCCATGGGAAAAGAACGACTGTGGTTGATCGAGACTAATTGATACACGCCTGGTTGAATATCTATCTTAACATGATAATATACAGCGTCCTCGTTATCAGCTGGCCTTGCCTAATGTCAGAAAATGCTATGCTCCGCTTCCTGGGTATCTTGATGCATCCAATCCAATGTAACTCTCGCAATGACGCCGCCACCCCAAGCCAGATCCATCGGCATTTCCGTCACCTTAGATGAACGCCAGCAAGAACGCCGGCTAATCCGTAATCCTCAATTGAGACGCCCTCCGGCCCCGTACTGACTCGCGTAACCTAGAGAGCGGCCGCTTGTCGACCTCTGACGGCAAACTCGGTGTACGCGTTGTTGACCCCGACCCGGCTCGAATACAGCCTTTCCCTCGTTTGACGGAGAGTCTTTCTTCGCCCGGAGGAATAAACCTGTGTACGGTTCGATGATCCATTACACGCTCCTCGTCGTCACTCTCCCCCACTTGCTGTGTTTTGGGCCATTGGTAGCCGCTATCAATCAGGAATGTCAGCACCACCTATTCAGGAGCCAACAGATGACGATCTCACTCACTAAAGCTTGCTGTGTCTCTCGCAGCGTGGGCATTCTTTGCGCGTCTGATACCCATTTTGCTGCACCCAGCAACCGGAGCAGGTTCGACAGTCGACCCAGCGACTGTACTTCTCGCCCAGGAGGAGCGGTGTCCTCGTGTAATCACCCGGGATGCGCAAGGATGCGTCCTCCACTTCGATCGTAGGCATGATCTTCGAGCCCCGAGGTGCCCTTTTGCGTTTGGGGCTCTTCTCCATTACCGTCATTGAGTCATCATCAAGCACCGAGTCAGGGTCAAGCTCGGATAGCTCGCCATCCCCATCCGAGCCGTCAGGATTGAGCTGTGAACCGACTTTGCAGTCCAGCTCTGGTCCCTCACTCGGTCCAGGCGTTGTTGCCGGACTTGACACTTGCGCATTACTGTTGCTGAATAGAGAGTCTTGGTCGCTCGATGATATTGGTGTCTTGATTGGCTGATCACGGCCTTGCAAAGCGGTACAAGTGCCGTCATTCGGCGTAGGGGGGACCAACTCAAGCACTTGACTATCGTCTTCGATCCGTCCAAACGGCCCACTCGGATTTGCTACTTTCCCGATTGCGCCTGGTCGAGACTGTAATGGCTTCTTCTTCAATGCTGCACTTAGCTCATCAAATATTGAATCGGCCATCGGGGATGCTGTTGGTGGCACTTTGCCTGGCAATGGAGAAGAGCCCCAAACGCAAAAGGGCACCTCGGGGCTCGAAGATCAT
>QQTW01004011.1_pt1 | contig 10986 bp, 10 predicted proteins | sample 1904831 | NCBI WGS metagenome assembly QQTW01 (sample SAMN09435610, study PRJNA476489) | Subsurface metagenome, whole genome shotgun sequencing project.
ATCCAGGGGCGGTAATTCCTCTAACTCTATAGCTGGATTGGTTTTACGCGCCGAACGAATGCCATAATGCAAATGTACGCGATCGCCTTGATGGAGAAAATTGGGATCGGTTAAAATCGTAAACCCGGCGTAGCGTAAAAGTACCGTTGCTGTGCCAATAAAAAAGATTTCGCCAGTTTCTAAGTCTATTTGACTATTTGTGGCGGGGAGGACAAGGCTTTTAGTTGCGTCCATGACTGCTTTTATAGGTAGCGATCGCCTTTTAGTTCAGCGTAAGGTGCGATCGCACTTCATCTTTCTATGGGCGCATTAAAAAGCATTACCATGTCAATATAGTCCACCGTTTAAAATAGCTCTTTTTGGGCGGTCAAGTTTTTTCTTAGGTGGTAATAACAGTTCAATTATTTCCTACTCTTTGTCTATCGAACTGCTTGAATAGGGCATTTTTGCCATTACACTGTTCACCAAAATCGCAAATGGGTTTTATATGCAGGTTGAGCGCTGGCGGGGTGGGCTATTCTTTTTGCTCCAGTGGATACTAGCGACTACTTTAGGAATCGCGATTGGAAAATTTTTCGGTACGCTTTCGGGTTTATTTAGCTCAGTAGGCGGTTTTACTGGGGCTTTTGCGATCGCAGGTTTTGTCGTTGGGAGCGTAGTTGGTTTTATGCAACAAATAACCTTGAAGCGGCAACAAGTTAATCAAATCGATCGCTGGGGATTGGCTACTGGTTTCGGCGGCGGCTTAGGTGGGTTAGTGACTGGGGCTATTATTTTTACCTTACCTGGCAATATAGCTTTTTATGTTGGCTCTACTGTAGCTGGAGTTACTACCGGAACAACTATTGGTGTTATGCAATGGCTAATTCTAAAAAGATCGGTTTACAAAGCTCGTTGGTGGATACTAGCAAACGCCATCGGATGGACTGTGGGTGAAGTTTTACTTTGGGCGGTAATTGTTGGGGTTATGGATGGAAGTAGAGTTACAGTTAACGGTGTGGTTACGGGCTTATTAGAACTAAAAGGTGAATCGGTAATTCTATTAAGTAGTGCTGTAACTGGAGCAATTACAGGTGTTCTTCTCTTGTGGCTTTTAAATCATGGGAGAAACTGACCAAAATACAGCAGCAAATTAAAACATGGCAAATAGTTCGTCTTCTAAGTCATAGCCCAGCATTTGCGCCATTGATTTAAGCCGCGATGGGCTATTAATACTGTATTGGGGCAGCCATTCGCCTAAAACAAAAAGTTTGTGCATTAAAAATATTTCTAATGCTTCGGGGTTAAATTGCAATCCTTCTGAGGCGCTAAATTGATGGGGTACGAGCATTGCCGTGTAACGCGCGAGTTCTCCAGCTTTCCAGTCAAGCAAAAATGGCAGCCAAGGATAGCGAGAATCTAAGCGGATAAACCACAGCCGAACTTCAGGAATTTCTGGTAATTCGCGCGGATCTTCAGGTTCTTGAGGATAGTCTATAGTAAAACTAAGTTGCTGCTCGTAACTAGCGATAACTCCCGTTGTGAGTAAGTTATCAATTACTTTTTGTATGGGCGCGAGATCCAAAGAGTTGATAATTTCCGCATCAAGTGCGATCGCGATCGTCATAGTGCCTCATTAATTGTATTTTGGAGATTAGCACCGCTAAGATTAGCATCGCTAAAGTTTGCCCCGCTAAGGTTAGCATCTCTAAGATTTGCCCAACGTAAGTCGGCATTTATAAGTTTAGCTTGGCTTAAGTTTGCACCAAATAAATATGCTTTGTGTAAATAAGCCTCGTTTAAATTAGCTTGACAAAGTTCGGCTTTGAAAAGCCTAGCGCCAATTAATGAAGCATTGAAAAGGTTAGCATGGCTCAAATCAGTATAGTTAAGATGAGCTTCTGTTAAATTAGCTTCGCTTAAATTGGCGCGAATCAGCTTTGAGCCACTTAAATTAGCATCTTTGAGATTCGCACCGCGCAAGTTAGCCCCAATTAAATTAACATCTTCAAGATCGGCATTGCTTAAATTTGCGCCTTGTAAGTTTGCCGCAATTAAGTTAGCCGCCCGTAAACAAGTTTTTTTGAGATTAGCGCCTTGAAAGTTTGCAATACTGAGGTTAGCGGCAGTTAAATTAGCTTCAACTAAAAGAGACTGGGAAAGGTTAGCCAGAGTAAGATTAGCGCCCTCAAAATTAGCGGCAATTAAGACTCCATTGCGAAGATCGGCAGAAGTTAAATTGCATTTACTGAGGTTGCTTCCTCTTAAATTTATTCCCCTTAAGTCCGCATAACTCAAATCTGGTGATATTTCTGCACTTTCTTCTCTCCACTTTGTCCATCTCACTGCGCCCGATTTTAGTAAGGCGAGATGGTCTAAATTTGCCATATCCTTTACTCCGTGCCAGCATAAGGCTGTTCTCGCCCGTTTATATTCTCAATTGCTGCCAGCGCCGCCCTAGAACCTGCTAATATGTCTCTTTCTTGTCCGCCTAAGTAGAGTCTGCCAAAGCTTCCTACAGCAAGAACGTCAAGAATATTGATTAGCGCTGCTTTTTCGGCTTCATTGGCTGCCAAAGCTGCGTAAGCGGCGGGTTGAACTTCTAATACATAAAGGGTTTGTCCTGCTAAAATCATTTGTCCCCGGCGGGTACGGTTGATAAGTTGGGTATGGTGAGGATCTAAGTTGCGGATAATTTGACTAGAAATTACGCGCGGTTTGAGACATTCTTCCTTACGGACTCCTAGGGCTTCTAAAATCGCTCTCCCAGCTTCCTGCGTCTCGCTTTGGCGGCTGGAATGTACTTCTAATAAACCATATAATCTTTCAACAACTTGTACCCCAGGACGAACCCCAGTGGCTTTGAGAGCAATATCGGTGATGCGATTAATTTCAATTCCTGGTGAAATTTCTACCCACAGCGATGTATCTCCTGGTAATGGTAAAAATCCTAGCGCTACAGTACCTAAGTAAGCCGCGTGTTGAGGTTGTAAGTTGTCTAAAAATACATAACTGCGTAACTCTATGCCCATTCTGCTCCCCGTAAATATGGCAAATACTCATCCTGCCCCACCTTTGCAACAATACCAGTCAATAAGCATACTTAGCGAGGGTTTTGGCGTACCTGTTAAACTAGAAATAGAGAATTATTGAGTTGAATCACTTATGTTGACTCAAGAACGCAAATTACTGTTAATCGGTCAGGTAACGGCTTTAACTAATGTTCCGATTAGAACTATTCGCTATTACGAAAGTTTGGGCTTAATTGAGTCATGCGATCGCACCGAAGGCGGTTTTAGGCAGTTTGATGAGAGTGTTTTAGCAAGACTAGCGTTTATTAAGCGCAGTCAAAGTTTGGGCTTAAGCTTACAAGAAATTGGCGAATTGCTAAAAGTTTACGATCGCGGTCAACTTCCTTGCGATGATGTCAAAACAAAGTTAAAAAATAAAATTGTCGAAATTGACAAGCAAATCGACGAATTACTAACCCTACGTTCGGAATTGGGCGGTATACTTTCCGGTTGGGAAAATTTTAACACCCTGCAAGCTGGGACAATTTGCCCAGTGATTCAGAAAAGTTAGTTTTTTACTGGGCTTCTACTACACCTCGAAACATATTCATGCCGCAGGTAAATAAGTATTGTCCTGGTTTTTCGGGAGTGAATTCTACCGAAGTAACGCGATTTAAAGGTAAGTCTTGAGCGATATGAAAGTCCGGTAATAAAACTTTTTCTAAACAACTACTAGGGTCTTGACGGAAAAAATTAAGCCGTACTGGTTGCCCGGATTTTACAGTTATGCGATCGGGCGAGTAACCGCCATTGACGTTAATTGTTAGCTCTTGTAGACCTTGATTTAAGGCGGCTTGTTGGGATTTAGTTTTACTAAATACAAACCACCATAACTCTGTACCAATTAAGGCTAATCCACCTAAAGTTACACCAATTTTTAAACTTATTGGCTGTTCGATGCGCCGAAACTGATTAGTTTGTTCGGGCATTTGGGTGGAGGCTAGGCTAGAAGTTGCACCAAGTAAAAAACTCAAACTCACAAGAGTGCCAACAATATATTTTTTATCAAACATTTCTCAAATTCCTCTTTAACTAATTGCTTACTTTTGCTTGAAAGTTTCGCAACCTTAAAGCATTGGTAACTACAGAAACCGAACTAAAAGCCATTGCTCCCCCGGCGATAATGGGACTGAGTAACCAACCAAAGAAGGGAAATAAAATCCCCGCCGCGATGGGAATACCAGCAATGTTGTAAATAAAGGCAAAAAAGAGGTTTTGACGGATGTTCCGCATTGTGGCGCGGCTAAGTTCAATGGCGGTAACTATGCCTTGGAGGTTGCCAGAAATTAGCGTAATATCACTAGCAGAAATTGCCACATCTGTTCCCGTACCGAGTGCAATCCCTACATCTGCTTGAGCTAAAGCTGGCGCGTCATTAATTCCATCGCCTACCATAGCGACAATTTTTCCTTCTGCTTGCAATTTTTGCACTGTAGAAACCTTTTGTTCTGGACGGACTTCAGCAAACACTCTTGTAATTCCTACTTGACGAGCGATCGCGTTTGCGGTATGGCGATTGTCACCAGTCAGCATAACAATGTCTAGTTTTAGTCTTTTCAGCGCTTGTACAGCCACGATAGAAGAAGGTTTAAGCGCGTCTGCAATCCCGATTAAACCTTGCATTTCTCCATCTACTGCAATCCATACCGCCGTTTTACCTGACTTTTCTAAACTTGCTTGCTGATTCTGCAAGCTTCTAGTATCAATGCCTAATTCTTCTAACCAACGACTTGTACCAATTTGGATAAATCTATCTGAAACTATGCCTTCTACTCCACTTCCAGAAATCGCTTGAAACTTCTCTACTTCAACTAAACTGACTTGTTGGGCTTTTGCGTATTTGACTACGGCTTCGGCTAAGGGATGCTCGGAATTTTTCTCGACACTTGCAGCTAAACGCAATAGTTTTAGCTCGTTTTGATTAGCTGTACCATTAATAGTTATAAAATCTATAACGGTGGGTTTACCTTCAGTTAGCGTTCCGGTTTTATCTAAAACAATGGTTTGGATTTTGTGGGCTAATTCTAAACTATCAGCACCTTTAATTAAAATCCCGTTTTCTGCGCCTTTACCCGTCCCAACCATAATAGATGTAGGAGTTGCTAAACCCAACGCACAAGGACAAGCAATAATCAATACGCCTGTAGTAGTAATTAACGCCAATGTTAGATTACCCATAGTATTGAACCAAATCACAAAAGTGGCGATCGCAATGGCAATTACAACCGGGACAAACCAACCTGTAACGCGGTCTGCGAGTTTTTGAATAGGTGCTTTCGATCCTTGAGCTTGTTGAACTAATTTAACTATTTGCGCTAAAAAAGTATCTTTTCCAATTCTAGTAACTCTAAATTTAAAGCTACCTGTTTTATTAATAGTTGCGCCAATTACTTCGTCTCCAATCTGTTTTTTTACGGGCAAACTTTCTCCTGTTACCATCGCCTCATCAACGGTAGAATCTCCAGCAATAACTTCTCCATCTACAGGAATTTTTTCACCAGGACGAACTAAAACTATATCGCCTAAAATTACAGATTGAATTGGTACATCTATTTCTTGTCCGTTGCGAATTACTCTAGCATCTTTTGCTTGTAAGCCGATTAGTTTACGAATAGCCTCAGATGTTTGTCCTTTAGCACGATTTTCTAGCAATTTACCCAGTAAAATCAAAGTAATTACAACCGCCGCCGTTTCATAATAAACATCGGGTACAAGTCCTTGAGCGGTAAAAAAGCTCGGAAAAACTGTTACAAATACTGAATAAAAATAGGCGGCGCTTGTACCTAAAACAATCAATGTATCCATCGTTGCCGCGTGACGTTTTACAGCTTTCCAAGTGCCGATATAAAAAGCTTTTCCGCACCAAAATTGAACGGGTGTAGTTAATAATAATTGCCACCAAGAGTTATGCAGCCAAGCTGGAATTATTGGTATATACAAGCCTGTCATTGCTGGCAAAGATCCAATTACAAGGATTGTACTAATTACCGCTCCAACAATAACTTTATGTTGCAATTGGTTTAATTCGGCTAAACGGGCGGCGGTTTCTTTTTCATCGTCGCCACTTGTTATATCTTCTTGGGGAGAAGATGAGTAACCCGCCTCTGCTACCGCCGCTTGGATTTTATCTAAGTTTGTTTTTTTAGAATTGTAGGTAATTGTAGCTTGTTCCATGCCAAAGTTGACGTTACAGTTGGTTACGCCAGGAACATTATTTATTGCTTTTTCTATACTTTTGGCACAGGAAGCGCAACTCATGCCTCTAAGTTTTAGGGTGAGGGTTTCCATAAGTTAAACTAAATTAATTAATTCTATTGTGAACTCTCTAGTCGAGTGGAGGGTCAAGAGGTAATAGTTGATTTAATAAACTACACAGAAAACCAGTTACGAATAACTGGAGGTTAAAATTGACAATTTTTGTTATGAGTTATGCAGACATTGACATAGACATTTGACGGCAAGTTTCAGCGCAAGTGCGACACATTTGGGCGCAGGCTTTCATTTGCTCGTCTTCACTCATGCGATCGCAATCTTCGGCACATTTAAGGCAAATTTCCGCACAAACAGCACAAGTACGAATGTGCATTTCTGACCCGCGTAACATAAAATTAGCGCTGGTTTGGCAGATTTCGGCGCAGTCTAGCATTAAACGAATATGAGGTAATTCGGAGTGCATTCCGCCTTGTTGCAAACAGTAGGTGACGGTGTTTAGACAAATACTATGACAATCTAAACAGTTTTGAATGCACTGTTGCATTTCTGGGCTAACTTGATGCAAAGAGAGATGATGTGTCATTTTTTGACTCCTTAATTGGTAGGCTTTAATCCCCATTTCACAACGGTTTGGGGCGTTTTATTGTTGTCGTTACAGGATAAAAAACAAGGGCAATTTGTTAAATTTGTTTTTACCCCTTGACTCTCTAGCTGAGTAGAGAGTTGATAATGAAATCAATCGCTCTCTATCAATTACGTTAGAAGCTTAAAAATGAAATCGCGTACTACTAACGACAGAATAAATTTTTGTTTCTAATGGTTGACAAACATTTCATTTTGATTTCATTTTTAGACGCAATACTAAAATTTTAGGTTGTTGATAAAGTATTAAATTAAAGGGGTTTATGAATATAATTAATCGAAAATTTGTAGCTTTAGCTATTATTGCGATCGCATTTTCCGCAAATGGCTGTACAAACTCGGCTCAAACTCCTACAAATCCAAGCGCTGATTCTGTAAGCAATACAGACCATAGCATGATGAATCACGGCAACATGGAGATGGATTTAGGCGCAGCAGATGCAAATTACGATCTGCGGTTTATTGATGCGATGATGATGCACCACCAGGGAGCGGTAGTTATGGCAACAGAAGCTTTAGAAAAATCCCAGCGCCCAGAAATTAAACAGCTTGCTAACAATATTATTGCCGCACAAAAGAAAGAAATTGCTCAAATGAAACAGTGGCGCACAGCTTGGTATCCTAACGCCAGTAAACAGCCTGTCGCCTACGGTGGGGCGAATAAATCAGTAATGCCCATGTCTGCAAAGCAACATGAAAGCATGATGATGTCCCAAGATTTGGGGGCGGCGGATGATAAGTTCGATCTGCGCTTTCTTAATGCGATGATTCCTCATCATGAAGGTGCTTTAGTGATGGCGAAAGATGCTTTGAGTAAGTCCACTCGCCCAGAAATTAAGCAGCTTAACCAAAGTATTTTAACTTCTCAGCAAGCAGAAATTACCCAAATGCAGCAGTGGCGCAAAGCTTGGTATAACCAGTAAAGCGCACGTACAGCTTCGCCTAGTAAAAGCTAAACTCAAAGCAAGCTACTATAGCATTTCCCAAGCCAGTAAAGTTTCAGCCTTTGAGAGCGCACTGGAAATTGTTTAGCAAGACTATACGATTAGTACTTATGTACTTACTCAAAAACCTTGTTCTGACAGACTTTCAAGTTTAGCGTTGTTCTTTGCGTTACCCACTACTAAAAATAGCACTGCGTACCAAAATCGCCGTGCAATCTACCCCAAGGGCAATTTCTACTGGAATATTGCCGTTTATTGCCTGCTTGAGCAATCCTTCTCTACTTGCCCCTAACACTACAACATCAAAATTTTCCGATTTAACTTGCTCAATAACTCCTGCAATTACTGACTTGGCTTTAAGGGGCGCAGCCGTTACAGGATTTTTAAAATGGCGAACCCGCACTAAATAGCGCATAGCTTGTTCCAAAACTTGAGTATTTGGCAAAGATTGGTTTGGACTAACTACTTGACAAAAATGCACTGATGGAGAGTCAGAAAGAGTTAGTAAAGAGGGTAATAGTTGAATTGCCTTTTGAGAATTTGGGCCTCCCGCCATTGGTACAAGCCAGCGATTTAGTTGAGTGTTAGGAAGCAAGCAGTAAGGCGGCGGTGTGGCTATCTTGCGCTTGGTAGGTAGAGAAAAATGAATATTTTGACCCGAATCTTGAGCAAACTTAACTAAAACTACTTCACAACTTGCCTGTCTAATTAAAGTATCGGCAACACTGCCAAAAATTCGCCCTGGAGTCAGAGTTTTACCTTTCCACCCCATTAAAACTAAATCGATATGCCGTCCAGTGATAATTTCTAAAATAGCCGAGGCGGGATCGTGGGCGACGCGAATTTGAGTGTGTAAAGGAACGTTGAATTTACGTGCCTCCGCTTCCGCTTGACGAAGTAAACGCCGACTTTTAGCGGTATTTACCGGAGTTTCCGCCGGAGAACTGTTACGAGAAACCAAAATCACTTGAACGCACTCTAATTCGTAATGGCGATCGCGCGCAATCGCTAAAGCAAATTGTAATAAAGCATTTGCTGTATGGGGATTAGCCAATGGTACAAGCATTCGTCCTTGACCAATAGCAGGCGATCGCGTTTGATAAACGGTGTAAGAAGGTTCTGGCTGCGGCCCAATGGTGCGATGTTCGCCATTTAGCTTATCAGCTTCAGCGCGAATAATATCGGCGCGGGTAATAATCCCAATTAGCTTTCGTTGCTCAATTACAGGTAATCTGCTTATTTTGTAGCGATCGAGTAAATACAAAACATCGCTTAAACTCGCATCAGGACTCACTGTTACAGGTTGGGGAGTCACGATCGCACTTAAAGGGGTATCTCCTGGTAAGGCGCGATCGCGCATTTTGGCTAAATCGGTTTGCGTGACAATTCCCACTAACTTACCTTCATCTACTACCGGAAAGCCGCGATGGTGAGAACGAGAAAACGCCTGTACGGCTTCATCTAGAGTCATCATTGCCCCTAAAGTTTCAACGCGCGGTTGCATGACGTTTTCGGCGGTTAGTGTCGTTAATAAGCCTTGACTTGGCGCTAAATCTAAATTGATGCCATTAAAAGCTAAAAGCTTGTCGTAGAGAGAACCGGGAGCAATTTTTTCGGCAATTAAGTAGGAAGTAACCGAGCCAATCATTAATGGCAAAACTAGGTTGAAATCGGTAGTCATTTCAAAGACAATAGCGATCGCCGTTAAAGGAACTTTGGAAACGACGCTAAAAAAAGCCCCCATTCCTGCTAAAGCATAGGTAACGGGTGAACTCATCCCCGTTAAGTTGTACTCCACTACCCCCACCAAATAACCCAGCGCCGAACCCATAATTAAACTAGGAGCAAATACCCCTCCCGGCGCACCCGAACCCGCCGCCAGTACAGTGAGGAGAAATTGGGCAATAAAGGCGATCGCTGCTATATATGGGCGAGCTTCGCCTGTAAGCATAAATTCCCGCAGGCCAGTATTGTCGTGAAATTGAAGCGGTAGTAAAGAAACAGCGATCCCCGAAACCGAACCTGCTATGGCAATCCGCAATGGTAAACTGACGTGCAATCTTTGGTATAGCTTTAAACTTGTAATAATTCCTTGGTTAAATAACGAGCCGAGTAACCCCGCTAAAATCCCTAAAATTATATAAAAAGGAATTTCCCCCAAAGAAAAGCTAGTAACATTTGCCGTTAATTCTAGATTTAGCTGCAAACTCCTACCGCCCAAAAGCCGGGAAACTACCGCTCCGACAAAAGAAGCAACGATCGCCGTACCTAAAGTTATTCCTGATAAATCTTGAAGTAATTGCTCAACTACAAATAAAACGCCCGTAATTGGAGCATTGAAAGCCGCCGCCAAACCCGCCCCCGCACCCGCCGCAATTAGCTGGCGACGATGATCGGGAGATAAGGGCAAATAACGACTCAATCCCCCCGCCAAAGCCGCCCCAATATGCACCGTTGGCCCTTGTCGCCCCAAACTTAAGCCCGAACCCAGCGCTAAAGTAGCACTAGCTAACTTTACTAAACCAATCCGCCAAGAAAGCTTAATCGGAAAGTTGGCAAGACTTGCTTTAACATCAGGAATCCCACTTCCACCAGCTTCGGGGGCTAACCTTTGAATTAGTAACCCCGAAAAGAAACCAAAAGAACCGCCAATTATAGGTAAAACTAGCCAAGCTGGTTGTAAAGCCGAAGATTGAACGCGCCAAGCGCCAAGCCAACCAGAGCTAAATTTAAGAAAAACCGCCGCTAAGGCTGCGACTAGACCAATAATTACCGCATAAGCGATCGCACTTGTGCGGCTTGGTTGCAGCCATTGGCGCAAACGCTGTTTTAAAGCAGGAACTAGCATTTTTTTGAAGGAGAAAGGAAAAAAAACTGCTATTTTGTTGCTCTTTAATCGGTTAGTTTTGACTTGTATAAGGCTTAATTTGTTGCAGCATTCATATTTTGCCTAACTATATATTTATATTCCTATTTAAACCAAGATAACCAAGGTTGCCAATTTTGCACTAATTGAGCTAACTGGGCGTAGCCAGCCGCACGAGGATGAGCGCCATCATTAGCTGCCGCCTCGTTTACCCATACATTCGAGGTTTGCAAGGAAGTAAAAATATCTAAGTAAGGCACGTCAATCTCAG
>QQTW01004012.1_pt1 | contig 10984 bp, 8 predicted proteins | sample 1904831 | NCBI WGS metagenome assembly QQTW01 (sample SAMN09435610, study PRJNA476489) | Subsurface metagenome, whole genome shotgun sequencing project.
ATCTTATTGATTTGAGCAAAGACCATCTCGAAAGACACCGGCTTTTGGGGAAGAATCAAGACCATGCCAAGCCTCTCGCTTTCGACCTTCCACCCCTTCATGGCCAGACTTTGGATGAACATTTTTACAAGCTAGGTCGAGATGCCTCAGAGCCCTGGTTTAGCCAGGCCCAAGACTACTCAAGGCTCGACTTACCTCGACCTCCTCGAAAATGGGTGAAGCAAAGTGGATGGACCAAGTACAATCAAGATGAGACACATGAAGCGGTGGCAGCGCCACAGGAGCAGATGCTCACATTCGATACCGAAGTCATGTGGAGAGAAAGCTCTTACGCTGTCATGGCTTGTGCTGCAGGTCCAACCGCATGGTATGCCTGGCTTTCCCCATGGCTTTTGGAGGAATCTACGACAGACCAGCACCTTATACCCTTGGGTGACTCCAGTACTGAGCGGATTGTAGTTGGTCATAACATTGGCTACGACCGTGCTCGTATAGCGGAGGAGTATGACACTCGGCAATCGAGGAACTTCTTCCTGGATACCATGTCTTTGCATGTGGCTGTCAACGGAATGTGTTCACGACAGAGGCCCACCTGGATGAAGCACAAGAAGAATCGGGACATGAGGGATAAGATCACCAGCGAAAGCAATTCAATGGAGCTAGTGGCTCTTCTAGAGAACAAGATGTTGACAGAGGAGGAAGAAGAGCTTTGGGTCGGACGAAGTTCAGTCAATTCCCTCCGGGACGTCGCCAAATTCCACTGCAACGTGACCATCGACAAAGCTCAGCGAGACTCATTCGGGGAACTGGACCGCGCTGGTATACAAGGCAAGCTGGAAGAGCTTCTCGATTACTGTGCAGCAGATGTATCGATTACGCACCGGGTTTACAAGAAGGTCTTCCCAGCATTCTTGGACGTCTGTCCTCATCCAGTGAGTTTCGGTGCTTTGCGTCATCTGTCATCGGTCATCTTACCTGTCGATCGATCTTGGAAATCCTATATCCAAGATGCGGAAGCGACGTACAACCGCTTGTCCAACGATGTCGAAAAACGACTACAGGATCTTGCCAATGCGGCTCTGGAATCCAAGGATGATCCTGAGTACTACAGTCAAGATCATTGGCTGCGGCAGCTGGATTGGTCGGGTCAGACTATCAAGATGGTCAAAGGGAAAAAGAAAGGAGATCCTCCTCGGCCTGCAGCACGACAGAAAAAGCCAGGCATGCCGCAATGGTACAAAGATCTTTTTGCGACCAGTAGTGCAGAGGACGTCAGTCTGACAGTCCGAACACGAATCGCGCCGTTGTTGCTACGGTTGTCATGGGATGGGCACCCGCTAGTATGGTCTGACAAATATGGTTGGACTTTCAAAGTGCCTGGTTCCTTCGCATCCGCGTACGACGACAAGCCAGTGACAAAGTGTGATATGACCGATGAGAAAAATCCAGCCCTCAGAGATGATTACGGCCATCGATATTTCAAGCTTCCTCACAAGGACGGCCCGCAAGCTAGGTGTGCCAGCCCTTTAGCCAAAGGTTACCTACAATACTTTGAAAGCGGGGTACTTTCGTCGGAGTACTCTTATGCTAAAGAAGCTCTGGAGATGAACGCGTCCTGCTCCTACTGGATAAGCGCCCGAGACCGAATCCGATCCCAAATGGCCGTCTACCAAGACGAGACAGTGGGTGTACGGCAATCTGAGCCTGGGAGAGGCTTGGGCTATATCCTTCCTCAGGTGATTCCTATGGGCACCATCACACGCCGGGCTGTGGAGAACACTTGGCTTACTGCCAGCAACGCCAAACCCAACCGTGTGGGGTCGGAACTGAAGTCAATGATCAGAGCACCTCCGGGCTACTGTTTCGTAGGAGCTGATGTTGACTCGCAAGAGCTGTGGATCGCTAGTCTTGTGGGCGACGCCCAATTCCAGCTCCACGGTGGGAATGCTCTTGGCTTTATGACGCTCGAAGGCACCAAGGCTGCGGGTACCGATTTACACTCCAAGACGGCCAAGATCCTTGGAATATCTCGTAACGATGCAAAAGTGTTTAATTACGGTCGAATATATGGGGCTGGCTTGAAATTCGCGTCCACTCTCCTGCGGCAATTCAATCCCAACCTATCGGAGAAGCAAACGAATGAGATTGCTTCCAGACTATATAAGGAGACCAAGGGTGCGAAGACGCTACGAAAAGCGTTGTCAGGACACTCGTTTTGGCGTGGCGGGACCGAGTCGTTGGTCTTTAACCGGCTGGAAGAGTTCGCAGAGCAGGAGCGGCCTCGTACGCCGGTGCTGGGCGCAGGTATCACCGAAGCCTTGATGCGTCGGTTCATCAACAAAGGGGGCTTCATGACGTCGAGGATCAACTGGGCCATCCAGTCGTCCGGGGTGGATTATCTCCATTTGCTCATCATATCCATGGACTATCTGATCCGACGCTTCAACATCGATGCACGACTGGCGATTACGGTGCATGATGAGATCCGCTACATGGCCAAAACAGAAGACAAGTATCGAACGGCAATGGCTCTTCAAGTGGCGAATGTGTGGACCAGAGCGATGTTCTCACAGCAAATGGGCATCAACGACCTGCCACAATCGTGCGCGTACTTCAGCGCGGTGGATATCGATCACGTGCTTCGAAAGGAGGTCGACATGGATTGTGTCACGCCAAGTCATCCCAACAAGATCGCGCATGGGGAAAGCCTGAACATGGAGCAGTTGCTGGAGAAAGGCAAGCAGGCCTTCCTCGACCCCTCTACAGTTGCGCAATTCCCGCCACGGATTGCGCAATACGTGTACAGCCCGCGGAGGTCGGTGATGAGTGAACTACAGAAGAGTAGCGATCTGACTTACCTCCGAGCCCAGCTGGCAGGCGATGACCAGGTGCTCCGCGAGCTGATCAAAGAGGTCGCTGGCAGAAAAGGAACCCCTACCACCACAGCCAAAGCCGGTTCGAGAAGCGGGAAGAGCAGTAGGCGCGAAGACAATCATGCGTACTATGCACAGGCGCAGGAAGCGCGGTTGACGGAGATGCCATATGTATACTCCAGCCGGTGGGAGCAGCCTCAAAGGTTCAACCGGGGTCGGCAAGGCGGGGAATGGATGAAGACAACTCCAGTGCAAGGGCCGCGCCCGGTGGCTGCATAAGGGGTCGTGAGCATTGACCTGATGAGCCGAATGTGTGATATATCTCGTGGTTGTTTTTAGCGAGGAGTTGGAGGTTTGGATATGGGCGCTCGTCTTGGTCCATGGGCCGGGGAAATGTATACGGGAATGGATGGAAAGGGGAAAGCTAAGGGGCTTCTGTATATAGTCAGCAATATCGGTACCGTTTGGACTGGCTGCTTTAAGGCAAGAATGGCGGTGGGCTCCGAGGAGATCACCGAAGGATTGAGGCTCGGTGAGGGCAGGTTCGTTGGATAGGCTTGCCATGAGGGGAATGGTCGTTGTTGGCCAGCTACCTTAGGTATGTAACTAATAATGATGGCAGCTGGGTTCCCCAGATTTTATCCATGACAGTATTTGCATGGCATCATGCAGCCGCGATGCAAGACCGGACGAAGGCTGAGATGGGATTGGATGAAGGGAACAAGTCCGGCAGTACCTTGTTCGCCTAACAGCCCATTAAAGTAACAGTGGAGGAGGACTGGAGGAGGACTGCAGTACCACCAGAAATACGAAATACCAGTCTAGAATCGGAGCCGGCCCCGATCCTTCATTACTCGATTGAAATGACACCTTTTTGCGGGAGTGAATTCACGCCTTCCATCATCACCTGCTCATCCTGAACTTACTTCACCCAACTAACGGAGCCACGTGAACCATGGGGCGTCGACCTGTTTTGCCTTGCCAACAGTCTTTGTGCGAACAATGAATAATAATAATATCATCGTCCCACCGCCAATAATAACAATGACTCCATGCCTCTTGGTCTTGGACAGTATGACGAGTCAGTCCATCCATCCTCCTTCATAAACCAGAGAATACAGCTCCCTTCTCCCTTCTCCCTTTTCCCTTCCTCCTCATGCCCATCCTTGCCGACTTTTGTTGACCATGCCCAGCCGAATCTTGCCTTTCGGTCGGTCCCACCCGTCTCCACGACCTGACACCAAACACGGGTCATCTCACATCGAACATTTCACCGACCTTGAGACTGGTGACCATAGCCGACATTCAACAACCATGGACTTCCTGCACTTTGGCTCCAAGGAGAAGCGCCACACTCCCTCCGGTCAAATAACACCCAAGAACAAAGGCAGCCCAAGAATACAGCCTGCGAAACCGGCAAAGATAGAGATCCAGATGGAATCTCCGCCCTGCGTCTTCTACGGTGGACCCAATTCTTCGGGCGCCCTGTTCTCTGGACAATTGAAGCTCATTGTCACCGACACAGAACTACCCTTGACATCCATCAGCATGGACCTCAATGCCAATACTGTCACCAAAAAACCCGTAGCCAAAGACTGTCCAGACTGTATCAATAGGCTCAGTACCTTGAAGTCTTGGAATTTCATCACCGAGCCGACGACTTACGATCACGGCACCCACCAGTTCCCTTTCTCCTATTTGCTACCAGGCCACCTCCCAGCTACCACCCATTGCTCCTTGGCGACCATTGAATATGGCCTCCAAGTCACAGCAATCACCCCTCTCACAGACCCTATCTGCCATCAGCACCCTCTCCGGGTCCAACGAGCTCTTCAACCCCCACCAGAAAAGCAATCAGTCCGCATCTTCCCTCCAACGAACCTCACTGTCAACGTCATCCACGCCCCAGTCATCCATCCCATCGGCTCCTTTCTCGTCCAATTCCGCATGAACGGCGTTGTCGAAAAACAGCAAACCACCCAAACCCGCTGGCGGATCAAAAAGCTCGACTGGCGCATCGACGAACACAGCAGAAATGTCTCCCCCGCCTGCCCCAAGCACTGGGATAAAGTCGGCGGCGAGGGCAAAGGCCAGCAGCATGAGGAAATGCGCAATATCGGCAGCGATTCCATCAAAAAGGGCTGGAAGACCGATTTCGACACCGTCGGTGGCGGACAAATCGAACTCGAATTCCCCGCCTCGATTCGACCGGGCGTTCATCCGGTGTGCGATGTGGAATCTCCGACGGGGCTTGTGGTGTGGCATCTGTTGATTGTTGAGATCATCGTGGCGGAAGAGCATGCGAAGAACTCGGGCCAGAAACATGCGGTGCCTACGGGTGCCGCGAGGGTGTTGAGGACGCAGTTTAAAGTCGTGGTCACGGAGAGGGGAGGGTTGGGCATCAGTTGGGATCAAGAGCAGCCACCGATGTATGAAGATGTGCCGGAGAGTCCGCCGGGTTATCTGACCGATTATCATGGGGAATTACCGATGCCACCGGATGAGGATTTGGATGGGATGGGAACTCGAGATTGAAGATCTGGTTTCCGTGATGATGTTCTTTTGGGGAGTTCGACCAACATCGGTCTTTGGAACAGCATCTGGTCAGGGGATATCTGTCATTATGCGGAGCCGGAGGCGTTCTCACAATTTGGGTGGCAAAAGTCGTATCATCATTCTTAAGGAGCGAGTGTGTTCTATATCAGGCTGTACTCGTGAGAACAGCATTTGGTAAATTACGTATATCCCCCTGCTCTTTTCTTGCTAGCATATTTAGGAGATATCAGCTATCAGACAGCAATCTTCGATTGTTTTTACAGCATTGGTTTTGTTCAAATGACTCGAGAAATGGGCCGCGGCACATAACTCGCCTTGCTATGCGGAAGTGCTTGTGTATCCTCCAACCTTGGTGAATCCATGCCTGCAGCTCCAAGACTTGCTCGGCTTTTCGATGTAAGACTTGTCTATCACTCAACAAGTATTCAGTCGATCTCCTTTGCCGTACAACATACCACTATAATTATCCCTCTTTCTATTCCATCCCATCCCGTACCCTACATTCACCCAAAACCCAACTCATTCACCCAGCTAGCTTCCACACCTCCCCCAACCTCAGCTATCCACACATAAATTCCGCCATCAGTCAAGATACCCCCTCAAACGCTCCCACCCCACCAACCGCCACACCTCCGCTTTAAACCAGTCCACAACATCCGCGCTCTCGAGTCCCGCCCATTTTTCGATACCGAGGCCGGGATCACCGGGTTCTGGGAGTGCGGCTTTGAACAGTGTTGAGTCGTGGTTGAAGAGGGAGGCGAAGATGGTGTCTTGGAGTTGGGATTGGAGGGGGGAAGAAAGGTGGGGTTTTGAGTTTTCGTTGTTGTCGTTGTTCTTCGTCGTGACGTTGATATTGCTGATGGGCGCGTGTTGTTGTTCTTCTTGATGAAAGAAGCAATGCATACTTTTTTCGAGGAGGAGGATTAACCATGGCGCCTGCCGCTCTTTGTCTGCTCTCTGGTCTGCCGACGTTCTTTTACTACTACTGTTCTCATCCTCGATAGGTGTAGGTATATCTCCGCCGCCGCCACCACCACAATTACCATTACCATAACAAGCGGTATTCCACGCTTCGTCATTTTCGCCGAAGACGAAAGATTTCAATACCGCGCTGATTCTTTGCAGGAGGAAAAACATCCATCCTTCTTGGATCTTTCGGGTTGAGTGTTGCGGATGGTTGTTGCTAGGGCGTAGCGCTTGGATGGCGGTGACAAGAAACGCGCAGAGATGTGTGAGGTGTTGGCTCTGCTTGTCTGGGGAGGAGGGAATTATCGCTGTATGGATTGGTGGAATTTGTTGTTCACGTAGAGTGCGAGAGGGTGCAGATGGATTTCGACCGCTCACTCGGGCGGAGCGACGCGGTTTCTTGCTTGGGGGTTTGGTTGGTTTCAGACTGGGACGACCCACTGAGGATGCTAGATGACATATCTGGTCCAATATATCTTTTAGGAGCTTAATTACGGCGTAGATGGATTGCCTCTCATCCAGTCGGGCGTTCGGGGCGGAGCTGAGTTTGTCGATGGCGGTGAGAATGATTGGGAAGATAACGAATGCTGGTGCCGGAGTAAAGCATACATCTTCCCTCTCGTAGGGGGTTGTGGGGCCAGTGTCGGCTGGTGGAGTGGCTGTTTTGAGACGGAGTATGTCTTTGCTCTGAGTGCTGTTGCAGGACGATGTTTGAGTTGCGTTGCATGCCCAAGAACGTAATGTAGAGGCGATGAAAACAATAATGCTGGTGGTTGTGTGTGACTCTATCGACGGTGCTGAAAGGCACTTTTGAAGGGCGTAGACGGCATCAGGCAGTTCTGGATCTAGAAACGTCAATATCAAATCATTGATCCTTTGCTCACCGGCGTTACCACGTGATAAAATCCTTGTAGGATCCGGCACGATGGCAGGCATAGATGTTGCGAAATCACTCGCTTTGTGCTCGTCGATCCTAGATTGGCTAGCTGTCCTATTTGCACGTTTTCTCTTCTTCCCACGGCCATTTGCAGCAAAGTTTGGAGGATGCTTCTTTCCATCCTGTTCGGACCGATCGTGAGATTGTGCTTCTTTATAGGCATCCAACTCCCGCTCGAGCGCATAGATTCTCGCTCTCTGCTCGTTCGCCCCGTCTTCCAATCGCTTGTGAGAGTCTTTCCAAAATCCGAGGGTGTCGATGTATCGAGCGTCATTCGACGTTGACACCGGATGTTGCCCAGTTTGAATATAGGAGCGAAATTTGGCAAGATAGTCTGTGAAACATATCAGCGAAACTGAGCGAGATGTTCGAATGAACATGCTATTACCCTGGACTGGACACTCTGGAGGTTTTGACTTGACAAGGAAGAGCGCTACAATGAAGCGAGGGAACGATGGCTTTCTCCGGTGTAGTACTTCTTCTTCCTCCTCTTCTTCAACGGGTGCCATCTACCATGAGACTGGAGAACGGCTGTAAGGGAAAGGTAGATGTTGCTTGGAGCGACGGTCGACCAAACACCGGCTTTTAGCCCTCGCCAACAGCAACGTTACACATCTCTGATCTTCGAGAATGCAATTGTAGAAGTGAACGGTCTATAAGAATACTCATGGGGTATCATCCTATGACAGATCGAAATATAAATCCGGCCAGATACAAACATAAGGTCAACAAATAGCGAGACATCCTCCCTACCGCCGCTTCTCTTTGTATTTAGGACCACTGACACCTCGAGCTCTTCGCGATTTCGTGATGCCTCTACGGGTCACAGTCTTGATGACATATCGCCGGATGATATCGCGCATGAGATACATCGACACGGCAAAGGATATCGGAACAGCAATCTTCCAGAAATAAGCATCGCTGTTGGCCTGTACACCAGTAAAGCGCTCAAAATTCATCCCAAAGTAGCCCTTCACCTCTGTCAGCTCTACAGTCACTTTTACATCTCAACTAACTTACGGTCAAAAAGGTCAACGGCAGGAATAGGATTGTCACCAGCGTCAATTGTTTCATGCTCTCGTTCTGAGCCGCACCTGGAAACAAGTAAGCGTGGAACTTTTCGTTTGTTGTTTTCGAAAAGCTTACTATGTGAATTGAATATAAGGTCGATCATGTTGTCCGCTGCTCTCCTCATCTGATCAAGGCTCTCAGATATCAAGACGCAGTGGTCCTCTACGTCTCCGAGGTATGTCGAGGTCATTGTACCTATGACAACGCTAGACGAGCTGATTTTGCCAGGCTTCCCACTCAGGCCAGGGGTGCCGATTGGCTCACTCTTGTGGTCTCGTAAGGCGCCGACCAGGTTAACAATCGGTGAGATGTCGCTCTTAAATTGCGACATCTCAGAAGTCAAGACGTAGAGAGCCGTAGTGTGTCTGATATCTGGCTCGGTCAGTACATCGAGTTCGAGCTCACCGATCGCATCCTGATATGCTGTGGTCACGGGTATTGCAAGATCGACTATGGCATCGATGATCGCCTGTTCTTCGTTAGCCTGCGCCGATTGAACGATGGAGTAGCGCATCACCTGCACGATCATGGACGCAGCCAGAGAGCGTCTGAGGATAGTCTCCGGAGTGTTCAGCCTCGAAAGGATCGGCGTTTCGATGTCTTCTGCCGAACTCTCGAAGAATGAAATCACAGTATTGTCTGCTGTGAGAAATACTACACAGACGATCAGTACCAGGGCGCCTGCAGTGCATCATTGTCTGTAAGATGTGGAAAAGCGCGAAGACAGCCCGCAAGCTGGGCTTAGTACAGCAGAGGCAGTTCCTACGTGCAGAAGGAGGGTGCCTTTCGACTTCAGAGACACCGGAGTGTAAATCTATGAACTCAGACATACTGGAAACCTGCTCGACACTGACGCCAAGATTCTTCGATGCGAGCGCGGAGTGGTTCTCCATGAACTGTATACGCTCTTCGTTGGGCCCGCCATGGTACCTTTGCAATGTCCGTAGTGGCGTGACGTGCGACTTCGTTGAAGGAGCGATATGGGCTGAAATGAAACCATTTGTGGGGTTGTGAACATCGGCCGGCGTATCAATTGGCTTTGGCGGCTCGTCCTCATCATGTTCAGCTTTCGACCCCCTCAAACGCGACCAGAAGCTTCGCTTCCATTTCGATCGCCGCTTCGTTGCCGGCTCATCATTGTCCGAATCGGAAGGGTCTGAGTCCGAGTCCGAAGACGAATGCAGGTGGATCAGTTTTTGTAAGGGCAAAACCACTAACAAGATTCCATCAGTCATGATTTTGCTCTCGAGGTACTTATGGGCGTACTGTAAGTATGATCGGAATACCAATCGGCTTTGGTCCTGTTTTTGGTATTCATCATGTCTTCAATGGCTAGCCTGTGCAGTCCTTTGTCGTTTCCGAGCAGCTTGATGACGTCCCAACTCAATCCGTTGACACTGATCCATCGACAAGAAGCCCAGTCCGGGCGTGGGTCTTCCAGGAAATCGGCCAAGGACTTGTTGTCTAGGAGGTGCACCTCAATGGAATCGAGGGAGAAATCAACAATCTTGATTTCGCATTCTTCAAACAGATGAGGTACAGCAGAAGGCTCATGGTCGTCGTGAGACTGGGTCGGATCGATTCCCGGCTCTTGACCAGGGGCCCATTGACGGCCACGACGTTCGGGCTGATATGTCTTGGCGGTACTTGATCGATGTATGCGCCGCTTGATAGACTCTGCTGGAGAGCTGGGTAGTTTTTGCATGGGCGAGCCGATGTGCTGGATATGGGGGGGCTGTGATTCGAGGTCGATATGGGTTGGCCGAATGGGGGTGGTTTGGGCCCGCAAACGGGAAGTCACAAAGTCTCGTGCTTCTGTCATGGTGGTCGCCAGATGCTGGTCATGACGTGCTGGACAAGTGTGCCAATTTCACGCCGAGAGCAGCAGTCAACCACCATAAGAAAGAATACCTACTGCCAGCCCGATATAAGGATGACGTTAAAAGCCACGCTAACCGTTGTCCCCCGTGCCGAACGAACTAAGGCACTTTAAGCTTTCTTGGCACGTCTGTCTTGAAATGAGGTTTACTATTACAAGTACAATACCGGGTATTATGGCGGTGGGGTAGTTAATCCGTTGTCCAAACCAATCGTCGATTGGACTCCTCTTCTCTCGGCATCCTACTTTCCTCCATGTCTTCCGCATTCTTTGCGCCGGTGGTCGGGCTATCGATCTCCTCTGTACCATTTGTATATTCCGGGAACATGTCTCAAAAGCTGCTTATCGTCTCCTTTACGAAGCGCTGGCGCGGCCGGTGTCGAGCTGCCGAGCAAAATTGAAGCGATTGAGGGTGCGATATCCCTCGACTGGCGAATGGCTTCCCGCTGCCTCTGCGAGTCGGAAGCGTACTTTATAAACCTTGCCAGGTTCGCACGACAGGACCGCCTTAAGTTCAACTCGTCCACCAGCAACACCGAGACCGGCGGCGTCAAGTACTTGATAAACAGCTGACCATCTAGCGCCTGCTCCGACCGAGACGACCGTGTTGGCTCGGTTCACCTTGACGGATCGTATGGATGTCATGTCGATGGTTACGCCGTTATCGATGTTGGCGCTGCCTGCCCACGGTGTATGTCCGGC
>QQTW01004013.1_pt1 | contig 10984 bp, 12 predicted proteins | sample 1904831 | NCBI WGS metagenome assembly QQTW01 (sample SAMN09435610, study PRJNA476489) | Subsurface metagenome, whole genome shotgun sequencing project.
ACCCGCGACGAGAACATTTGACTGACACTCCCAGGCTGACCATCAGCTGTAGAGGAGAGAATGAACGGTGCTCGTAGCCCTTTGTGCTGCTCTTGGAACCATCTTCCTCGTTGTTGTCGTCGGCCTTATCATTGACAGGATACAACGGCGCCGCTCAGGATATTCAAGAATACCCACCAACTACACAGACAAATCCAGTAACATCAATCGTGTGCCACCCGAGACGCTTTTTGGCAGTTTATCGCACAGGAATTCTCCACCACACGTCTGATGGAGTTGCCCACACAAGATGAAATTTGACGAGACCACGGCCCTAAACTAGAGCATTTCCTCCTCCGAAGAATTTACGCATGGCGTTTAGGCGTTTTGTGTCTATAGCAGCAAAGATAGCATGCTGTGTTTCTACATGGCACTCGAATCGCGCTGTCTGGGCATCACCAAGACGCGCTGGGTACCCTTTTATCTGTTTCCGAGGATGCGACCGCATTGATGGGCGTGCACGACAGCACGGAAACTTGTCGAGGCCCGATTTGAGAGGGCGACCTTAGTAATGTACTAATATTATTCTGAAGCAGTGGAGGATAAGCAGGGGTTGAAGGGGAATGTGAATGCGAGAGCATGTCGAGTGCAGCTGCAATATTGCATGATGAAAGCAGAGTGCAAGACAAGGGGATCATCCTGGGCTGGACAGATGGTAGATAGATGTCGCTCTTCATGTCCATGTGTGGACGTGCCTGTACAGAGGAAGGGCCTGGCAGCTGAGTTTGGCGGTGTGGTAATTACTAGCAATAGAAGGAACAGCTCCCAAGACAATCAATGGTGACCCAGAGTCATCATACCCTACTGTACTATACAGTATTAGGCAGAAGTGTGGTTAGCAGCGCACTGAGAACATCTAGTCTCGATACGTTGCCATACCCTGGTCCAAAAGCTCCTTCTTGTGATCATCCACCCAAGTCATCTCGCTCCGTACCATTTAGCTCATCATATAGTATTAGTTATCTCGTGAAAGACCGGGTTCGCCTCCGAATTATCAGGTACCCGTAGTAGTATGGGTCTCAGTAGGCTACTAGCTGTATGCCACCATACCATGGCAAGATGAAGGCCAAGTTTCTGAGCCGGCTTCGGGTGCGATGTCCTGTGTCTCACTCATATACAAGATACCCTACGGAGTAAGGGCGAAAGGGTCTTCGATCAGGTCATCCTTCACTCTATCGATGTCCATTACTTGTTCAATGTTCAGGCAGAACCACCATCTATCTAGTCAGGAATCCTTCCCGTATTTTTCGTTCTATCACAATATTACCCGACTTCAGGTGATGGGGTTCGTAGCTGGTGTATGCCTAGGCGGATCTTCACAACCATCCGCTCCCCTGTTTGTCTGTCTATGATGGTGCTGGTGCTGACTATGGGCGTTGTTGCACGAGGTGGTCTACGGCTCTAGGGCGGGCGTCAGGTCAGGTGCCGGGCTCTCAGGTGCTGGCTCTCAGGTGCCACAGCGCTCTCTCAGCTGTCAGGTGCTAGTAGCTCTCAGCCTCCGCAGGTGGCCCAACTTTCAGGCTTTCGGCTCCTACAGCTGAACGCACACGCACACGTGAGTGTATATGTTGTGCGCCATTCTTTGGCCAATGATCATCCCGGCAAATTTCAAAAAGAGATCTGGAATCAATCATCCATTCGGCTTAGCGTGCCATCTATACTACGTAGTACTAGCAGTAGTAGAGTAAGAGTAGATTTGCTAGTGGTCGATGCCGCGCGCCGGAGGCGGCTTCTTTAGTACCTGCTCTACGAGCTGAGCCTCTTGGCTTCGGTTGTTCTCTTTAACTTACCTCAGGACTCGAATATCAACAGGTAAGTCAAGGGTCAAGTATATGGATCTTGTGAGGATGTGCAGGATAGACTGTGGGAATCTGAGCCAAATCTATCACATGAGTCGATATGAGAGGACGGATGGTTGCTGCCTGCTCGTCGTTGATCATCCTTACTCATCCTTCATCGTCCTTTACTCATCCTAGGTTTTACCGTCTGCCGTTTGCCGTTTGCCGTTGACCCTCTGCCATCCCTCTAAACTGCTATATTAAAACCCATAGGGCAGGATGCGTTGGGCTAGAGCAGATTGGTCGACGGCACCGGGCACCGGGCACCAGGCACACGCGTCTCGATTCAGCCACTGCAGGGACGCTGCATCTCCCTCTGCTCTGCCTCTGCTCTCCCTGCTCTCATCGTGACCTGTCCTGCCTCATCACGCGGGCCACGCAGCTCATTCGCTGCCTGTTGCACGTTTTCCATACGCACGCAAGATTGCTTGTTACGTTGTTTGTTACTGCTGACTACCTTGTGGGCTACCTTGTTGACTACCTTGTTGATACCTTGTCCATCCAAAAGCGTGATTCGATTCGAATCCTCCGCTAACGTCGGGGCATATTCATCCCTGTTCATCCCTGTTCATCAAGGTCCATAAGTATACCTGTCTTTCCTCTGTCTCTGGAGTACTTCCCATTCCCTCAGTATCGCTTTCAGAGTACAGTCCCTTGTTCTGCCCGATCTGCACTCTTCTTCCTTTGCACGTCCGTGTCCCTTCAAGATCGATCTTACTCATCATGCATTACCTCCGCTCCCTTGTTCCTGCCTTGGCGTTTGCGGCATCTATCGATGCTCGTGCATTCGACCATCTTAGGGCCCGTGGAAAGAGATATGAATCTGGAATGACGGCTCCCAACTCTACTGATTGTCCTGGTGCTGGTTCTCGAGGGAGGGTCCTCTATACCTTAACCAACCAGGACGAGAACTCGGTCATTGCGATGCGTATTCAAAATAACGGCACATTGACACCGGGGTCTATATTCCCCACTGGCGGCCAAGGCGCCACCATCATCGACATGATGACAGGTCTACCAGTTCTGACTGACAGTCTCAACAGTCAGAGCGCGATCACAGTTGCGGGCAGCAATCTCTTCGCTGTCAATGCCGGCTCTAACTCTCTATCAATGTTTGCTATTGACCCTCGAGATCCTGCCAGATTAACACTTGTGGGAGAGCCTGTCGAGACTGGCGGTGATGTACGTCTTCCATTCCCACTTTCCTCCTCCCCTCATCATCCTCTTATGATCTTGCTGACAACAATAGTTCCCCACCTCCGTCGCCGCCTCCCTCGACCTAAGAACCGTCTGCGTCGCCCACACCGGCGCCGCGGCCGGGATCTCCTGCGCCAAATACAACAAAAAACGCGGCCTCTCGGCCTTTGATCTCCTCCGCCCCTACAACCTCCAACAAACCAACCCGCCCACCGGTCCCCTGAACGGGATCGGTACAACCTTCTTCAACGAGGAAAGCACCTCCCTCGTCACGCTGGTGAAGGGAGACCCAACGGATCCCTCCGGCGCCTTCCCAGGCTTCGTCTCCGTCTTCCTGGTCGACCCCATCACCGGCACTGTAGCTACCCAAGACACCCAGACAACACCCAGTGGCACTGCGGTCCTATTCGGCGGTGTCACCATCCCAGGCACAAACAATGCGCTCGTCAGCGACGCGGCCTTCGGCGCCGCAATCCTCGATCTAGGCAACCTCACGCAACCCGTCGCAACCACCGTGATCCCAAACCAAGGCGCAACATGCTGGTCCGTCTACTACGGCGAGACCAACACCGGATTCGTGACCGATCCCACCTTGAACCGTCTGGTTGAAGTCGATGCGCAGACGGGCGAATTGATCCTGGATCTGCAGGTTCAAAATAGCAATAGGGGCATGCTTGATCTCTCGATTACTGGGGAAATGTTGTATGCGCTTGCGCCCGGGAACGGGACGATGCCGCCAAGGGTAGCGGTGTTTGATATTAGTGGGGGGAGAGCAAGTGCGAGGGAGGTGCAGAATTTCTTGGTACCGGGGGCGTCTAATACCGCTATGAGTTTGGCCTATGCCTGAGCAAAGTATCCGGAGGGGGCAAATAGCTAAGGGGGGGGTAAATGAGGAGATGGGGAAAGTTATCGGTGGTTTGGTTTCGGTCGTGGAGACAGTAATGCGCAATACAGAGTAGAATGGTGGGTCGGTTTTGTATCTTTTTTGCTTTATCTTGCCTTCCTGGTTTTATTCAAAATCAAAGACCGCTCGCTAGTACTATTCATGCTTTTTAGCTTCTCACAGTCATCCAGAAAAGACAGCTATACTCTGCAGGAACAAAGAATAATAGTACTTACTAGTTAGCGCCGAGCTACAATGATATAATTTAGAGATCTGAGGAGGAATATCACAGGCCTCTTTTGTTTTCCTTACTACGTACTACTATCTGAAAATAACCAACCCATCAGATGAACTGTATGATAGTAGTACTCAGTACTAGTATATATATGCCAAGCCTTTCTCTCGCAATAAATCGCGTCGCCCCCGGCGCGGTTGAAACGCTTTCTATTACTATAAATACGGGAGGGCCTCTAGTGTAGACCATCTTTGTACACAGCAGCTGTATCCAAAAAGAAGTTAGACATTTATCATTTTGACGCCTCATAATGCGTAGATACAGAACAGGATAAGCATTACAAACCCACGAATCATATAACATTGTATCTTCTTTGTACTATCTAACAGAATCTAAGTAGCTGCTTCCTAGCATCAGACAAATAAATACTTCAGAGGCCCCCATTGTAGTACAAATCCGAGGGCATGATTGTTCGGGTAGCAGCACGATACTGCTTCTCTACTATAGCAGAAGACAGAAGTATTCGTTACAATGATGCTGGGGAGCGACTAGTATTCAATATATACATTACTTTCTTGCTTTCCTCTTTGAAGCTTCTCTTGATTTCATCCCACATGATTTGACTCAAATCAACCTCGGCTAGACTACTGTAACTAGGATTAGACATGCTATAAAACAAATACTAGCCCCGTGCTACGAATATATATGCCAGATATCGTAGTACTTATATCGTTATCACATTTTCTTAGAAGCTTCTCTTGATGCCGATTTATTACAGCTAGACTACTGCGAGTTTAGGAACAAGTGTAAATATTAGTGGCTGTAATGGATGCTAGACACTACTACAAATACTTCTCTAGTAAAATAGTTAGGTCTCTGTGAGCCTTTTTCCCGCATTTTGGTCTGCAGTTTAGCGGCTCTTGGCATTTCACTCTTTTTGATGTTTAAATTTAACTAGTAACTAGTGTGGGATGTATACCATTTGATATGATACGTGTGCTGTATGCCGTGATTCCTGATCATAACTATATGTATGTATAGCAACAGCAACAGCGAGTCAAAGACAAGCCAGCGCGCGATAATCCCGTTCTCTGGAGGCAGATGAAATTGAAATTCAACCTACCAACCAATACCAGCCAACCCTGACCCTAACACTCCCATGTCGACAGCAGGATGCGGTGTCAGCCTTCCCTCCCTCCCTTCCTCTCCCTCTCTTTCTCTCGTGTTCTGGGGCTGGAAAAACTTGACCAAAGGGACGATTGATCTAGACCTAGGTCGTGGTGAATACCGACATCCGAAGAAATGGGAGGGATATGCCCGCGGGCTGAGCTTGCCCGCGGTTCAAAGCTAAGAGGTTTGAGAAATTTCAAGTTTCCGCGCCCTCGCTTGCATCAATTATCTTCAAAGGTGGATAGAAAGCTGGTTTCCCTTGGGCTGGGAAATGTTGCAAGGCTTGTTGAGCATCCTGGAAGATGGTGAGTCTAGAATACCGCCCGCGGCCTTCGTTGACGACCTCACCCTTTGATCCAGTTGGGTGAGCTGAGACTGGGGCGTACTCCGACAACTGAAGTACCCTTCGGCGCTCGCTGGAGCTGTTACCAAGCAGAGGTCGCTGGGTTGTCGGTCTGTGGATAGCTTCGTCTAGTTCCTGCTATACTTGGGGCTGACGTCTTTGAATTGACGCCGGAGAGTTCGCTGAGGTGGCTTGGGGCTCAATGCGGGCGTTGCCTTGCCCTTCTCGAAACGAAGCCTGATCCCTCTGGCTGGGACTTGGCGGGGCTGCTGGAGGTGTGGAACTGATTCCTTCTGGTGTGCCTTGCGAAACACCTAGGGTTCGTTGTTGATTCTGTTGAGGTTGCCGATGGGGTGGTATGCCGCGGAGTAGATTGTGTTCCCGATACTGATCTAATTCTCGGGCGAGCATTCCACGGATAGGTTGCTGACGCTGCTGTTGCGCTTGTCGTTGAGCCGGTATGCCACGGAGTGGCTGGTCTTGTCGGGATCGGTCTAACTCTCTGGAAAGCAGTCCGCGAACAGGTTGCTGTGGCCATTGTTGAGCTTGCTGACCAGCTGGTATGCCGCGGACAGCTTGGCCAGTTTGCAGTTGCGACTGTGATTGAGCTTCTTGCTCCTGCAGAGCCCTCTGTGTAGCTTGCTGATTGAGTTCTCGACGGGCTTGACCAGTCTCACGCATTTCAGTCAAGGGCCCTAAATCAGAAAGAGTCAATTGCGATGCTGGACTTAGCTGACCCCGCTCTAAAGCGAGCTGTTTAGCTTGCTGACTTTCATGACCATGGATGCCTCCCCTTCTCATTGCTACTACTTCTTTTACTTCTGAGAACGTCGAATTTGGTGATTGCCCCTGCCGGGTAGGTATTCCAACTGGACGTTGGTCCTGCCGCCGTACTAACCGAAATGATCCTAATCGCAGAGGTAGGCCACTGCAGGCCATTTTCTCGCCAGGGTCTTCGCTATGCGGTTGTGCCAATCGAAACGATCCTAGTCGTGGAGATTGATTGCCACGGGGTATGGTCTCACGGGGATGTTTCTCATGCGGCTGTGCCAATTGGACTACTCTCAACTGTGAGGAGAGAGATTGTGGGACTTGCGGATCGCGAGAGCTTTGGTCTCTTGGCTGCTTATGTTGCGGTTGAGGTTGCATTGAAGGCCGTTCAGCTTGCTGTCGAAGGCGATGCCGATGTGTCGCATCAGCTAGATAAGCCAAGTGACCTGACTCCGCTCGTGAGGCTGGACGCTTTTCGACTTGTGTTGATGGAGACCGTTGGTCTGATGATGGTTGAACCCGGTTCCTTTCATGAGGGGCTTGATAGGCAGCCGAAGCTGTTGCTGGAGACGCCGTATTGGTGGCTGTTCCAGGCTGAGCACGTAGCTCTTCCGTAAATATCGCTTGACCACCAGAAAGGTGCCGAGGTGCGGGTCTCCTGAACATAGCCTCTATTTTCGAGTCTTGATCAAAAAGGTTTTCCAGACAATCTTTGGCAGAGTAGCGTCTGTGCGGTTGGATATCAAACATGGGAAGTAATTGGGGGATCCTGTCTGTCACAGCGTCTCTGATAGTCTGGAACCACGTTAGATGGCTACGTCCCAGCTCCCGCCAACTCGGATCTCGCATCTGCGGCATCACTTCAAGACAATGCAAGACTACAATGCCTATTCCCCATACATCCATCTTAGTAGTCTGTAGCCCTGGTTGAAAGATATCCGGCGAGACAAAAGAAAGACTCCCGACAACGGAGGTACTCACGTCCAGCCTTTTTGAAAGTCCGAAATCTGCCAGGTAGAAATTGCCTTTCCCGTCATGTAGGATGTTATCTGGTTTGACGTCCCGATGAACAATCTCCCGGCTGTGAAGGTGCATCAATGCTGAAAGCATCTGCTTCGTGAGATTTGTGAAAAACGGAGGTTGTTTGAGATTCCCTGTATATTCTTAGTGACAGCCTAATGAAAGAAGACGCGACAACCTTTCTTTGCCTTCCAATCGAGCAAAAGCTCTTGAAGGGAGCCTTGATATGCTTCCATGAAAATCTCAGCTTTTGCCAAGGGTTCCCAGCCTTGGGCGTGCTTGAACGCAACTATATTCGGCTGACAATCAGGTTAGCAATTAGGAAACAGTAGTCTAGGAGGCTCCAAACTCACGTGGGAGAGATCTTTCATCAAGTCCACTTCCTGCCGAACAAGTTCCTTGCCTTCTTGCTCCAATTCAGGCTCGAATCCAAAAATCTTGACGGCCAGATGATCTCCGGTTTTCAGATTCACCGTCAAGAACACCTTTGCAAACGAGCCACTACCCAGCCGACATATCCGCCGATGTACGATCCGGCCGTGCTCAAGGGAATCTGCTGCACGAGATCCGAGGGCAACTCTTGGCGAGAACTTAAACGTCCCCCGAGCTGCCTCCAATGCATCCTTTCTGGTCTCGCTCCAGCGAATCATGAAGAGTGCCCTCTGCATCTTGATGTGCGCATTTTTCACGGACTCAACCACGACTCTCTGCCTGGGCTGGGCATCTGGCAAGCTGAACTTCGTTTCAGTAGGCGTGGGGCATGCAATAAGGATAGTAGAATAATCCGAAGTGTCGTCTCGCAATATAATTTCTAAGGTCCGTGGGTTGATGTAGAAATGGCATTGCTTTTGAGGATAGCCTTCAGGCAGGAGTATATCGCAGCATGAATGATCGCATCCAAACGAGACCAACCGACCGGAGCTCTTGGGTGTATGATCAATCCCTATGCGAAGCCACGCACTTCCATCACTTGGATCCGTATGCTTAAAGGATGCGTTGCTAGGGAGGGATACGATACCAGTCGCTGCTTTGTTTTGAGGAACAAGATGGAAGAACGCCGGCGGTCCACACCTAAGCATAGTGGTGATGATTTTGGAGAGGTAGAAGCTATGGAGGAAGAGAATGAAAGGGGGCAACAACAGTCAGGATGAAGACCACTAAACATCGAAGATCGAACCAAGATCAGTACACTAAAGGAGATGGGAAAGGGCATGGCGGGCCTCGTCTAGCAGCCACTTGATATGTTCGAAACAGAGTAAGGAGGTTTCGTTTCGTGTACGTCTTCCTAGGGAATAGCTCCAGCAGGCAGCGACCATGTGGGAAACGGCCAGAATGGATGTCATGGTAGGGCTAGCCATTTCAAACCTTAGATGCTGAGCCAAGTGCTTCATATCGAGTAGTACTACCCTTTGCTGACAAGACAGAACAAGGTAGATGCCTCACCCACCATTTTCGTTGGGCGAAGCCTAGACGATGAAGCAAGGCAGGTCTGCTGGACATGGTGGTCGGATTTCCTCGCATTTCCTGAAGAGCATACGAGGTGACCGACAAAGTACATGACAGCATTCTCTTTCGAAATTGCCGAGATGCGACGCTATTGTGAGTTAAGGTATCCAGGGCTGGCAGACTCTCTCGGTGTGCGCACCAAAGAACACGAGGGGCAGTCTGGCAGATGAAATTAGACGTTCCACAACTGTCGCGACTCCTTTGGCGTATGGATTGAGCTGCTGCTGCGTCAGCCTCTATTGATTCTCAAATAAAGTATCAGCCTATCGCAAATCTATATTAGTGAAAGCTATAGATCTGTTGGTCTTGAAGTAGACCCAGAGTGAGATTTGTAAGAGGTGTATGACCTAAACCGAAGAGCAAAATTGAGTATATGGAAAATTAGCTGCATCAGAATGATTGTAAAATTCATAAAATCTAATCCTCGAGAATATGGAGAGTCGCAGCTTGATTTCCAAGCAGAAATTGTAGATATCGTGAGATTGAGTGACCCATAAAAGCCATTTCAATCATGAATGCTTACCAGTAGGCAGCCGCCGTTCGTAAGCGCCAAGTTTTCCACAACACCACTAGTACTGTAATATGTGTAACGCATCCATCAAGCAAGCTTAACCGGAACCGAATTCTTTTTTAGTGCCCCTATCCGAGTCTAAGTTGGGCGGTACTGTGTGCTGGATCAGTGATGAGACAAGACGTGACCAGCACCATCGCAAACTCTGCCGGCCTGTCTCATCAGGGTTTCCACTTGGGTCCCATCTTCCCAACCATGGTTCACGCTTAGATTGGTGTGGCATTTCAGGTCTTGAAGGTTCGGAGCTTGATATGAACAGCAACGGCCCGTCCCATTTAGACAAGAGCACAGACTTCCCCTGCTCTCTCTAAGCTGTGAAGTGCTTCCAGAATCCATCAGAGCTTTGACGCCAAATCTGGCAGTCCAACAGTCCAGCAAGTCCAAAATGAAAACGTCAAGCTCGACGTCCAGCTCAATTTCTACCTCTAAATCTTCCCCCAAGGGTACCACGCACTCCCCCAATCATTCTGTTGGCAGCAGGTCTGCTCGACATGGCTCCCACTCTCTATTGTCTCAATCGAGCGGAGAAGAGGCGGACTCAGACACGAACTTCAGCGCCGCAACAAGCAGATCAACCTGCAACCGAACCGTACGAGGACAGCAGAAGGATAAAGACCCAGCAGCTTGTGCTGTGAACCATGTCCAGAACTACTCCTTTGGTAAACGAGAAAACATAATTTCCGGACGAGAGCCTAAGCTGCCCAGGTCTTTACTTGAGGGGAGATTTAGTGACCGAATGTTGCAAGTGAAGGGCCGAACGTACAACGAGGAGGATTGGTTCGATGATTCCAGATCTGAGAAGCAGATCATATCTAAGCAAGCCTGACGCTTGTCTACAGTTGACTGAAAGGAGTGCTTGTGGCAAAGCAGGTGGATGGTAGAATGTTCCTTACCTTTCGTTATGCCCGTCAATCAACTGGTCTCAAATCACAAACGCAAAGATCAACGGATTGATCGAGTCAGGAAGAGAGTAGGCTAGGGCAGCCACAGTCCGGACCCGCAGAGGTCTTTCGTTGTTTAACCATGGAAGCCTCAGGATTGGAGACAGACTCAGAGGGCCAAGCTGTCCATCCAATTTGCTTGTTCGCGTTCTATTGTATTATGAAAGAGCGCAGTAAAAAGAGCCCTTATAGCTGTCCCCTCTGCTCTTGTACGGTTATGAGACCAAGGAGTAGAACAAAAATCATCCAAGAACAATTCCTCTCCATTGCGGGCCTGGTGAAAAAGACTTTTCGACTGCGGTTCGCAGTAGTACCTGTCCTAAGCCTCGTCTTTCTGCCACTCCCTCACTCCAGGTTATAAGCAAGACCTAGTACAATCCCCAATCATAATTAGTCGCCTACTAGCTGACAAAGGTGCTTAGTTAAGAGAGATCCGGCTGTAGAACAGTCTATTTTGCGAATCAGAAAGG
>QQTW01004014.1_pt1 | contig 10981 bp, 10 predicted proteins | sample 1904831 | NCBI WGS metagenome assembly QQTW01 (sample SAMN09435610, study PRJNA476489) | Subsurface metagenome, whole genome shotgun sequencing project.
ACGTCGACCTACCGAACAATGTCCGACATAGGCGACCGCCGGCTGACAGCTCCTTTGTAGGCTGATTATCAACTCCGACCACGGTGGATGCGTCATCGTCCCTCGAGAAGATGGTTATCTTCGGTGAGCAGATCTCTAAGATAGTAGGAGTCTTGGAACTGACCTTGACCGTGCCGCAGCATCTACGTCCAAGTGGACACGAAAAGCATTCAGACCATGACGGAGAGTCGGCAAGCAAAGGACTCGACGTTTATGCAGTCTGGCGGACGGGTCGACGTTAATTCATTCACGGCCGAGGAGGTTCTGGAGCAGGCCAATCGAATCTTTGCTCCTTATACACTTCGATTCGCTGCTCCGGTGAGCTGGTTCGCCGTGTGGAGAAGTAAGAGTCCTGCAACGATCAGCGCTTGAACTTGTTTAACACGCTCTTCTTCTCAGTCAACGAGCGGTGTGCTCGATCGTTCTCATCCGATGATCTCAGAGTCCATTTGGCTGGCGACGCCGCGTGAGTCGCCTTTATCTTCGTGACTCGATGCTCGCTGACGCTGGTGGATTTCTCTAGTCATGTCCATAGCGCGATGGGCGCGTTCGGTCTCAATGCCGCCATGATGGATGCCGCCAATCTTGCGTGGAAACTCGGACTGTGTGCTCAGGGTCATGCGAATCTGTCGAGCCTAGGGCCCACCTACGACCGAGAACGCCGTCTTCATGCTCGGCGCATCATCAACGTCTCCGGCTCCTATCTTCGCTTCCTCTGCAACTCCAAGTTTCCCCCCACTAACTTGAAAGGCCTCGGAGTTGACCTGGGCGATGATTACGTCGAGCCTCCTGCGCTGGATGGCTCCACCGCTGGCGACTTGAAGTTCCTGAGGGCCTTCTACACCACTCACAGTCAGTTTCTGCTGGGCGTCGATGCGGCGTATGGGTCATCGGCGATCTGCCCTCCTTCCGTCCAGGGGACATCGCCCACGCCGATCAGCGTGCTCAACGGCGTGCGTGCCCCGAATCCGCGCATCTGCTTCGACTACGGCACCACCGGCTACCTGTACGACAAGATGACGGGCGGGGCCAAGTTCCACATCGTGGTCTTCGGTTCGGACCTTCAAGGTCCGGTCCGAGATCGTCTCGCTCGGTTTTCGACGGCTCTGGGATCTTCAGGGTTCTACTCGCGATTTGGAGGGTCGACACGCTTCAACGTCTTCCTGGTCGTCAAGACCTTGCCGTTCGAGACCGCCAACTTACTCGAAGGATCGGAGCTGAGCAACCTCCAGCGTCGGGCGACCGTCTTGTACGACGACCGCGCCCCCGACGAGGATGCTCATTACTGGTATGGTGTCAATCATGCACGCGGGGCTGTGGTCGTGGTTCGGCCCGACCTCTGGGTGGGTGTCAGCGCCTTCCCCGAAGCCCCGCAGCAGCTGGACGACTACTTTGAATCGTTCTTGGTCCCGGTCGACGATCAGGTGGACGATCACCTTCCGAATGGGTTTCACTCGCCAGTCTCGAAGGCAGTCAAGTTGAGCAACGGTCATGGTCCCAACGGGCACGTGGAGTAGACGACAACTTCGAAAATACATAGATGATCGGCGACGATTCTGCAACATCTCACCTGGAATGGTTACTGAAGTTGCAAGTTTCGATATCAGATCCGCCTATTTATTATTATTCGCTCAATCATACATGCATCAATTGTTTCGACTCCCGAACATCTCGTTCGGCAGAGCTGGCTTCGGCCCAGACAGTATTCGTCTCACATACGAGGACAGTAGCACCAACTCAAGCTCTGCCAACACCTCTCTTCCTTCAAGCTCGAAACCATGCAGTTGGACTCAGCAGCAACCCGAGCTTCCTTCAGCGCTCCATCCTGTACCACTGCTTCACTGCTATACCGCCTTGCTCTCATCTGCTGCGCCGCAGACATCCATGTCTTCGACTGCCCGACTGACAGCACTTCTCGTTGCGAGTGCTTACCGGAAACCACGGCACAGTCAACTGCTGCAACGATGACCAATTTGGTTCAGTCATCGTTGCCTGGCCTTCCACCGCAAGCACCTCTCTTCGGCCCACGATCTTGGAGGGGCAATTACACTAATGCGCACCACCTTCCACTCCAAGCTATCAAGGTAAGTTACAGTCCTAGTACATATATTGAGCACGAGCGATCCTTTGTACGACCACACCCTGCCCGACCCGATGCTTACGTCTTTACAGACAGCTTGGAACTGGGCTGGATGAGCTTAAGTCAATGCTCTAACAATAACCTGATGACCATCATTGTATTACATGAGTGGCATTGGATGCTGAGAGAGAGGCTGTAAGCCACAAGTTGCGGCTCCGGCAACTATCAGCGAGGCATTAACAACGGGCCTTGATTGGTGGACGACAGACAGCCTTCTCCACGCAGCTGGTGTACAGCGGGATGGAGTCAGCTCGGCAATACAGTAAGAAGCAAGAAAACCACCACTTCTCCGAGTCAGTCCTCAGCCTGGGAGCGTACTGTATTGATATTAGCAAATGCTATGTTGCACCACTCCGAACAAGAAACGCAATCTAGTTGCGCAATCGCAACCGTTTCCGGATGGACCTCCTCGACCACCTTCGACGCGGATAAGCTTGTTCCGAACCACGAAACCTCCCCAAATGCGGTCCGGAGTTACAGGGACACTATGCCATAGCTGGTACATACTGTACCTGACAGGTACTCGGATTGAGTCTCGGCAAGCTCTATGGTAAGTTTCCCACGTTGCAGGTCTACAATTAGATGTTGTGTCCCAGGGAGCGCGGCGGAAAGGTCCCAACGACTGCAGCGAGCAAGGGTCAACCTGGGCAAGACAATCCAACTGCACGTGGATGAACAAGGGCTGACAGAAGCATCAGGCTGAACCCTGGAATTCGCAGGCCGGATGTTGGTAACGATATGCACTGGCAGCCTGCGGTCAAGAAGAAACCAAGACACCTTGGAACATGCCCTGCATGCACGGAAAATTACACGGATGTCTTGCTCGATACTAAAGCTCATCGGCCCGAGCCTTTCCGACCATGGCTCGACTGAGTCGATCTTGCTTTCTTACTCTGGACCCTTCCCGGTGCGGCCGCTACAATACAGTATGTATCACACAGACTCGCCGTGGGATTCAGCTCGGCCTCATCCACGCAGCCAGTGCCGGACCGCTCGAGACGAGAACGAGATGCGCGCGGCTCGTGGAACCCGAGTATGACAGCCCTAACTTAGTTTTCCTGCGCGCTGCAGGGACGGTGACGGCCCGCCTCGTTTCTGCGATGCGCAATCAGGCAACTGCTTCGGCGAAGGATAAGCGGCCGTGGCGGCTGATATTGCTCCCCCTCGGACTCTCCTCCCCGGATCTTCATCGATGCTCGCGATGAAGAGATTCGCTCGTCCCACCCACCTGGATCCGCTCAGCTACGCCGGCCGAACTTCTGCCCCCGCGGGCGGTAGACCGGCCGTCCCGGTGGCGTACCTGAATGCATCTGCATGCAAGCCTACAAGCCTACCTGGTGGCCATGTGGGCTGGTGGTTGCTGGAAGGACCATGCCTTTGCACGACCTGAAGGATCTGGCCCCTGCGTCGAGCATCGAGGCTTGGTCAAGGCTCAAGCCGGATGGAGCTCAGATGTGTCAATCCTTCTTTTCCCCCACGCGGCCCTCGAGATGGACTGGACCCTGGCATGGACGATCAATCTGCTTTCAATCCGGATCTAGATGTCGGTGGGCGTTCTGCGTGGCAGGTACACGTACAGTCATGATGCTGTATGTCCCACTGGGTCAGAACGTGCCTCACGTCACCTTCCCCAGAGCGTGTGGCGTTGGTCAACATCCGCTTCTGTCAGCTTCAAGGATGTTCCAATGGATGGACCAACAGCGGGGCCTTGCTCCAACCCTTCGGCCCCAGCATTGAAAACCACGTGGGAACGTGCATCCCCCCTCCCTTGGGTTCACATCGAGGCTCCCTGTGGCTCCACCGAAGCTGAGCCACCTGCTCGCTCACTCATCCGGTCGGGAGTCCAGTTTCTAAAGCTTACCGCCGACCACGCCCCAGGCTGACCTCACCTCAGAACGGGTTGGTCAACCTCCAGTCCGTTGTTTTCCTCTTCCTTCCCGCCCTGGCATGGCCCCTTTCATTTCCTGATGAGAGACCCACCATCATCAAGCCGTGTTGGTCTGCTTCACGATCGACACCGCTACTCAGGGTACATGGTAGCTGATGGGCTGATGTCGAGCAGGGTGGGGTGTGGTGGGGATGTTCGACTGATGGAGTGGTGGCGATACAGCTACACGCAGGGCGATGAGGGGGGTTCAGTCAGTTGGTCGACGTCGTCCTCCGAGCTGACCGGATCGTCGACCGGGACCCGACTGGAATTGGTGATGGGCTGAAGAGGTGGAGCGGCCGAGCGGCCGTGCTTAAAAGCCAGGACAATCTGCTCGAACTCTCTCATCCAGCAAGCGCTCCTTTCCCATCAGTCTTTCGTTCTTCTTCTCGACGCTCTCTTGCTGCGCGATGACTTCCAACGTCTCCGCGCTCGTTGCGGGTGCCCCCAGCCTGGCCCCTGCCCTGTCCCAAGATGCCACCAATGGCAAGTCACCCGCCAAGCCTCCCCCCATCGTTCTCATTCATGGTGGTGTGATGGGTGCTAACTCGATCGTCCGTGCCGGCAGGTTTGACGCCGTTGGGAACGCTCGAAGCTCCGACCTTCCCAGAGTTCCTGACCAGCAACCCGCTACCGGACGGTCGTCCGTGGGGCTTGCGTACCGCGGAAGGTACCAACCAGTACCGGGACCGGCCCAACAATCCCGTCACTCGCCGCTATGAATTCACCGTCAAGCGCGGCAAGAAAGCTCCGGACGGCTACCTGCGGGATGTGCTCCTCGTTAACGATCAGTATCCCGGCCCGACCATCGAAGCCAATTGGGGCGATATGATCGAGGTCAAGGTCAACAACCAGATCACCGGCCCCGAGGAAGGCACGGCCATGCACTGGCATGGACTGCTCCAGAATGAGACGCCTTGGTATGACGGCACGCCCTCGGTGCACCAGTGCCCCATTGCACCGGGCAAGAGCTTCACCTACCGCTTCAAGGCCGATCTGTACGGAACATCCTGGTGGCACAGTCACTACAGCGCCCAATATGCTGGCGGCCTGCACGGCGCCATGATCATCCACGGACCCAGCCACGTGCGCTACGACCGCGATCTGGGGCCCGTCTTTATCAACGACTGGGACCACCGCGAGTACTTCGAGATCGTCAAGGATGTCATGTCCACCGAGGGCAACGACTTCCCGCCCACGGTCATCATTCCGCAGTCGGACAACAACCTGATCAATGGCAAGAACAACTTCAACTGCTCTTCCATCCGCGACACCGATAACACGCCCTGCACGGACAATGCCGGCCTGTCCAAGTTCCGCTTCCAATCTGGCCGGACGCACCGACTGCGGTTGATCAATTCCGGCGCCGAAGGTCTCCAGCGGTTCAGCATCGACGGCCACACGTTGACCGTCATCGCCAACGACTTTGTGCCCGTCCGACCGTACGACACGAAGGTCGTCACCCTCGGTATCGGTCAGCGAACCGATGTCGTCGTCCGTGCTACGGGCCGCCCCGGTGATGCCTACTGGATGCGAGCCCTGATGCCAAAGGACACGGTCTGCGCGCAGACCAAGAACCCTCTGGCGCTGGCCGTAGTCTTGTACGAGCGAGCCGACCGGAATGCGAAGCCAAACACGACCGCCTGGCCGGATGAGCCGGGCGTCGATCCTTGCGACAATGTATGGGCTACTGAAGTCGAGCTTCCCTATCTGCTTGATTCTCACTGACTATCTTCCAGGACCCCCTCACCAAGACGGTTCCCGTGTTCCCGATCCGACCCAATCCCAACCCTGAAGCCACCCAGGTCATCGATATTGAAGGCCGACGGAACGAGACCAATCACTTCAATTGGTTCATGAATGGTCAGACCTTCCGGGCCAACTTCAATAACCCGTTGCTGCGGCTCGCCCACGAGGGCAACACGTCCTACCCGGACAATCCCGAATGGAACGTCTACAACTTCCGCGCCAACCGGACGATGCGCTTCATCGTCAACAACAAGGGAGCGGCGGCGCACCCGATGCATATCCATGGTCATAACATGTATATTCTCGCCGTGGGCCGAGGACAGTGGGACGGCCGGATCACCAACCCGAACAACCCGCAGCGACGTGACGTGCAGCAGCTGCCCGGCTTTGGCTACATGGTCTTCCAGATCGATGCCGACAATCCCGGTGTCTGGCCCTTCCACTGCCACATCGCCTGGCACGTGTCGCAAGGTCTCTACATCAACATCTTGGTGAGTTCTTTGTTCTAACGATGGCCCTGAATGGGCTCTCGGAAGAAACCCAGTCGACTGACAGTGCTGCGAATAGGAACGTCCCGCCGATATTCCGAACCCGAATATTCCTCGCGTCATGGCCGAGACGTGTACGGACTGGGAAGAATATACCAAGAACAACGTCGTGGACCAGATCGACTCGGGTCTCCGACTTGCTAAGGAGAAGGCCTAGACACACCAAGGATGATGACAGCGTCGACGACTTCCCCACCCTACCGGTACCCGTCAAGGGTGTGCATCGTTTCGAGAGCATCGTGGACATAAACCATCTGGTCGCAGGTTCGCCAGGGACAAGCAAGATACAGGCGCCCCCCTCAAGGTTCAGGCAAGTCAAGGCAGTTGGTCGCAGCGAACATATTTTGGATTGAATCTCGTCACTCTCTACATCTTTGTCGGTTCTTTCTCCCCTCCTTTGATCCAAATTGTCCCCATCTTCGCCATTTATATTGTTGTCTTTCCTAACCTTTGACTTCTTGCCCCTCTTTGGCCCCTTGGCCCCTTTTGGTTCCCCCCATATGTATGTAGCACAATTGACCTTTGTTCTCCTGCGTGAGATTGGACCGTCGAATGTAGTGTTGAGCTCCCTGCTGTTGCTGTAATCCCCTCACCGTTATGCACCTGGCTAATTGGCAGAGCTAAGGTTATCCACAGCTGTTCGCTCTAGTGATCCTACGGCTGTCCCTCACGGCGACTAAGCATGGACTTGTTCCGGACATCCTGCTCCTCCGCGCACGATTAGTCGGCGATGTTGTCCTCCCAGCCACGCGGCTTCACTCGGCGGGTATTCGAATATCAACAACAGTTGTCGTGCCCTTACTTCTCTTCCTACACGCTCACGCACTCTCTCTCTACGCTTCCTCCACGCTTCCTCCACTGCTATACGCTCAATACATCTCAAGTCAACTGCTTTATCACGGTCGTCCTCATCTCACACAAGTAATACCCCTTCTTAAGCTCTAGTTCCTCCTCCTCTTCTTTCCGCAATTTGCTGATTGTAGCTCTGTTCGCAGGTCAATTCAGCCGCACCAGTCTGCCGGGACCGTTCAACTCACTTCAAACACACTACACGTCGCTGTACGCTACATCTCAAGGTACGTAAGCCCTCCGAATAGCCCAGCTCTTCATTCGTCATTGGTGATGAGCTTTGTACTGAGACACAGTTCCATCTAGGCCCGTGAGACAAGATGTCCGTCGCCTGGCAACCGCAGATAGACCCGGATATAGACCCGCAGATAATCATAGCTGATATCCTGGATCGTACTCCGCCCCCCCAGCCGATCGAGAAGGAATACTACGAGCGGATCAAGAACCTTCAGGCCGCTAGGGAACAGCTGCCGTTCGAGGTGGTGGACGAGGATATATGGCGAGATGAGCTGACGACGACCGGGGAACTGGTCCGATATGTTGGCTGGCTACTCGACCAGATAAAACGTCGGGACTATCTTCTTCATTACGTGTGGTCTCAGGCCTGGGTTAGGGATGTGAAGAAGGAGAATGAAGAACTGCGGGCCAAAGTGGAGGCCTTGGAGGCTGAGATTAAAGAGCTGGAGAGTCAGAAGAAAACTGCTTGATGCATATATAAAGCAGTAATATATCTATCTCATCACCAGTCCGAAGATGGAATTTCGTCGTCATGAGTCCCACGAACGTTCATCGCGATGAGTCTGACGATGGAATCTCATCGTCGGAATTATCGCGATGGAACTTCCATCGTCGTAAGTGTCGTGACGGTCTATCGTCGTGAGTGTGACGATGAAAGTCATCGTCATAAGTATGAAGCAGAGTTACCGTCACGAGTATGAAGATGAAAAAAACTCGTCATGAGTATGAAGGTGAAAATCCGTCGTCGTAAGTTTGAAGCAAAACCGTCGTCATAAGTGCGACGATGAAGCACCTTCGTCGTGAGAGTGACATTGAAAATACATCGTCGGAAGTACGGAGGTGGATCACCGCCGTGAGTGTGACGCCGAATTTTCATCGTCGGATAAATGAAGACGGAAAATCGTCGCGATGAGTGCGACGATGGAATTTCATCGCCATCAGTATGACGGGGAACCTGCGTCGCTAGTATGACGGTGAAGCACCGTCGTCACGAGTATGGAGGTGAATAACCGTCGTCGCAAGTGTGAAGATGATAGTCCTTCGCTATACTTGTGACGGTGGAGATCCTTTGTAAGTGTGATGATGGACTGCTTTCATCGTCAGTGCGAAGGTGTAGCTTTTCTTCGTCATGGGTTTGAGGATGGAAATCCCCTGGCTTAAGGATGAAGATGAAGGTTCTTCATCGGAAGTATGAAGGTGAGGATACCTCGCCATACTGATGATGAAGGAGGACCGGCGTTGTGAGTGTGAAGGCATCTATTCGTCGTCATACTGGCGACGGAGAAGATCATTCGCTACCAGCTTGAAGGTGGAGATCGATCTTCCATCGTAAGTGTGGTGATAAAGATCTCCCCGCTGTAAGTATGACGGTGGGCGTAACTCTCCGTCATCTTTGCGATGGATCTGTAGTACGAGTACTTTGATCAAGCCTCCTCCTTCACCACGTTCATGATGATGACCTGCTGTCGCCATCCTTGCGACGGAAGACAAATCTCCTCCTCCATCAAACTAGCGATGATGGCTTTCTTTACCTCCGTTATCTTTACGACGATGCCAGCTTCCGTCATCACGATCCGTCGCCACTGTGATGACAGCAAAGCTAGTGTTCTTGCTGCTATAATCCCTCAATCTCAGCTACCCTACCTTACCACGTTAAGCATTGCGGCGCAGGCTGATCAGGCATCTTGAGACCTGAGATGCGTCACGATCCAGAAGACAAATGTCATGTGGTTAAGCTCCGACAGCTTAGTCGGTCGCGGTAATCTCGCTTCTTTAGCCGCGCAAACCGATCACATGTCGAAATCCACATCGACGTGACTCGAGTCCTTGCTGTGATTACGTTCAAGGGCCGGAGAGTCTGTCACGACTACGAGGGCATTGGCGAATTTGGAGATGATACTCTGGATGGTGTGTACAGTATGATTCGATGCGAGTCTCGTTGAAGGAACAAACAAATCTAGTTCTAGAGGCTCATGGTCGGCCCGCGCAACTTGCTCTTACATAGGGAAGTTGAAGTAACCATCAAAGTGCCCCCAGTCCTTCTTCAAAAGCGGCGTAACATGTACGAACAACTTGCACTGTTTCTTGTGGTCCTTCTCCTTCCAATCGAGCTTCTGACAATCCTAAATCGAAAGTGAGCATGAGCATATTTATAGAGTTACGACTACCTCTTGATGCGTACGCTAATCTCACCTTATTACAGTACCAGCTCGCGTTGCAGCGCGCACACCGCAAAAGGGACTGCGGCCGTGATCCGCATGCGTTACACACCGTCTCGCTACCTTCCTTCGTGCTGTCGAGGAGCTTGTCATTGGCCTGTAGCAAGTCCGTCAGACTGCATGGAAAAACCTAAACCAGTTTAGCGACAGAAAGCGCGAAATGCAGCCACGGTCATCTCACATACCTCGAACTGGCCCAGATTCTCGACCCTCATCCCCATGTTACCATCCATGAACTGACGGTTGTGCGCGTGTAGCACGGCAACGGTACGGCCGATCTTGAAGCGACTTCGATCCAGCGTGCTCGCGACATCCTCGTCGAGATACAGCGCCAGCAGTCTTTCTTCTCCATCCCTGTCACGGACGTGGAATACGGGTCGAATCATGAATTCCGCGAATGTGATCTCGCCCAGGAAATACCAGTTTCGGAACGCCTTGAAGTTACCGATGCCGTCGTCGGCATAATAGCGACGGTCGATCTCATATTCCGCAGGCAGGGAGCGGAACGAAGGAAATGTCTTGGTGTCGCGCAGACTCGTCCGAGCAGAGTCAGCTCCGCTCATGGTGCCTTATAAAGTTTACTTCCAAGATAAGCCTCGCCTAGATTATTCTGAGAGACGCAGCAACGGCACAGACTGGCTCTTGATTCAGTGCTTGATGGCCATATATGCGCAGCAAGGATAATGAATTTTCGTATTAGAAAATCAGGAGGCTCACCGAGGACACCGGAAACTAGAACTATTTCGCGTGAAGGAGGCAGAACGAAAGGTGAGTCGACTGTAGATGATCTACGAGGTCCGGATTGGGATGCGCGGTCGCGATACCGGTTTCGCCATGTTCTGCTTCCAAATTCAGTCAACGTCGCTTTATTGTACTGTACAACCCGCTCCGTCAATAAAGCTCAAGAACCCGGTGAGGCTTTGCGAGTCAAGCAAGCTCGCAGACTCAGCCCTATGGTTACCATCTGTAACGGCAGCGGGTCGGTGGACACGTCCAAACAGCAGTTATAGCGAGGTTGCGTATAATTTCCGCTTATTCATGGCGTGTCTGAGCTTTCATTGGCCAGTTATCTATGAAATCAACAACAAGGTATTTCTAAACCAATCAAAAGAGAAAAATACTTATATCTGTTCTTTCCTCAGCAAAGAGGCATCTCTGTATGAGCATTTGCATTGTCCTTTAAGGGTCACCCTATCGCCACACCCTGATCCTCTAGTGCCACACCCCGCTGGTACCACTGCATGTAATTTGTATGGGAGTGGTACCTAGCTGC
>QQTW01004015.1_pt1 | contig 10980 bp, 13 predicted proteins | sample 1904831 | NCBI WGS metagenome assembly QQTW01 (sample SAMN09435610, study PRJNA476489) | Subsurface metagenome, whole genome shotgun sequencing project.
ACCAGCCTGCTCCCCGGCCCCCGGGGCCGCAATAGAGCTACCTACTACGGCTAGAGAACTAGAGGGCAACCGTGTCTTACTGGACCCTACTGACTATTTTTATCTTTCTACCTATAAGATAGATGCTTTACCCCTAAACTAATTAGCAAAATGCGCGGTTCAGACTACACTACGACCTGGGGAGTTTGTGAGGCCAGCTCTCCGTTCATGATACGTGCAAGGCAAGGAATGTGCCGACGATAGCCGACCACAGGAACCTCACTCTCTGGCTGACTCTATTGCTCGACTGGAGGTTGACCGTCATTGATGTGATTGATGAAGTAGTGAGCTATGTAAAAACTGCAATTCTGGTACAAGGGAAGAAATGCAAAATACTTGAGCTGAATTGATATAAGTCGTGGAGCAAGATAAGATATGAATCTGGATGCCGAGCAGCTCCTGATATTTCCCGAGGTCCGCAAGCTCTTTGCGGCGTCAACCTCCGAATTGTCAAAAGCCGAATACAAGCGGCGCTGAAGCGTCCTATATACAAGTACGTCCACTCGAGATGGCTGTCAGTCACTGCTATTCTTCTCTGCATCGGACCTGCAGCTCAAGAGCCTCATTCGAGACGGTGATCAAGTAACACTCTGCACGCCATGTCGTCCCTGAAACCATTGAAATGCTTGCGAGCAGCGAGGCAGCTGCCGGCATGCTCATTGAAGGTTCGTACGCTGTGAACATCAGCCATGACTGCAACAGTCCCAAAGCTAATGGCCATCGACAGCAATCCCTGCACAGCCGGCCCTTCTCCATTAGCGCCCGCCGCCCCGAAATCAACAAGATCCTCCCCTCAGCCGCAGAAGCGATCAAAGACGTCAAATCCGACAGCGTCCTACTCTGCGGGGGCTTCGGCCTCTGCGGCGTGCCCGACACGCTCATACAGCAAGTCCAGCACACGCCATCAATCACGGGCCTGACGGCCGTGTCGAACAACGCCGGCGTGGTCGGCGCGGGCCTGGGCCTGCTGCTGGCGTCGAGGCAGGTCCGCAAGATGATCGCGAGCTACGTGGGCGAGAACAAGCTGTTCGAGAACATGTATCTGCAGGGCGAGGTCGAGCTGGAGCTGACGCCGCAGGGGACGCTGGCGGAGCGGTGCCGGGCGGGCGGGGCGGGCATCCCCGCTTTCTACACGCCCGCTGCCGTCGGGACCGTCGTGCAGACGGGAGAGCTGCCCGTGAGACATAATAGCGATGGCTCGATCAGGTCGTACTCGCGGCCGCGGGACGTCAGGGTCTTTGACGGCAAGAGCTATGTCATGGAGGAGGCTATCAAGGGCGACTACGCGTTCATCAAGGCTTGGAAGGCGGACAAGCTGGGGAACTGCATGTTCAGATACGCTGCTGCGAACTTCAACGGCGCGATGGCACGCAACGCTAAGGTGACTATCGTCGAGGCCGAGCATATCGTCGAGCCGGGCGAGATCGATCCCGCGGCCGTGCATGTTCCAGGCATATACGTCGACCGCGTCATTCAGTCGACGGCGGAGAAGAAGATTGAAAAGATCGTCAACGCCAAGGACCCGTCGCAGTCGATCAACGAGCTCGGGGCTGGAGACATGGCCAGTAAGAGAGAGCGCATCGTTCGCCGCGCGGCGAAGGAGTTCAAGAACGGCATGTATGCGAATCTGGGCATCGGCATGCCCATGCTGGCACCCAACTTCGTGGACCCCTCGGTAGAGGTGCAGCTACAGTCTGAAAACGGCATCCTCGGGCTGGGGCCTTATCCGAAGAAAGGCGAGGAAGACCCGGATCTCATAAATGCCGGCAAGGAGACAGTGACCCTGTTGCCCGGCGCGTCATGTTTTGGATCCGAAGAATCGTTTGCAATGATCAGGGCCGGTAGGATTGATCTGACCATCTTGGGAGCGATGCAAGTGAGCGCCAGGGGCGACCTGGCCAACTGGATGCTGCCCGGCAAGATCAAAGGCTTCGGCGGAGCAATGGACTTAGTGTCCAACCCCCAAGCGACAAAAGTGGTAGTAACCATGGAACACTGTGACAAGAAAGGGCGACCGAAGATCCTGAAGCAGTGCGAATTCCCATTGACAGGGGCCGGTTGCGTTTCGAGAATCATTACGGATCTGGTGAGTCTTGCCAATTCGATAGTTTGCATGCTTTCAAACTGACAGCTCCTCCAGTGTGTCTTTGACGTCGACTTCACAGACGGCCTGACGCTCATAGAGTTGGCGGAAGGAGTCACTGTCGAAGAAGTCAGAGCGAAGACCGAGGCGCCGTTCCGGGTTTCGGATAACGTGAAGCCTATGTTGTGATGGTCATGTACATTGATATCATTCTTTGCAGCATGGACTTGGTCGTATGGCGTTCGTTCTTCGGCATGCTCCGGTGTCGTGCAAGAGCTTGGTGTCATTTAAAGAGTTAAGTCTTGGATTGGTCCTTGGAAGACTTGGAGTGGGCGGAACAGATGTTAAAAGTATGACAGCCGATTTTCGTTGCTGCTTGCTTCCCGAGGTCCAGTTATCAACACCAATATCTTTCAGTGCGGGCTGTGTGCTGTGATGCCCGGAAATATGTGCTTGGTTGTGCACGTTTCGGCGTCATACGGTCTGTCTGCGCTCATCCTCTGACATGAACGAAGTTCCGCTGCTGGAGGCCGCGAGTAGCTTCTCCCTCAAGACGTTGAACCAGAGGTATCTCGGAAGAGTCACCTGAATGATGCATTTGCACCATCAAAGGCGGCGAAAGTAATGACTCGCGGTAAGCTTATCCCCTCGTCTCATTTAAAAGCCTGCAAGACACTTCTCTGTCTCTCGGAAGCTAGGTGCAGGTTGGCGAACTGTGACTCTGGTAGTCGCTTTCCGGCTCTGATGCTTTCAAGGACCCTGGCAAAGTTAGTTGCTTTTCGCTCATCATGCGGTCACCAGCGAGGAAGCTAATAAAGGAGAACCCACCATTCCACACTAACGAACTTGAGTCCTTTGCCGCCCACTCGCGACACCTCTTTCTGGATCTTCGTCGCAGCCAGTCCGCCGCCACAACCTCCGCTCCCGTTGTTCTTACCCAAAATGACGTGCGTGATGCCCCGTCGTCTGAGGGCAATGGAGATGCGGGCCCCTCGCTCACAGAGCAGATGCTTGAGCTTGTGGTCCGAGACTGCCGGCGCGGTGGAGCCGTTGATGTAGAAGCAGAGGCCGTCGAACATTTTCCTGCACTTTCCGAGACTCGGATCATCGTCACCGTCGTCCTTTTTGCTCTGTCCTCCCGGTGGCGGAGTGTTGTCTAGCTCTTCTCCAGTGCCGGTCGCTGACAGGCGCTCCACAGCTTCCACTTTAGCCTTCACCATTTTACTCTCCACACACTTGTCACGACCATCCACCTTTTTCGTTATCCCCGCTCTCATAGCTTCCTGTATGCTCTTCTGACCCATCTCCCTCAACCCGGCCGCGCCCGCCATCCACGAGCCGGTAGCCTTCCTGCCATCTCGGCCGAAGTTCTCAGACCCGGCGCCCACGCTGTCAGAAATTCTCTTGCCACCGCTCCCACCGGCGCCGAACTGAGCACCCAGCTTTAACGATCGCGACTCTCTCCACGCGGTGCTTCCCGCCAGCAGGCTTGGTGACACTTGGTGGCCGGTCGAGCTGGAGTTCCACGCGTCGAAGAGTTCGCGCTTGGGTTGCGCTGCTTTTGTTGGTGTTGACATTGTAGAGTTATGAGAGAGTTGAGTACTGTGATGGATAGATATCTGGTTAAGTGGTCGTTGGACTTGACGCGTCTCAAGTTAGCACGGTTGTCGGGGCGATGCTTCAAGGTGGCGTATGACTGTCGCTAATCATCAAGAGGATCGCAAGAGTAAGAGGGTTTTCTTTAGCATGAAGACGCCTTGAAGGATCTTGGAACGGTATTAAGTCTATGTAAGACTACTATTGTTGAACCATGCTGCTCAAGGGAATGATGGGGAAGCTCATGGGTTGATGATGGCGCCAACGGGTCAGTGCAGGATGGCGGCCAGATTGGCGATCCGGATCTTGCATGTCGTGCAGCGGGCAACCCGGCAAACGCCCGCTTGGCAGCAAACAATAACGAGCCGGTTTGCGTAACTCAACGTCCGCCTGCTTATGGCTACCTTAATAATTCTTGTAGATTCCGTTCTCATGACATAGTGTGTCTGATCTCGGAACCGCGATAGCGCCTGGACGCAAGACGTAGCCGGAGTTGAGGAACGCAAAGCATAGGTCTGCACGAGCGGCCTTCTCTCACATCTCTTCTCTCTAGGGCGATTAAATACAAATCCTCCTTAGCCATCGTTGGTGCGTAATAAGCTCGATACAAATGCCTTCAAACATCATGAAATTGGCATGTCCACATTGAATAGAAATTCGTAAGGTGCTTGAAACTCCTTTTGTCGCCCCCGGAGTCCACAGGTCCGAAATGACCCATCCCATATCCAATTCGCCCTCATATCAAACCGTCAATCAGCTCCTCTCAAAACGCCAGCACAAGCGACCAGCCCACGGAACAAATCGACCAAGACTCAAGAGGCGATATTAGGCTTCCGCGCCATGTTGACGACCGGCGGCGGCCCGTCCGTATCAGGATACGGCAAGATGACGCCCGCGGGTGGCCTGTTCATCATCCCGGGCAACGGGGGCGGACCGTCGGGGTAGCGCAGCGGACTCTTCGGCGGGCGCGGCGGAGGCATGGCCATCTGATCCTCCTGGCCGTAGTACTCGCCGCTTCTCCTGGGCGACACGGGAATGGAGCTGTTGGAGCTGTGCGGGTCGCTCCCGTACCGTTCGTGGCTGGGCCGCCGATAGTCGATGATTTCCCCCGAGACGCGAGGCGAGCCGTTGCGCTCCACGGGTTGCGGGAACTCGTCGGACGAGATGATGACTTGCTTGTCGCTGTCGGATGAGTTTGGCCGTAGGTGGTATGGGTGCGGGGACAGCAGCTGCGAGTCTGGCCGACGGTGCGGTGATAACGGCTGTGGCACGTCCTCGCCAGGCAGTTCTGCCGCCATAGGATTCAGAGGAGGAAGCGGTGGTTTGGGAAGCGGTCGGTCCATGCCATCTACCTGCCGTCCGCTCATCTGTCGTTCCCACCTGACCTTCGCGCGATGGATTCTGGCAATCTTTGCCGCCGCGTCCATGTTCATCGACTGAACACTGTTTTTGGAAAGATACATCCGCGTGTTGGTGCTTATCTCGGCGAGCCTGTTCCACTCGTTCATGCCAAACTCGCCCACGCCGACCTCGACATTCAGCCGATAGTAGTTTTCCGGATTCACACCACGTTTCGAAAGATGCTCTCTCAGCATGTACTGGTGCGTCTCTTCACAGCCCTCAATCTTCGCGATGAGCCGTCGCCGGGCTTCGGCAAAGTCTCCCATGCCGCCTGACACAAAACCCTCCCACCAGAGATGCTGTTGACTTCCGGTGCCTGGGGGTCTCTTGCCGGTCCCTATGCTGATGAACACACCGACCTCACGGCCCGGATACTCATTGCACACCGCTTCGTCCATTATCTGCGGCGCAGGGTTGTATTTACCCGCTCCTTCGTCAATGAAGACGGACTGACCGATCTGTATTGGCTTAAAGGCAAGACCGGTCGCGGATGTTGCGCGCCCGGCCTGCCAGATCGTGCAGTTGAACTCCGGAGCGGGCTCTTTGCGGGAATCGTATGACCGCAGTAGAATAGGACTTCCGTTCTTAGGAGTACCCCTGTAGACTGCTGTCACGGCGCTGTACTCACGGGTCAGCTTGTGAACACGCAACCGAGCGTAGATTCACCTACGTTTTGGTCCGGTTTTCCCTGGTATCGTAGAGCAGCGCATTCGGATTTCCCCACCGCATTGACGCTAATGGCCCCCGATAGTTCATGGGGCTGCTGCCAATCTGGCTGTACCTGCTCGCACTGCTGGCCGTCCGTTGCGGAACGCTCATCGAGCTGTGTGTCGATACCGGCGATGAAGGATAATTATAAGGCCCGGGTCCAGAATCGTTGCCCTCGTTCTCGAAGATGGTGTGTTCTCTGACGCATTCGCGGATCGCCTCCTCCAGTTTTGAGGCCTTGAAGAGCGTAGACCGGTAAGGTATGCCAGCTATGGTTTTGTCGGTCTCGAAAACCCTCTTCGTCATGCGCACGTAAACGTCCTTGCACGTCTCGAGATCCAGTCGCAGTCTGCCCAGCATGAGAGCGATGAGGCCGCCGGTGCCTGTACCGGCTATCAAATCGAAGTGGTCGCATGGCTTGGGGATGTCATGCCGCTTCGGCGCTTTTCCTTCTATCTCCACATACGTTCGGTGCATGAGTTCTTGAAGCAGAATAAGCATCGAGTAACCGCGAACGCCTCCGCCATCTGTACATCGACGTTAGCTACTTGATGCGGCGAACCCGACATGATCCGGCGCAAGCGCACTCACCAAGAGACAGTATCCTCAGCGGCGGCCCTTTGGTTGTATCTTTTCGCCTGAGAATGGCCGGATCCATCGTATCTCGAGCGCTTGAAAGCGCAATGTCGATTTCTTCAGAAATGCCTTCCTTGTGAAGAGTTCGAGGCAAATAGTCCGTCTTGTGACTCGCTACGGTGTTGCGTCAGCGGGACTGTAGCCAAGCGAGGGCTTCTCAGCTGTCGAGTCGTCGCAAAGCTGGGATCTGTAGCGAGCCGTGAAGCCAAAGCTGGCGAGTGTTTAGTATTTGTCGTCAAAGAGGCTTCCCTGATGAAACGAGCGATGCTGCTCCTCTTGAGCGCGTGAGGTGACGTCCTGATCAAGCTGATGTCGTGGACAAGTCGCAACGCAGGGCGGCGCTGTTAACGGTTTCGCCGGCATTCCAAGGTTGACGTGATTGGTCGAAGCCCTGGAGTCTCCGTGTGGCTGAGCAGCTCGGTTTTCAAGGTTTGACGTTGCGCTTGAGGCAGGTTCTCAACCTTGGAACCCAAGTCACTTGGAATATCCTGGATGGAGGACAGTACGTTTCTTATGCAAATTCAACTCGGGGTTCTCCTAATCCGAGCCTAAAACTGGTCGATTGCAAGGCACAGTTGACAGCCACTGGGGCCTCATACGAGGCGACAACTCTCGGCGGCGTCACCGTTCGGCGCAGTGCCGCCACGAGGTCGATCTTCTTCCAAGGTTCCTTGCGGACCAACTTCGAACGGCGCATTGTCCTGGCTCAATCTGCTATGGTACCATGTATCCAAACATGCTAAGGTCGAATCGCACCATGTATGTGGACTGACAAGTGGAGAGTATCTTACTGCAACGCACATGCTTGTTCGGCATAAGGAGCTATTTGATGCGAGACACTCATACGGCGTTCCTTGCTCTTTCAACTTGCTCTTAAGGCTCTGGTATCTGTGGCAATAGCAAAGAGCGCGCTCATCAAGAAGACGGTATAGAATGCTTCCGTGCCAAACTCCATGTGAACCTCAACGCTAGTCTTGCTTTCGCCAATTGAGACTAAGCAATCTGATCCATCCCTTGCGCCATTACGCCATTACGACTGTGACGTCCAGGGCTTCTCAAAGCCTAAGAACACGCACGGGTCCAACGATCGTGTGGATCATGCGAGTAGTAGAGTGATAGTTACGGCGAGTCTGCCCCGTTCATAATCAATCTTCCTCCTCACTCGTCTCCTCAAAATTCTTCTTTCTGGACGAAAGTCCTTTTCTCACAGGTGCGTCGTCTTCTGCCTCGTCCTCGTCCTGGTCCTTGTCTCCGTCTTCCACTTCCGCCTCTTTGGGGCCCACGTCGTCTGGTGCATTGCTGCTCACGTCGTAGTCAGGCCGCGGCACAGATTCTCCCTTTTCGCGCAGGATGCGCTCAATCTCTGGAAGAGCCTGCACTACTGCGGCTAATTGCGGTATTGTCAAGGAGATGCCCTATATGTCTGGTTAGCTAAGCATGCCTCTGCCAGAGAAGCAGTTCAGAACCGACCTTCTTCCCTGGTAGCATCTTGCCATCCTTCTCGTAGTACTCTCTGATATTGAGCATGTGCTTGCCGGAATACTGGGAAATCTGCACTCGGCGCGTCTTTGATATCTGCACCGACACGTCAATTGATTGCCCGGAATGAGGAGCTGGACTCAAGGGCATACCTCCCAGAACTCGCAGCCTTGATCGTCCAACTGTGGGACGGTAGAGAACTCTTTGCCCTCATTATTTGCTGCGTTTCGCGTGGATGACGCGCCTGACTTGGACTTCTTGGTTGAGCGCCCGTTGGTAGGCTCATCTTCGTCGGCGATGAAACGCTTGCGACCGGCTTTGGACATTTTGTAAGGTGATGCAAGAAGACGTTGAATCAAACCAGCATTAGAGATTGCTGCTACGCGTAATAACCGTTGAACTTGACTCGTTGTCGATGAACTTGTGAGATAAACAGCTCTTATCGATTGACGCGCGACGGAAAGTTTAGCCGAGGCCCCGGCCGGTTCTACCTTCAAAGCTCATCCATTGATTGTCGTTTTTGACTGGCGTTCCACAATTTTTCATTCCTCTGAGCTACCACGCAAATGAAGTTATGATAAGTCTCGTATACTTGTTGAATCTATTGAAGCACGGGCAGCTTCTTGAAAATGCTCGTCAGATGGTATTAGCACTCAGTTATCAAAGAGATCGCAATCGCGCGAACAGTCTATCGTTTCTATTTTTCGTTGAATGCATGATATACAAACTTGAGATAAGAGCATGGAAGTATCGTATCAAGACCAACGGATGCTCAGCAAACTGTGACGTGTTGACTATGAGGCAGCTATGCTCCACTCGGTAGTCTTTCGAATGATCATCCTGTCTGACCCATCCGTGGTGACAGATGTGGCGTCTACCTGAACGCGTTCTCCGTCATGAGCGACCTGCGTCACCGCGGCTGAGGCGTCTTTTCTCAAGACTGGAGACTCGATTACCTCCCCCTCAGAGACATGCAGGGCGTCCTCCTTGACAGGCATCGAACTTGTCCTTAAAGCCGAGTCATCCCTGGGTTTCCGGCTGCGACTATTGCCGTAACCGTAGCTGCCCAGCTCAGTACCGTCGGCCACGGCGCCTAGAGAACCGGTGTTGAAGGCCTTCAGGAAAGGCCTCATGCAGGGAATGGTGCTTGCGATGAGACTGTAGTGCATCTCAATCTGGGTGAGAACCATTGCGGGCACCAAGTCGAACGACAGATTTGAAGACATGAGTGCGCTCTCAAGATATCCCACGCGCAGGGCAGCTGCTACGATGATGCTGTCTTCTGTCAGAACGGCATGTGAAGCTGTGCAAGAAGCAAACTTACGGAAGACGAAATGAGAAAGCAAAGAGCACAAGAACTTTGGATTTGAATGGCATCTGAAGACTCCAGACGAGAGCAAGTGGTAGCAGGGTCAGCAGCAACTCTATCGCGTTGCCGAAAGCCGCAAGGCCGATCCAACGGTCGAACTGAGTGATGGTCAGCCACTGGGATTTCAAGAAATGGCAACGGTTAAATACAACATACCATAGCATTGGTGCAGTCGGCCTGCAGAACACGCCAGGGTTGAGCGGTTGCGCAACGTATGGTGACTATCAGGAAGGCTGCCACGCCCCACAAAAGAGAGAGTCCAGCCGTGACATATGCCGCTATGAGATGCTGCCTCGATCGGGTCAAACGTGCGATAAGAAAGGCCCCCGAGAGTTTAGAGAGACACAGCGTTACGACGTAGAGAACATCGGCTGAATATAACGTCTGCAGTCAGGGTCAGAAAAGTCCAGCAATGGGATGATCCAAAGAGTTGCTCACTTTCTCTACTCTGTCTAACGAGCTAATGCTGTCCACACGCTTACCTAGACCACTGTTGATGGCGACAAAGGTGACGATGGTCTGTATGAACCCGAAAACCTTGGCCAGATGAGCAAGGTCGACCACCGACAAAAGAGCGGTCGTTCATCAACTTACACAGCCTACGGAGAAAAAAGTGTCATCTGCCTTGAATGGCCCGTTGATCGTGAGCCTGATGGCCATGCGGGCGATGAGGAAGAGAATCATGAATATCATCATGAGCACGGCCGTGATGGTAATGTACGGGCCATGGTTGTTCGGAGTGATAGCCGAACTCCACTGGCCGCGAGACTCCCCCTCCATGGATCACAGCCAGAATTGTGAGGTCGATATTCTTGCCTCGTAAGGAAGATATACGCAGAGAATTGCAGCAGCTCACAGGCTCGGCGTGAGGCCTGAACTGACAGGAAACGGCATTGCAGTCTTCTTCAACCCAACGGTGCAAGGTACGGGATATGTAAATGCATCTCTCCTGTCATGGCGGCGAAGGGGATGATGTTGCAGCTCATCCCGTGCCGGTGCCGTTCACAGCGTCTCCAACAAATGCAGAGCAGCGAGCATAAATTCCCCACAAGCTAGTTGGGGGTCGCTCTAGGGGATTACGGTCTCGCCTGGCGCAATCACTAGGGTAATTACGGAATTATTCGCATCGGTGGGCACGTCAAAATCTCGTCTGCAGCTGTACCTGAGCATGTAATTTTCTCGTGTCACCACATGATATCTGGCAAGTCGCGGTGCGAATCTTACCGCGGCCTGAGTTTCCTTTTGTCGCTAGGACTTCTTTTAAGAGAACTCAAGGCCGAAGGTATTTCTGCGTCTTCATTCCTAATCATTTAACCCAGTGCAAGCTTGCCGGTGCGTCCTCCCGAACTATCACCATGGAGAGTTCGTACTGCCGTCTGACAGTCTGTTTGCTTTCTCCGTCTTGATAAAAGTCAGGACGCCAAACCCGATATGGCATTGCATACCTACCGGTCGAAGTTTACGCTCGGCGAGACTCGGTGTGATAGGAAACTAAGAAAGATGCGATGCCGTGTGCACGAGTCGTACGGGCATGAGCCTGTGGAGATAAGAGAAATAACAGACCCGACACACTGGATATGGAGTCTCACGGCACACTTAGGCAAAAGCAATCCTCGCCAATTCAGACAGACTGGCACACGCAAGGCTGCAGCCGTTCGAAAGGGTCGTG
>QQTW01004016.1_pt1 | contig 10979 bp, 14 predicted proteins | sample 1904831 | NCBI WGS metagenome assembly QQTW01 (sample SAMN09435610, study PRJNA476489) | Subsurface metagenome, whole genome shotgun sequencing project.
ACTCCCACAGAACAATCACGGCCCCAGCCCAAACGGCCCCCCAACTCGAGATCGAATTCCTCAAAAAGCGGACACAGGGAGAAGGTAGCGCCGGCACCAGAGGAACAGAGGCGAGGAACAAGCATGGCGCAAGGACTGTCGTCCCTTGAGGAAAGAAGCTCACAATCAGCAGAAAACTTGACCTTGCCAACAACAAAATACAACAACCGCAACTCTACGGCGTCGCACAGGTCAGATGTATCCGGCAATGGCGAAGAGTTCTTCATCCCCATGGCGCTTGATCCAATTGTAGTGCCCGGTCCATCGCCGATGATCAACGAACAGTTTAATAGCCCCTCAGCAGAGAAAGAAAACATCAAGCCCCAGGTGCCTCCACCCAGGTCTGCATCTCGAGATTATTTCAGTGTGAAGGGGCCCGCCAAGCCGCAGAAAGCTTCACAAGACCGTCACGCGAGCCATGCACCTTCACACCCAGAGTCCCCTCGGGATTTCGGACAGTCATCACCGCCGAGCAGTCCTCACATTGCGTACCAAGAAATTGGTCGGGATGTATCTACTGACACAGTGGAAACGGTCAAGCAAAGGAAAGAAAGTGGGGCTGGTACCTCCTTCGTCAATGGACGCCCTCGAGGCGACTCGCCTCATGCTGTACGCTCGCAGTCCGTGAGCGAGGATTCCCGTAATGGTAAGTTCATGCTGCAGGAAGCGCCCAAGAGTAAGAGGTCTGGTGGGTCCAAACGCAATTCACAGGCCGATCCGTCGTTCCACTTGGAGACAATGGGGAGCTCAACTTCCAAATCAGCTCCTCCTACCGCAAATGCTTCGGTCAAGGAGCAACAAGTGACGATTCCAGCTAAGGATTCTCCGCGCTCACAAAGGCCGGAGCCGTCAGACATGGACTCCCCTCGTACAGCTCAAGATTCGATAAGTACGGAGAATGGCGCAAGGAACTCCTCAACTGCACAATCCTCTCCCGTCAATACACAGATACAGACTCTACCCCAAAGAGGCGACTCTCTTCTCAAAGCGAAACATGCGATCGCTAGAAAGGGGAGCAGCTCCACACCTTCAGCCAGCACATTATTAACCAGCTTGGTCAACGCGGAAAGCGAGGACAAACCTCTGTCTGCACCACCAACCATCGGTGCCCAGTATATTGATTCGCCTTCCCCGGTCAACGGCACGCGGACGAATTCGAAGCAGATGGATTCACCAGAATCTGGAAATCTGAATGAAATCTTGCATCCACCGTTGCGTTCTCGCGATCGGCTCGCAATGGCGGGAGGCTCTTCTAACGATTCCTTCGTCGCACCCCGCCAGCCTCCATATCCGCCAAATGGGAACCACCACAAGTCACGCAACGGGTCCGTTAGCACACTGAAGTCGGAGTCGACCAACACCGGAGACAATCCAGCATCGCCGAAGAAGCTACCACGGTACAGTGCAGGTCAGGAATTTACTATGGACGAAGACATGGCTCGCATATTGGGTAACGAAGAACATCCGAGCCATGAATCTTTCTTACGCCGTGTGTCTAATTCTGTGCGTCACGCCCGAAGTTACAGTGACCGTGGGACACGCCTGTCGAAAGAGCAAAAGTGGCCGAGGTCACCGCTGACGACATCAGCCGGTTTTGGCCGCGGGATCAGCAGCCCGTCACCTTCATCCCCGGAGAGCAGAGACGAGATGATTCATCTGAAGAACGAGCTTCGTCGGGAAAGGCAGAAGAGTGTGGAGAAGGAGCAACGGCTGGTCGAGCTAGAGGCAGCTCTGGAGGCCAAGAGCAGCATCAAGCAGATGAACTCGGAATTACGGGAGAAGAGATCTACAATGGTGGTTCTTGATACCCAGAAGGAGATAGTGGTCCGGGAGCTGGAAGTACTCACCGAGCACATTGCCGAGTCCAAGAAGAGCCGGGAGCCGCTTGACCTGAACAAAATGAGCAACACAGTGCTCCGGGAGTTCGCAGAAAGTCTGCAGAAACTGAAAGAGTCTTTCACGCCGCAGATCGAGGACTACACGCAGAAGCGCAACGAGCTCGTCGAAGAGGTCTCAAACCTTACACAACTGAAAGACAGGAACTTTCAGGAGTTTGAGCAGCTTTCCTTGAAGAACGCACAGCTTGCAGAGCTCAACAATACCTTGGTGCATAACATTCAAGAGCTCTATAAGGCGAATGCGAGCCCTGCCATTGACGTTGTTCGGCCGCCACCAAACGGACTGGGCATCTACAGCCATAGCCACAAGGACGCTTTGGCTGCGTCGTTTGACCACCGGGATAGTATGCGTCCTTCGCTTGCTGAAAGCAATACCACGTCCGCTACATTGGTCCAGGATCAGCAGCAGGATGCGGAACATGCGGCTTACATGACAGTACCACAGGTGGTTAACATTCGCAAAGGTCAGCCCAAAAAGTTCAACTGGAAGAAGGGCGGGCAGAATGTTGCCAAGGTTACGAAGGGCCTGAAGGGCGCTTTTTCTTCGAATGACGGCCCGAAGCTGCAGCGCGAAGGGCAGTATATGGAGGGGATCCCTTACCATCATATGGTTCAGAGCCAGAACTACCCTACCACCGACCCGCCGAGGAATCATCACCATGATCCCTCCCGCCAAGGTTTCGGCTTCTTCAGTGACCGGAAAGGCAAACCTCCCTTAAGATCCATGCCCAATGGCAGTATGTCAGCTGTGAACCAAACGGCTGGCGTACCCCTATTCGGATCCGAGCTCCAGCACCGCGCAGATTTCGAGGCATCCGATGTCCCCAGTATCGTGATGCGGTGTATCCAGGAGGTCGAGGTCAGGGGTAGGTCCTCCTTTCTTTCTCACCCTTTGCTCCACCTTCTATCCTGTAACAAATCTAACCATCCCTCGTTGACAGGCATGGAAATCGAAGGCATCTACCGTAAATCCGGCGGCAACGGCCAGATCCAACAGATCAAAGAAGGCTTCGAACGCAGCAATGACTACGATATCTCCGACCCGGACCTTGACATCAACGCCGTAACCAGCACGCTCAAACAATACTTCCGCAAGCTCCCCACACCCCTCATCACATACGACGTCTACGATAGGCTCCTCACCTCCGCACCTCCAGCCCTCCACACCAACCATGCAAACCCCGGCGGCCCTTTACCCGTGAATCCCAACCACAATCTTGACCCAGAACAGCGCGAACACCGCATCCAGCTTATGAGGCAGGCCATCCAGGGGCTGCCGCCTAGCAACCGCACCTGTCTTGAGGTGTTGATCTTCCACTTGGCAAGGGTGGTTGATCATGAAAAGCTCAACCTTATGACCAGCCTGAACGTTGCCGTCGTTTTCGCGCCCACGGTCATGAGGCCTGAGAGCGTGGCCCGCGAGATGAGTGAAAGCCAGGCGAAGAACCAAGCCGTGCAATTCTTGATCGAGAACTGTGAAGGGATCTTCCTAGGCGACGGACAGGGACGGGCGGGGGAGTGGTAAATGCCGCTTACGGGAGAAGAAGCGGCAGGAAGAGATGGACTGACGAAGTGGGAGCGGTGGATGGTCTAACCATCGTCCTTTTCCCTTCCCCTCAAGGATTCCTTGTATTGTGAGAATGCGCTCTGCTGACGAGAGACTGGACCTGTTTTGTTCTGTTCTTGTTCTTTCTCGTACCCATACCCCCGGCTTGGTGTTACTGGCGAGACTGCTTGCTACCTATATCACTTTGCCTTTCTTGTTGGTATCCCCTGTGGGGAAGGCGGATGTTGTTCTAGCAGATATGATACCTTTTGCAAACTCTTTCTATCTTGTTGGTTTTAAGGCAGCGATAGAGCGAGCATCCTTTTTACTTTAAGCGCTTGATGCAGGTTGCTATAGGTACTTTGCGCTGAGAGTATTTGAGGGGTCCAGGAAAAATATGAAATCCGTTAGCAGGGCTGCGACGTCTGCTGCTTTTGATGGTGGCAGGTGACCGGTGTCTTTTTGTGACCTTCGATTATCGAAGAAAAAAGAAGGGGGGGTGGTGGGATTTGGGGACGGAGGTACTCATGGCTCTGCGGTGATGCTGGTCTGCTCACTCACTCGGAGCTGTTGCTAGCAATAGAGGCAGTCTCTGCTGTTTGACGCGTAGGATTTGAAGTGGAGCAAGATCAAGCGTTTCGATTCAATGCAGATGGTGGGTATCTATCGCTCAGCTCTCGCGTCCTGTTTTATGTTCAGCAGGCAGAAAAGGTTCAGAAAGTATCGTCATCCTCCATCATTGCTCTCTTCACCACACTAGGACTATCCTCGACGTCAAACTCCCCCGTCACATTGCCACCCGCTGTCAGCAGCAGGTCCTCCACAATCCTCTTGCTTGCTTCGCGTGCTGCAACGCAGTCGTCAGCCTCCCCATCCCACGTCCATCACGCACAATCACGTAGAAAGGAGAATCACTTACCAGGCGTCCTGAGCAACCGGCTTTGCGGCACATGGAACTGCATCGTCTTCGGCGGACTCATGCCCGACCCGTCTCCATCGTCGTCCGAATCACTGCCCCAGATATCCCTCTCGCCTGCTGGCGTCGTCTTCCCGCTCCGCGAGGGTGTGTGTTTGCTTCGCGCGGGCGTTAGGACGCTGACCCCTGGGATTTTGGTTCGTCGCGCAGGCGTGCCAAAAATCTCGGAGTGCAGCTGTGGAGCGGGAACCGCGGGAGAGGAGTCCAGGTCATCGTTGTTGTTCATGGTGTTGGATTTCGGAGTGCCTCTGCGCTTCCCTGCGGCGGGGGTGGCGTACTCGTTGTCGTCGAGAGCATTGCCCTTCCTGGCAGGCGTACGTCCGGTGCGATACGGTAAAGTCGACGTACCTGGTTTTGGGGCTCGGGTTGTGGTGTGCGGTGTTGCTTGGATGCGCCAGTTTTTATCGAGGATGCGGTGCAAGAGAGGGTCGTCTTTCGGTGTTCTGTAGGGACGGGAGGTGGATGGAGCCGGTATCGGGGAAGAATCGGGGTAGGATTGGAAAGGGTTGCGGGGCGTCGAGGGGAGGGTGCTTTGGGTGGGGTCTTGGGAGTCGCCTTTGATTTCACGTCTGAGGGCTTCGTAGGGGGAAGAGTAGAGGGCCATACTTGGTTCTCGCTGGTTCGGGAGATGGCGTTGGCGCGGCCGTGGGGTGCTTTGTTCTGGGGTGGTACTGCTGAGTGACGAGTCGTCCGCTGTCGGTCGAGATTGATGGCGAGGGTCCGTCTGGGGGGTCATGGTCCGGTCTTCGTCGTCGTTGTCGTCGTCGTCGTCGTGGGTTTGGGAGCGGGAGTCAAAAGCGGGCGTAGATGGCGTAGTGGCGGTAGCATCCTCTGTTACTGTTTCTTCATGCTCAGGCGGTTCTTCATAGCCCGAGAGGGAGACATTGGCGGAAGCCTCGAAGAATTGTTTCCAGAATTTGGAGCTTTCCCATACATTCTTGGAGTGCTCTGCGTACTGTTCGACGACGGGCAAGATACTGGTAGTGACGATTCGATGGGCGCGACTGAAGTTGTGGTCGATCTCTGTGAGTTGAGTCAATTGCCGTAGGCTTCATAAGGTAGGGTCAGCTCGTAAGACGAACCTTGTAATGTAAGGGTGATGGATTGTTCAAGCTTCTCAAGCTCTTCGGTCAGTGAGAGATTACGCTGAGGGGCCATACTCTGCCGAGACATGTCTGGAACGACCTCAAGTATAGAGTGCTTATGTGATTCGACGGTTGTTGTTTTGAGTAGGCTGGATTGGTGGGTTCGAGTCAAGCTGCTCAATTGATGGTCGGGCTTAGATCGGAGTTAAGTCTTGAGCAGTCACTTACTAGGATGAGCTAGCTTATCGACGGGAGATAAGCGATAGGCCGAGGGGCGAAGCTCCGCCACCCAGACTCGAGCGGACGACGATTGAAGGTGAAGAGTACGGAGTACATCCTACCTATTATTCGAATCCACATTGCTTTCTTCTCCAGGATCGGAGGCAGGTAGCGGCAAAACAGCTAAGGAGCTGCTGATACTCTGCTCAAGATGCCTGCGCCTCTAGCCAAAGGTAAGTGCTACATGCTTCTTAGTAATCCCCCAAGGCTACAACTTCATGGTGGCTACCTTACGTACTCCTGCATGTACCTGTGGCTCTTCCCATCATCCCCCGTACTCATTCAAGATCATGATTGAGCTGAGCTTCTTTGATAGGCATCATCGTCTCTATATCTCTTCTGCTTGCTGCCGGTTTTGCGGTCTACGAACACAACCCTCAGATCAAGCAGTGGGTCGATGAATCTCGTCGAAAGATCGCTTTTGCGCTACATAATCTCGGAGATGACCTCGATCCTTCTGCTTCCCAGCGCGGCAACACATTCAGAGATGCCTCTGCTCATGAGGACGACAGTGCAGAAGCAGTCGAGCGAAGACGCAAGGCTCGGCAGGAAATCCTTGAACGAGGCCGGATGATGGAAGAGCGCAGAAGATCTCAGCAAGCCAGGAGTACCAAGTCAAAAAGTTTTGACGATCTAGTTGATGAAGGAGGGAATCTGAAAACCGGTGTTATGCAAGCAACAAGTACCGCGGCCGAAACCCACGTTGAGCCGCCGAGCCTTCGCAATCGTGCTCATGAAGCACAAGCAGCTGCTTTAGGCACCATGCTTGCCAATCCCTTCACTGACGAAGCACACTTTGAAGACTTCACTGCAGCCGCAGCCCCTGACCGAACCACAACGCAACGTTCCCGTTCATCCAGCATTGCCACCTTACCAGCTTCGCCAGTGCGGCCGCCTAAGGAACCACTTGAACCGCTCGACCCATCCCCGTTCGAGGATGTCCGGCAAAGTCCTCCTCCAGTTCCACCCAAGGAACCTTTATCTGATCAGCCAGCCCAATTCTCGCGGTCCCCCTTTGAGAACTCACAATCTCGCCTCTTGATCGACACAGATGACATCTCCAACCACCCGTCCGAAGCCCTGATTGATCTTACCCCTACCACCTCCGCCTCCAGCATTACAGCCGATGTCTCTGAGCCCGACCACCACCGCCATCCTTACAACCATTCTCACTCAGATTTCTGGTCCGTCCACGAATGGGCCGAGAATCATAGCAGTCCTGCACAATTCTATACCTCACCGACGTCGGAGGTTCCTGCAGGTCAGCATGACGACGATGAAGACGAGAGCAGAAGCAACAGTGGAGACGTAACGAGTAACGCGGATACCGGGGAGAGGGTTAGCAGAGTAGACAGTGCCAGCGACATGAGTGTTATGAGTGAGGTCGGCGGAGTCAGTACGCCCGGGAGCTGGACAGAGGTAGGCAGTCAAGTCAGTGAAGATTTTTGAGTAATTTTATCCAACGAACTTCGGCATTCGGTTAGCGAGAAGGTTGGTCAGATCAATACATTGGCGTTCTCAGGATGTCGATGGTGGGTGCCATGGTCCGGTAGCATATAGGTGGTGTTACCAATTATATGAGTCATTGCATCCGGCCTTTTGACGCTGGCACATGGTCGTCCGGGTCTCTCATCGGGCCGTCAAACACACCAGATCCACAGAACTGACCTAGGTTTCCAAGGCAAGCAAAATTCAAGGTTGGAGGAAGTGGGAGAGTGATATCAACGCACTAACAAAGGCGGAATTGACGTCTTGTTGGGAGGATAGTCGCATACCAAAGATCTCTACATTATTCCTGCACGATTCACGTTTCCCGCTCGGGATGAATCACTCAGAGACTTCGAACACATCTCTCACCATGAGGAAAGCGTTGAGTCCAGTAGAAGCCAGCCGTAACCGAATCGAGCCGATGAATAAAACCCTGCAGCGATCGCTACTCTGCTGGCACACCTTAAGAACACGAGCCATCAATGAGATCGTAGAGCGTACTGCAGCCCTTTGGCACCTATGATGCACGTCGCGCAATGAGCGATGCAAAGTAGGAATCTGCCGATCTTGGATAGTGCGTGCGCTCCGAGAGATGCATGAATTATAGCCGCTCGTGTAGATTCCGAGCTTTTGGTGAGCCAGGGTCCAAGGGAACGGTGCCGCGTAGAGTCTTAGCGGAAAACGTTCATGCAGGTTGGGAGATTCGAATCGAGGGAAGCTGTTGGCGTGTTGGCGCATATGGCTCTGCTTCTCCCGTTCCCACTTGGAGCGGCGTTCACACTGATTTCGGGGCGATTGTTTGCTGCTTGGATGACAGCGTTGGTTGCTCGATAGAAGGCAGCGCAACATGTACGACGGGAGAACTTCTCCCGTCAAGCCACAATGATACGGTTGCAGATCGGCCCGAATGTCTGGTTGTCGACTGTCCCTGGCGATACGTATCGGATCGACCTCAGACGGTGTGCAGTCGCTGTTCTGTCATAACAGCGGTACATTCCACATGGCAAGCATGGCATACTTCCAGTTAATATAGTTGTGTCACTCAGTCTGCGACGATATTCTTGACCCTTTCCAGCAAGACTTTGCTTTCCCGCCCAAGCTTCCTCTGTCCATTCTTGCCTCCTGTTCGGGCCTTGGCCATCGCTTTTCGAAAGCGCTCCCTCTCCTCCAGCTTACGTTGCCTCTCAGCCCGGGCTTCTTCCGCCTCATGTCGCTTTTTTGCGTTCTCTTCTCGACGCTGTTGGGCAAGGCGGACTTCTTTCTCAAAAGGAACGGACTTTAGTTTGCGAGTCCTCTCATGTTGGGGCCGATCTTTTGGAGATACTTGGATTAGTCTGTGCTTTGCTTCCGGCTGCTCTAACATTGCCTGTCGGGCTGGGTGTAGGTCCATTGACGCAGGGGGTTTGGCTGGATCTGGCGGAGGTGCTTCGGAATAATACTTAGGTACCACGACAGGCTCATTCCGTTTGATCTTGCTGTACGACTTTCTGATTTTAGCCTTGCGGACGAGGTTGTCCTTGATCTTTTTGGCTAAGTAGGGTTAGCAATATCGGGATGTCGAATGTACTGTTCATTACCTTTGCGCCGGTAGGTCCCATCAGGTAGATTCGCTGGTCCAACCGAGAAACCTTTCTTAGCCCTCTTCACAGGTAGTGGGGGATCGGCTGCAGAAGTGTCGACTTCGTCATGTTTTCGCTTGTTCGCCATGGTGGTGTGATCGAAGATGACGAAGATTTTAGAAGTGCACCAGTGATTTGAGCCCGGAGATAAGCTATCGATAAGCGGTCAAAGTTGAAAACCACTTTACGCGCTTCGACGCGTCGTTGGCGCGACCCCCTAAGTCGATGACAACTTGACTTCAACCTCAGCAGGCGCTCTGAGTGAGCAACGCTGTACTTTACTAAGTGATCACTACATATACAGGCTAATAGACAGAATGGACGGCTTGCAGCTCCGTGATGAGGCCGTGCGAGAGCGCATCAGGCTCGCAGAGGAGTTCCTAGATCCAGGTGCGGAAGCCCACCCCCCGCCAATATCATGATTTTTCTGACGATTGCAGCGGATCCCCGGGCTCGCAGGTACATAGGCAATTAATACGAATACCATCAATAATTGACCTCCGTCTAGCTACCGCGCTGATATCATCCTTATGCTCAATCGAGGAATGCGCCGACTGACGGTAAAGGAGACCAGATAAATTGGCGTGGGAAGCGCTCACGAATTTGCCAGGTCAATCTTGACGAGATACGGACGCACAATAGAGAGTTTGCGGAAGGACTCTTGCATACTCCTTTCGACTTCTCTCAAGCATTCGACGAAGCGCTGAAGAGGGTTGTTGCTGCACTACCCGGCCGACCCCAGGCTGAATCTTCTCCCGATGCTGTGAGTGGGACCAGAGACGATCCAGCAGGATGAATATTTACAGGTGTCTGACTTTTTATAGATGTATTATTGCGCTTTCATCGGTAGTTTTGGCGAGTGCGCCTGCAATCCCCGAACGTTAAGCTCCATCCATCTTAACCGCATGGTCTCTTTGGAGGGGATCGTCACGAAATGCTCACTTGTACGACCGAAAGTAATAAAGAGTGTACACTACAATGAGAAGAAGAATATCTTTCATTTCAGAGAGTACCGCGATCAGACCATGACTGCCAATGGTGCTGCGAGCACAGGCGTGTATCCTCAAGAGGACGAGGAGGGCAATCCTGTAAGTAGAGGCCCCTTGGACTGGGCAATGGTATCTCACATCATCCAAGCTCATTACTGAATACGGTTATTGCACATATCGCGACCACCAAACGATATCTATTCAAGAGATGCCCGAACGAGCACCAGCCGGGCAATTGCCTCGAGGCGTGGACGTAATCATGGACGACGACTTGGTCGACAAATGTAAACCGGGGGACCGTATACAGCTCGTTGGCATCTACCGATCTCTTGGGAACCGAAATGCTGGTCAAGGTAGCGCTACCTTCCGGACTCTAATCTTAGCCAACAATGTGATGCTCCTCTCGTCCAAGTCAGGCGGGGGGATTGCTCAGGCGACGATAACAGACACCGACATCCGCAACATCAATAAGATTGCCAAAAAGAAGAATGTCTTCGAGCTCCTTTCTCAGTCTCTTGCACCCAGCATATACGGCCATGACCATATCAAGAAAGCGATCTTATTGATGCTCCTTGGCGGTATGGAGAAGAATCTCGAAAACGGCACACATCTGCGTGGCGATATCAACATCCTCATGGTCGGAGATCCTTCCACGGCAAAATCTCAGCTGCTGCGCTTCGTTCTAAACACCGCTCCGTTGGCCATCGCAACGACAGGACGCGGATCTTCCGGCGTCGGTCTCACGGCTGCAGTCACGAGCGACAAGGAGACCGGTGAGAGAAGATTGGAAGCGGGCGCCATGGTCTTGGGAGATCGAGGAGTGGTGTGCATTGACGAATTCGACAAAATGAGCGACATCGACCGGGTGGCCATACATGAAGTCATGGAACAGCAGACTGTCACTATCGCCAAAGCAGGCATCCACACGTCTCTCAATGCTCGGTGTAGCGTAATCGCAGCTGCAAACCCAATCTACGGCCAATATGATACCCACAAAGACCCTCACAAGAACATTGCTTTGCCAGATTCCCTCCTGTCCCGTTTCGATCTGCTTTTCGTG
>QQTW01004017.1_pt1 | contig 10979 bp, 8 predicted proteins | sample 1904831 | NCBI WGS metagenome assembly QQTW01 (sample SAMN09435610, study PRJNA476489) | Subsurface metagenome, whole genome shotgun sequencing project.
TATGGAGCGATCGCACCAGTACTAGACTTAAGAGTCAGCCGTCAGCAGTGGCGCAATCGTCCCGACCCGAAAGTTTGGGCAACATATTATAAGAGTGCGCGTAGTCTCTTACTATTCGACCAGAAAACAGCCACCAGCGAACCAGTGAAACCAGCGACTATGGGGAGTGAAAAGGGTGGAGCGAGTAGAAATCAATAATTCGTGACTCCTAACACAAGAACTCCCAACTCTGTACGGGCGGGTTTACTAAGATTCCTAATTTTCTAATTAGATACTGATAAACCCGCCCTTCCCAACTCCTAACTCTGTACGGGCGGGTTTACTAAGATTCCTAATTTTCTAATTAGATACTGATAAACCCGCCCCTCCTAACTCCCTACTCCCTACTCCCCTCTTTTTCCTTTAGAATAAAAAGGTTGTCAAAAATTGCAGTATCCGCTAGTATGGCTTGTCCAAAGAAGAAAACCTCAAAATCAAAACGTGACTCCCGTCGCGCAACCTGGAGACGTAAAGCTAATGACGAAGCACGCAAAGCTATCTCCCTCGGTAAGTCAATTTTGACCGGACGTTCTACTTTCGTTTATCCAAGCGCTGAAGAAGAAACGGAAGACGAAGAGTAAGGTTAAGAGTTAGGAGTTAGGAGTTAGGAGTTAGGAGTTAAGAGTTAAGAGTTATAAATTTATAGTTACAATTGACAACTCGCCATTCCTAACCCACAACTTACAACTTCCTAACTCCGCGCCTCACAACTCTCTACCAACGATTGATTACTAAGTAATCTAATCAAAAGTAAAGTATGTGAAGATATTATTTTTATGAAACGATGCTAGGGAAATTTTTTCAAAAACCGACCGGGGAGGTAAGCGATCGCGTTCCCCCAGGTCAACATCTAGCTAACGGTTTCCCCGTACTAACTTACGGTGCAACCCCACAGGTCAGTATTGATACATGGGAATTCCGAGTTTGGGGTTTGGCAACGCCCAAAACCTTTACTTGGGACGACTTTATGAAGTTGCCCAAAAGCGAATTTACTGCCGACTTCCACTGCGTCACCCGTTGGTCAAAACTCGATGTCAAGTGGACTGGTATCAAAGTTACCGACTTTATGAAAACCATTGAAGTCGATCCCAAAGCCGTACATGTTATGGAACATTGCTACGGGGGTTACACGACAAATATCTCAATGGCTGATTTTGTACGCGAAGAAAACTTCTTTGCCTTTGAGCTTTTTGGTGAACCAATACCAGCCGAACATGGTGGTCCAATGCGGACAGTTGTCCCCCACATTTACGCTTGGAAAAGTGCAAAGTGGATTAATGGTTTAGAATTTCTCGAACGCGAAGAACTCGGTTTTTGGGAGCGCAACGGTTATCACACTCGCGGTGAACCTTGGGCAGAGGAACGCTATAGCTAGTCGTATGTAGTTGTAGGTTGGGTGGAACGTTCGCTCAAGCGCGTTCCCGCAGGGTAGTGTAACCCAACTGCCATTGTTGGGTAACGCTTACGCTACACCCAACCGAAAGCTACTACTCCCCAACCGAAAGCTACTACAGCTACAGCTAAATTAACTTATAACTAGCAATAATCTTTCGACTTTTAGAATGACAAACGGCATTACAAGTAACTAGATTAATTTCAGAAACAGGGATTTCTCCAATCCCAACATTTTCTAACTCTTTAACTTTGTTTTCAAAATCTAAACTCGGTTTTTGTGTAAATCGACAAAAAGTAATATTGCCAAAAAATACCGAATCAGAAATATATTTTTTATCGTCAGGTAAACCAATATCTTTTAAACCATTGTCTAAAGCTTGAATCAATTCTCTAAAAGTTTCATTACAGTAACCAATTAATGAAACACTAGTAGGAAAAAGTAATAATCCTTCAAGATGAAAGTTAAAAGATTTAAACTTAGGAATTATTTGATTAAAAAGCTTATTGACTTTGACTATATCACTATCGGTAAAACGTGGAGGTTTGTGCATTTTACGAATATTCTTGATAGTGATATGCAATAAATCTTCTGAATAGTAAAAATGATGCGGTTCAATTACTTTTAATGGTTCAATAATTTGTTTTGATATTTCTAAAGCGATATTTTGAGGAACAAAAACCACTGAAGTTAAGCTGATTGCATCATCATTTTCATAATCGCTTTTGATCTCAACAATACTCAATTGATTTTGAGCTTGCTGCATATCATCTTTCATTTGCTGAATAATTGCTTTTTGCTCTGTAATATAATCATTCATAAACATTATTTGAGTGCTGATATTAATAGGGTGTGCCCCAATACTACTTGGTTAAGAAAATTATTATGCTTCCCATGTTTAGGACTCGCTGACAATCAACTAACGTAATAATAGTAGTTTCGGGCATTTAAATACTGCGTTACGTTTCTAGAACCTGACAATTGGGTCTGGTTACATAATGTATCATGGGTGTTGATTATTATCAGTAATCATCTATAATCATCTATTACGTAAAGCCAATAATTTGTTAGGAATTACGCCTTCGCGCTTCTAAAAACAGAGGTTGAAGGAATATAAACGCTTGGAATACTTCGTTTTTCATTCAAGAAGGCGTAAGTACTATTTCTAAATAGTATATTTTCGTGCTGAAATTATCGTTTTCCATTAAAGTGTGAATTTTATCGGAGGAAATCTGATGCGATCGCCAACTCCAAAACAACGACGACAAGAGTTAATTGAGAATTATGTTTTATCGCGCCGTACCATGATGGCGCTAATGGCTGCTGCTTGTACTCCCGGTTTGGAAACTTTACTATTCGGTGACAATAAACCCTCAAAGCCCGAGCCACCAGCTAATCCCAACATCCCAAGCTTACCTCAAAAGGATACAAGAGCAACTCAACTTGAACGCCAAATGCAGTTGGAAAATACTCGCGAAGAATATCAGCTGGGGTTGCGCCTACCGAATTCTGCTCGCGTGACGACTTTACCCGCTCAAGAAGCATTTTCTGAAGGATATAACAATAACCGAGCAATCTTATCAGAAAAAATAGCAGCCAATCAACAAGCATTTCTTGCGAACCCTAAACCTTTTCAAAGCTTCGATGACTACGCCGCGCTGTTTCCCGTTTTGCCGTTACCCGATATTGCTAAAACCTTCCGCAACGACGATATATTTGCTCAACAAAGGCTTTCTGGCTGCAATCCGATGGAACTGAAGAACGTTCTAGCGCTTGATTACAGTCTTCGCGACAAACTCGGGATAACGGATGAGATTTTTCAAGCCGTACTGAGTGCGACAAGGCACAGGGAGCGCATTAATACTCTCGAAAGCGCTATTCGAGAAGGCGGTTTATTTGTCACCGACTATGCGGTACTTGATAGCGTTAAGCCGAAGGAAAAGCAATTTCTCAGCGCCCCCATTGCACTCTATTTTGCCCAAAGGACTCGCGGCGATTTTCAGTTAATCCCCATTGCTATCCAGTTGGGACAGGTGCCGGGGGAAAGTTTACTTTGCACGCCTTTAGATGGCGTAGATTGGACTTTAGCTAAGTTAATTACCCAGATGGCTGATTTCTACGTCAATCAGCTGTACCGTCACTTGGGACAGACTCATCTGGTAATGGAACCAATCGCCTTAGCAACAGTACGCGAACTAGCTACTCGCCATCCCGTAAACGTACTCTTAAAGCCTCATTTTGAGTTCACAATGGCAATCAATAGCCTTGCTGATGAGGTGCTAATTAATCCGGGGGGAGCGGTGGATATTATCTTACCGGGTACCTTGGAAAGCTCGCTACAACTTAGCGAAAGAGGTGTATCTGAGTATTTCAACAACTTCAGCGACTTTGCACTCCCTACTAATTTACGTAAGCGCGGTGTTGATAATTCTTATATCTTGCAAGATTTTCCTTATCGAGACGACGGGTTGCTCGTCTGGAATGCCTTAGAAGACTATGTGAATAGATATATCGGAATTTACTACAGATCCAACCGAGATATCCGCGAGGATTTCGAGCTACAAAATTGGTTCCAAGCTTTACGGAAACCTGTCAGCGAAGGTGGTTTTGGTATAGTTTCATTACCAGCAAGCCTGACAAACCGCGACCAATTGATCGACATTTTGACACAAATGATTTTCACTGCTGGTCCCCAACACTCAGCCATCGCTTGGATTCAATATCAATATATGACTTTTATTCCTAATATGCCCGGAGCGCTTTATCAGCCTATTCCCACAACCAAAGGGAAATTCGCAGACGAAAACAGCCTTACTAGTTTCCTACCTGGAGTAAGACCAAGCCTTACCCAAGTCCAGTTTATTTCGTTAGTCGGTACCAAGCGCGACCCAAAAGCATTTACAGATTTCGGTACGAACAGTTTTCAAGACCCGCAAGCCATTAGGGTTCTTAGAGATTTGCAGAATCGCTTAGAATCAGTAGAAAAACAGATTGAAATGTCAAATAAACGTCGTAAAGAATGCTACTCTGGGTTTCTTCCCTCTCGGATGTCTAATAGTGTAAGTGGATAAGAATTGTCAATCATTACAAAAATGACGGATGTAGAGACGCGTTCACGAAGTGTTCCCGAAGGGTAATTTCGCGTCTCTACAAGATTTCGGGTAGTACAAACAATTCCTCAAAATCGAATTGACAGAGTACTAGTTGGGGATGTGGTTTTTCGTAACAGCTTATCCTAAAAGCTTTTTTAACCAACTTAATTTACCAGCATACGGAGCATATAGCAAATTCAAGTCAAAAAACGAAGGCCGATTCAACACACTTTTATAATGCGAAAAAGTATCAAAACTAGCCTTTCCATGATACCTACCAAAACCACTATTTCCCACACCCCCAAATGGTAAAGAAGGAGCAGATAGTTGTTTCATGGTATCATTAATACAAACGCCTCCCGAAGAAGTTTCTCGCAAAATACGCTTGTGCAAATTTCGATTATTAGAGAATAGATACAAAGCTAATGGTTTTGGCTGCGATTTAATTTTATCTATTGCTTCATCAATATTCGTGTATTCGATAACAGGCAAAATAGGACCAAAAATTTCTGACTGCATCACTGCATCATTCCAAGCCACATTATTAATTATGGTTGGCGCAATATAACATTCTTCTATCTGACTTTCCCCACCAATAAAAATTTCACCTTCTAAAAACTGTGCTAACCGATGAAATTGCTTGCGATTAATAATTCGAGCATAATCGGGACTGTAGTAGGGATTTTCCCCATAGAATTCCCGAACGCATTTTGCAATATTTGTTAACAAATTCTGTTTAATATTCCGATGTACCAAAAGATAATCAGGTGCAACGCAACTTTGACCAGCATTAAAAAACTTACCCCAAGTAATACGACGTGCGGCAACTTCTAAATTAATATCGCAATCCACAATACAAGGACTTTTTCCACCTAACTCTAAAGTTACAGGCGTGAGGTGTTTTGCTGCCTCTGCCATGATTATTTTACCAGTGGCAGGACTACCTGTAAAAAAGATATAGTCAAACTTTTCTTGGAGTAATAATTTATTCGTCTCTACATCACCTTCAACAACTGTAATATATTCACTTGGAAAATATTTTGATATGAGTTCGGTAATTAGATGTGAAGTATGGGAAGCAAATTCAGAAGGCTTAATAATCGCGCAATTTCCGGCTGCGATCGCACCCACTAATGGTAATATAGTTAGTTGAAAAGGATAGTTCCAAGCACCAATAATTAAAACTACACCCAGCGGTTCGGGATATATCTGCCCGAATGCTGGTAATAACTGCCACGAAACAGCATTTAGTTTAGGTTTACTCCATTTTTTGATATTATTGAGAGTATTATTAATCTCTTTAACAATGATTGCTATTTCCGAAGTGTAAGTTTCTACAATCGGTTTATTTAAATCGGCAATTAATGACTCATTTATTGCAGCCTCATTTTCAACAATTAGCTTTTTTAAAGTTTGAAGCTGCGTTATCCGAAATGAAATATCTTTGGTTGTTTCAGTATTAAAAAAACAACGCTGTTTGCCGAGAATATCTGTAATTGGTAATTTCACACCCATGTTTTTGACAAGATAAGCTGTTCCACGTCTAACCTGCAATAAGAGATGTTAACCCTTATTTTTAATTTTTTGATTCCATTTAATTATTAACTCTCCTTCATTAAGCAGTTTGTTTGATGATGCGCTGTTTGCAGATATTTCCATTGTCCATTACCAATAATATAAGTAAGTGAGTGGAAATAAACACAGGTATGTTACGACTCGTAAATATGCTTTAAATCCTTACCAATGACTAATGACAACTGACATAGACGCTGATGGCGACCATAACCAGTTTGCTTCATTCTTACGACCTACTTATCCTCTGTATTTACTGCGGAGAATTGCTATCTTCTAACTAAGACAGTAAATTCTCTGGTTGCGGCCGCTAAGGTAATCGCACAAGCTTCGCGTCAGATGTCCCTGTGCAAGCTCGTAGATGTAAGCTTTCTACCACTGCCATTATACGCATATTAGATATCGAATAGCTTAGTCTTCATTTTAATTTTATCCGATTCTAGGGTTAAAACCCCGACCGTTCTTAGAGTCGCCTTATCGTTCTTGGGGCCAGAATCCACATATAGGATTACCCCTGCATATTTTTGGAGCGCGAAGGAACAGCGCTTGCGCTTACAAAATTAGGTATTGTAGGGTGCGTTAGAACGGAGTTCGTAACGCACCAAAATCCTAGAAATGGTGCGTTACGCTGTCGCTAACACACCCTACGTACATTTTCAAAAATCAAACCGGATTCCTATATATAAACACCCTTCTTCCTTCTTCCTTCTTTCTTCTTTCTTCTTCCTTCTTCCTTCTTCAACCAGAAATGTTACGTTTGATTTTCCTCTACTAATTTCTGTGAATGAATATTTGGCAATCTCAAATCAAAAATAGTATGAATTTTTGTGTAAAACAATTATTATTTTCTCTTTGACCCTTGACTCCAGTGGGATTTGTGAGCATGATATTTTCTAATGTATTTTACTAGCTTGCGCGTTTTCCCTCAAAAATAGCGCGAACCAGCAACCTAGTAAAAATATGAACGAGTTATTTGTATTCAAGCCGCATTTGCCGCTCGAAATGACCCTCGTACATCTTGTTAGCAGGAAAAAACTCTTAAATATATTTCCTGTCCAGTCTCCTGATGTATTGATATTACTGGTAGTTATGAAACAGCAACCGAAAGTATTGGCCGTTGATAAAGACTTACACGACCTAGAATTTCTTAATTCGTTTCTGAAAACATTAAATATTACATGCATTTGTGCAAAAGAAGGAGTAAGAACTTTAATTCTGGCACAAATGCAACAACCGAATTTAATCTTCTTAGATACAACGTTAAATGATTTAAGTACTAATCAAGTCGTACATTATCTAAAACGCAACCCAGAAACATCAAAAATACCGATTATTGGTTGTAGACCTGCAAAAACGCAGCAGGATGTCAATAGTTTACTAATAACAGGGGTATGCGATTATATTCGCAAACCTTACGATTTTGGCAAAGTTGAGGCTATCATTAACAACTTTCTCGGTTGGGACGATTTTATAGACGAACCTTAAGGTTTCAAAGCAATTGGTTATTTTGTCCCAAATAATCTATCTCCAGCATCTCCCAACCCCGGTATGATATAACCCATTTCGTCAAGCTTTGCATCGATTGATGCCGTATAAACTGGTATATCGGGATGACAAGCGCAAAAATGTTCAAGTCCTTCGGGTGCAGCAAGCAAGCAAATAAACTTAATCGAGCGAGGATTAGTAGATTTCAAGCGTTCTACAGCTGCTACAGCAGAGTTACCCGTTGCTACCATTGGATCGACAATCAAAACATCGCGTTTGTCGATATCATCGGGGACTTTAAAATAATACTCGACAGGAATTAAACTTTTGGGGTCGCGGTACAACCCGATATGTCCAACCCGTGCAGAAGGTATTAATTCAAGCATCCCATCTAAAATACCTTGTCCAGCACGTTGAATTGCGACGATAACTAGTTTTTTATCGGGTGCAAGGACTGGTGCATTCATTGGGGCAATTGGTGTTTGAATCAATTCGGTTTTTAACGGTAAATCCCGCGTTACTTCATACGCTAGTAATAAGCTTATTTCTTTTAATAAAGTGCGAAATTTAGCCGTACTAGTTTCAGCTTTTCGCATCAAAGTTAGTTTGTGTTGAATTAATGGGTGATTGATTACGGTTACTTGATTTTTCATTAGTCAGGAGTCAGTGGTCAGTGGTCAGTGGTCAGTGGTCAGTGGTCAGGTGTCAGGGTCAGGAGTCAGACCGTAGGTTGGGTGTTCGCTCAAGCGCGTTCCCGTAGGGTAGCGACAGCGTAACCCAACAAAAACTGGTAAATGTTGGGTTACACTTCGTTCCACCCAACCTACTGCCTACTGCCTACTGCCTACTGACAACTGACAATTAAAATACCGTACCATCACTCTCGATTTGAATCGGTGAAACACCACCTATTCGGAGTTCGGCAGCAATTTTTCGTCCAGAATTCCAAGTTCCACCTTGGAGAATTTTCACAAGTGGTAAATCTTCGGTACTCATGTTTAATTTTTCTCGAATAGTGGCGGCAATTTCATCTAAAAGTATTAATGTTAAAGCACGCCATTCAACAATAACGGAAGATGCAACCGAGTGAGAAACACTGAAAATACCTGGATTTTTAGCGCGAATTAGTCCCAAATCGAGACACAACCCACCATTCCGATACTCTGGCAACCCAGTGAGACTGTCTAAATCCATAATTTCTAAACCGATTTCTTGTAACGGTTCTAGAAGCGAATAAGTTAACCATTGCGATAATTTGTGAAACGGTACTAACCCATCGTCGCTAACATCGGGATGATACCAAACATCCCCTAAATTTATGCCCGCAATTTCGAGTCTTCCCGACCAAATTTCGCTTAAACCTGATAAAACTGCATTGAAAACAGTTACCGCACTTAGTTGGTTATTATCTGCTTTACCAATCAAGTAATTTACTAAATTTCCCGGACGGGGATTGTCCCCAAATAAATGCGGTGATGCGGTTAGGACTTTACCTAGATTTTGCAACAACTGCAATCTTCCAGGAATACCAATAAGTGGATTATCGGCACTAACTTGAAATCCTTGTATAAGTTCGCTCTCAGTAAAATTTTGTAATTTTTGGGCATCAACACGTAAAAGCTTTTCATCGCTGGAAAAAGCACCTTGGCAAAACATTTGAAAACTAGCAACAGCCAAACCTTCGGAACGTTTAAAACCCAAATTCGTACCAGTTTCGTAATAATACCAGTTACTACCTGCACCAGCATCGAGTAACACGCTAATTATTGCCAAATCAAACTTTGCTTTTGCTTTTTCTTCTGGCTTAAGTTTAGCCAAATCCCCGTCGAGTTGTTCTATGCGAGGTATACCACCCGCTTCAAAATGTCTCCAGCGACTGTGAAACGGTATTTCTAAATCTGGATAGTCTGAACGCATCACATTAATTACATAATCAGCCACACGTCCCAACTTCGTCAAATCGCAATCAAAATGACGTAATTTACCTGCAACCGCCTTGTTAAAAATTTGACTACAACGCTCGCGGATAGCAACAGGCGATCGCAAGTAATTAACCAGTTCTAGAGCGCTTTTGCCCGTTGGCAAAGAATTCCCATTACTTAAGCTCGTAACACTTGGCGTTTCCATTATTACAAATTCCTTTATCGATGCAGCCAATTAGAAGAAGGGGAAAGGGGAAAGGGGAAGGGGGAGAAGGGGGAGAAGGGGGGAAGGGGAAGAAAAAGAATAAAGCTGTACGGGCGGGTTCACCGACATACTTATCGAAAACGAGAAATTTAAATAAACCCGCCCCACCCCCTCCCCATTATTGCGATACCGCCCCCTCCCCATTATTCAACCAAAGACCGCCCCTTAACATCAGCCAAACCCAAATCATCCAACACATCACCCGTAGTAAAATAACCAGCAGCTTTCTTAGCTTCAATTTCCACCCGCGCATCCAGCGGAATCAAATCTTCAGGAATTGCGATACGTTCGACTATCTCAATACCCGATTGCGTAATCGCATCGAATTTCATATTACTCATCGATACCATTCGATCGATGCGCGTCACTCCCAACCAGTGCAACACATCGGGCATAATTTCTTGAACGCGCATATCTTGTACTCCTGCTACGCACTCGGTACGAGCAAAATATGCATCAGCGGTGTCCCCTCCCTCTTGACGCTTGCGAGCATTATAAACTAAGAACTTTGTAACTTCGCCAAGGGCACGTCCTTCCTTTCGACAGTAAATAATAATACCCGCACCACCGGATTGAGCAGTTTGGATGCACACTTCAATTCCGTGAACTAAATACGGACGACAAGTACAAATGTCTGAGCCAAACACATCCGAACCGTTACATTCGTCGTGAACGCGGACAGCGACGGGTTTGGTGGGGTCGGTAATTGCGGCGATATCGCCGACAATGTACACTGTTACACCCCCAATCGGTGGCAAAAACACTTCCAAATCCGGTCGCGTCACTAATTCTGGAAACATCCCCCCAGTTTGCTCGAATAAAGCACGACGTAATTCACCCTCGCCAATATTAAAACGCTTGGCGATTCCCGGTAAATACCAAACCGGCTCGATTGCAGCTTTTATCACCACCAAATCGCCACCTGCTTTCATAATCGTGCCATCGACTTGCAACCGCCCTTTTGCGATCGCTTCTTGCAATTCGGGCATGTTTATATGTGCTTTCGTGACAGCTATCGTCGGACGGATATCGTACCCTTGTTCGTAGTATGATGGGAAGACTTCACCAACAATTGCTCCAAATGGGTCGAGCGAAACAATTTTATCGGGGTCGAACCAACTAGGGTGCGGTCCGATATGTTCGATTGGGGATGTATTGGTCAAATCTGCTCGATGGTCAGACTGAAGTGCGCCACTTGCCACCGCCAACGC
>QQTW01004018.1_pt1 | contig 10977 bp, 7 predicted proteins | sample 1904831 | NCBI WGS metagenome assembly QQTW01 (sample SAMN09435610, study PRJNA476489) | Subsurface metagenome, whole genome shotgun sequencing project.
ATAGCGGACTGATGTGAGAACCGAGACGCAAGGAAGCGGGAATGCACTGCACTGACTTCGAACCGAGATCTTGGAGCGGAGCACTGATATCGCTACGGCCTGAACGACCGTTCTGAATGGATGGCATGCTGGAGAAGTGGAGACAGGCCATGATGGAAAAGGTATAGCGTGCACGTGACTTGACAAACGGGGTTTAATCTTGGACTGTATGCACTCTCTCTGCTTGCTTTCTTAAGGTGACAATGGGTCGGAGAAAGTATGGAAGAGGTTGATGGATCGATGGACAGAGAGATGGGGTTTTATAATGGGTAGACATGGTAGTGGAGGAGTAGAGATGGATGTGTAGTATAGGTCGAGTTAAAAGCCCAGCCACGAAAAAGGGCGCCCCTGCGACCCCAAATGCACGTGGAGGAAGAGGAAGGCAAAGCAACCCCCGATAAAAAGAATGCCTTGCGGGCCAGCAACCACGTTTGCGAACCACGTTTGCGAACCACGTTTTGAGGGGTTGGAGATCTCCCATCTTTTTTTCGCCATGTCGGGCTGGTAGGTGCGTAACTCTGTGCGATTCAATCTGCGATGAGGTTTCATCTCTAAGTGAATCTTTCGACTCATCATTCCCGAGTAATGTCTTCTCATACTCCAGAGTCTATCCTGCATCTCCCGAGCGGACTGGGGCTGTCGCTGGCGTAAGGGCTCGTCGCCGCTTCGTTTGAAGTGGTGTTATGGGTTGCCATAGAGGCCACTTTTCTCTCTCTCAATGAGTCACTATTTGCGGGCCACGCCTCAACGCAGCCAGTGGTACAGTATAAAGCACGCCATTCCCTCATCTTACTCTCCACGAACTATCTCACTTCTGTTCCTTCATCCCTCTGAACGGTTTGTTCCTATCGTTGTTCAAAACTCAAGGCTATTGATTCCAAACGTCCTTGTCTCCCGATCACTTGCATAATTCCGCAGCATTTGACTCACTCAGTGCTCGGTTTTCCATCACGCTACGCTCTGCAACGTGATTCAGTTGCCAACACCTCTTCTCTGTGATCGTTGGCGGCTGACATCGCGCTATCGCCGGTCCATCTTGGCCTGAGTTGTCCCCTCTCTGGCGCAGCGAACTGTGTGAAGCGCTCGCAAGGTCTGCAAAGGGGAAGCAAGCTGACCGGCGCCGGTGTAGAGATTCCAGTCCGGACGTTGAAGCCCCTCAGCTCTGCGATCGGCCGGTAAGCCCGCTGCCATTCGGCTGTCAACGGGCGTTTGGGCCAGCAGTACGTTATCCTTTTCATTAGCAAGCTTCACGTCCGTTGGCCGGCGAGTAGCGTGATCCTGAGCCGTTCCTACTTCGACGATGTCATTAGAATACCGGCGGTACATCCAGTTACGCTGCATCATACATAGCAAGCATGGACCTTGCCTAGGTCCTTCTAGAGACTCATGTTTGGGCTTTCCTTCGACCCGGCGCGACTCGGTGCCCAAACGTCTTTTGGAAGATCAGCCTCGTTGTTTCAAGGACCAGTCCCCCAGGCAGAATGCACGCAAGCGGAGTATGCATAGTGACCTTCTTGTACATTGAGTGAAACACTAGAACATGCGATTTGCGATGCATGCTTCCGGTAGATCTCACGCTACCGTACTCGTCGGCAGCGTTGGAAAGTCTGCCACCGTTATACGGGAAAACGCAACCACACGTGTGCGCAGAGAGACCATCGTTGCCGAAACTCGCACCTTTCTTCGGAGGAGTGAACATCTAAAGTCCTACGCAGCCGAGTGAATAGTTGGCCTGTCATTATGACGACGGTGAGTGGCACAGGAAGTGCTTGGTCCGTACCATGCTGTGTGGCTTAGCAATACGGAGAGCCATCGTTCAAGAGGCCCGGACTCGACTCTATAGCCGCCAGCAATCTTTCGCGAAGAATACTGGCCAGTAGATGCAATCAGTATCGAATGAGAGCGAGCTCAATGACTGGATGGCGGAGTACACCGCCGCGAATGCGGATCCAGAGACAAAAGGCATGCTTGCCGAGAAAGGGAGGTCAGGGATGTTATGGCTGAGTAGGCTGAGGTGAAGGCCGTCCAATTGTCGAGCTGCTGATCATGACATCCATATCAAGATGGAGTCGGAGAGACTGCAGATATCGCAGCATCAGGTGAGGAGGCTCGGTTGTCGTTCGGCGTGCATAGCTACTCACAAAGTTAGCATTGGGATACTGAGGCAAATCGTGACACTTTCTGGCCGTCCAGTAGTGCTGAATGCTTCCTCGAGCTCCTCGCTTTCCTCGATCCACCCCAGACACCGAACGATGCAAATCTTTTTAGTCCGTAGGGCATCGGCAGGGTGCCCGCGTCTTTTGTACCCTGGTGAAGCATGGTCGGTGAAAGGTGCTCCGAGTTACCGGCTCGTGGGATTGGAGCTGGGTCATCAGATCTTGTCACCTATTCGAGCTGAGACCTTTTGGGCTCCGGCGAGACAACACAGCTGCTTAGTACTATTCTCAGAAAGAGTAATGGGTCTCTGTCGTTGAAGACGCGTTGCGAAGAGGTGTGCAGAAAGCAAAGGATGACGACGCACGTGCTGGAGCCTCGGGCCGGAACGCCGGGATAGCCGCAACCTTATTTCAAATGGCCGTCCGGCAGCCGAAACTTGAACTGCACACCGCGACGGTAGAGGCCCAGGTGTAGCGGATAAAGTCTGTACTGCGACTGTGACGACGTGATTAGAGATTGAAATCTACCACTCGAAAGATTATGGGACAAGTCCGAAAATCTTAGCGGAAGCGTTGTATTGAGGAACATTCACTGCCCATCACGCCCTTGAAGCTGGACTTCAGTACATGTATGTCACTGTCGACTGCTTAAGATCCCACTGGGGAAGGGCAAATGTGCCCAAAGAGCCACCGAGCTCAGTTTCTTGTCCTTCCTTATTGTGGTCGGAGCAGTGAAGTAGTTCTGGCTCGGTCACGATGATCCGGATCGGCGTAATTATTTTCCTTCAACGCCACTGAGTGCTGGACGCCACCATTCTCTGACAGCTGATGATAAAAATCAAATTCACCTTATGAGGACTTCCATGCGCTTCCTTCTGGTGCCGACAAAGCACAAAGCGTCAAATCCCGTCCGAGGCTCACATCACAACTCAATCGCCTACTGTGACGCCGGATCATTTCGGGAACGGAACGCGTGTTTTCTCACTCCGATTGCGCTGATCCTTCTGCGAGAACTGGGATTCTTGGTCCGAGTCCTTTCTAGCCAAGTCAGACATCGCAAGCACAGCCTCACTGCTCGACGCGAGTCCGCGAAGCATCGCACTGCTGGCTCGCAAATGTGAATGGATACCCTCCTGACTCCCCTGCTTATGCTCACGCCACGTCCAGCCAGCATGCCTGACTTCCAAAGGCAAAAGCAGTACCTCTCTTTTTAGACCTGGGGAATCTTCCAACTTATACTTCTCGGGACCTTGAAGTGTTCCTGGCCAGTGATCCTGGCAGACCAATCCGAAACATTTTTAAAACTGCGGCGCACTTGGTAGCTCATCCTCAGCTACCAGTGCTCGCACTCGAGTCTCACATGAAATTGCCACCTCGGTCATCTTCCCTTGTTGGATTGCCTGACTACACAATCTTATTGGTGTCGCCGGACTCCATCATCTTCGCCGCCAGGAGAAGGAAACCTCCCTACCGCAATTGTGAACCAATCACGCGACCGAGACCGGCTACATCGAATCCACTACCCTTGGATGTTGTCGATTTTCGCATTGCATCTGCAGTAATGAGTTCAGGCAACCGCTAACAGCTCGCCTCCGCTATCTCCTAAAGGGACAACGTGCACGAGCCGCTCCAGCGGACAACCCTGATGGATTCTTCTCAGCGGCTCACTTTGGTGCAGCTTCGCCACAACCTCACCGTCAAGGAGGGCGTCTTGCCATTCAAGTCTCGTCATGATACTCATAGGCCTCGTGGCTGTCGGTCCACACATCAGTCCGCTATTGGATTGGTGTTCTGGAGGGAGAGGTTCCCAAAAGCCGCCTTGGCCAGGTTGGCAAAGTCGTCAACATGAATCAACCTCTTCAAATCGCAAAGCCCTACCAATCATCTCCACTCAACAAGGATGAGGCCGACGACTTTCGTCACATTTGGTCGAAACTCAGGCTCCAGCCATCCACCCATGACCCATAGCTCTTGGTGGCCTTCCCCAATTGTTTCGTGTTCTTGTGCTCTGAGATTGCGCTACCTTCTCAAAGTTCAAGCCAGTTTCCCACTACCGATGACACGTCAGCGCAAGGCAACGTTTCAAGTGCATACCTTTCTCTTCCTGTAGTAGCTGACATCAGACGACCGAGTGGACTTGTGTCTGCGATGGCTCAGACTACTTCCTCACTCATTAGCGGCTTCCTTCTAGGCGCAAATACTGGATTGATACAGGGGCCGCGGCATCTTCCAACCAAGATGCGTCATCAGACAGCAGCCCCCATGCTGTTCTGGTGTGCGAACTTGCTCACACGTTGATGGACTGGGCCGTACATGCTGCAAAGGCCGCACCAGGGGTTTGTATGACTGGCTGATTGTTGAGCAAGTGGACTGAGAGGAGCACATTCAGCTGAAGAGATACAGTTGCCTTCGCTTCTAGCTTCCATTCAACAACGACGGTTACCATCGGTCCTCCCGTCTCTTCTCGCTGCAGTCCATCGTATGGTTGGTATTGACCGATCCCCATATTCCATCGCACGGCCCCTACAGCACTTTCTCCTGGGCAACTCCTGCGTCGACAGTCAGCCTTGCGGCTCACCCATCGCCACTGCAGCTCTAACACCCTGACAAAAGCGTTGCGACGATCTTCCCCGAGAACCACTGTGAGGAAGAGAAGCTAGGTGTGGAGAATTCGAGCCTTGAATACCATCCACCCATATTCGAAGGACTCTATGACTTCACGAAGATTCAAAAGGTTGCACAAAACGTCTAATCGCGGAAGTTCTAAGTGCAGACGTGAAAAAGGAAACTGGAATCAGGCTTCCTCCAGCCTCCTCCACTCTTGCACATGTCCTATGCTAGGCTCAGCTTCCAAGGTGAGTGAGGAAACGTTCTCATGGCTGGAAAAATTTATCCAGAGTACATGTCCTTCTCAAGTATCTGAATGGCCTGCCTCAAATTTCTATGGATCATAGGCAAGGTGAATCTCGAATCATTTGCTTGCGCAGTGCCAGTGTTTCCTGGATTTTTGCCTTCTTGTCCTGGAAACCTGGGAAGGAAGTCATGAATGTAGCTGCCTAGCATGAGATCCGTCCAACAGTGCCTAGCCAACCGTCGCAGGCACCAGTGTGGGTCTTAGAGTCCGGCCACATTGCCCGGACCTATGTCCCCAAGCCTTATGTCGTCCATCATCGGGAGCTTGGCTTCCAAGCTACCAACGGAACAGTCGAGGACAGTCATGGAGCTTGAGACATGCGAGGAATCTCTCTTGAGACGCCATCGAAGCCTTGTTCTCACAGAGATGCCTCATCGAGTCGAGACTTTGGCTGCATTGATGCCTCATGGACACTACTTTAGGGCATCGGATAGGCAAAGTTAGTTACTCCGTCCCGAAGAAAGCAATGAGGCCTCGGGCTGTCTCCTGCGGAGTGCTCCATCGCAGCTATCCATGCGCACAGGTGCTGGACATTGCAACAAAATGGCAAGAGTGATGCTTCCGTTATCTTGCTGACAACCTCTTGATACTTCTAGCCTGAGAAGCGTCTGGTACGCACCTAGGATTAGTCATAGATGTCTAGACCCACTTTTACTATATGCATCTATAACTTATCCGGCCTAGATCCTTTCCAAAGTCGTCTTGGTGACGTTCATTCATTGGCCTCCATTGCTGATACCTCATCAACCACCCTTGCTACTTCGCATGACTCTCTATGTATATCGAAATCTAGTCTTCGCTCAACGCTGCTGCCTGTTCGCATCTCGAATACACAGCCCAGGCCGCGTCATGGCGAACAAGATGTCATCCTTCTCGCCAAGGGACGCCCGAGTTCTGAAAGTCGAGTCGATGGTAAGGCTCGTCCCCTACTTTTGATGCACCACCATGACTCGATGCTGAGATATACCAGCCACCAAATGAAGCTAAATGGATCCGTCTCAACAAAGTCACGTATCGGGACCCGTCGGGTAAGGAAAGGCTGTGGGAAAGCGCGGAGCGATCGGTACGCCTTGCGCCCTTCGCTTCCTCTCGCTTCTTATTCTGTCACGTATTCGCGTGGTCTACGCCCCTAGCATCTGCCCACACACCCACCCCACGCCGCCCCTCTAACTCCTCCTACAGACCCGCCGCACACACACCGAAACCGACGGCGTCGGCGTCATCGCCATCCTCAACTCCCCCACCTCCCCAGATGGCCCCTCGCTTCTCCTGCAAAAGCAATTCCGCCCCCCACTCAACAAAGTCACCATCGAAGTGCCCTCCGGCCTCATCGACGAGGGCGAGAACATCGCCACCGCCGCATTGAGGGAATTGAAGGAGGAAACGGGGTACATCGCTACCGTCTCCTCTTCCTCCTCTAGTCCCAGCTCCGGTGATAGTGACGCCTCAGGCGGCGAGTTCATCATGCACAACGACCCCGGCTTCTGCAATACGAACACGCGCATGCTCTTCGTGGACGTCGACATGAGTGATCCCCAGAACCAAAACCCCGCGCCGGAACTAGAGGAGAGCGAATATATTGAGACTTTCACGATTCCGTTGAGTAAGTTGTGGAGCGAACTGGTGAGGTTGGATCGCGAGGGGTACGCGGTTGATGCGAGGGTTGGGACGTTGGCGCAGGGGTGGGAGATGGCGAGAAGGTGGAGGGGTGTTCTGGGTTAGGAATTGAACAGGAATAGGAATTGGAATAGGAGGATAGGTGAAGAGATGTATGGACCTTGAGGGAGAGGAGACGAACGGCGCTTGTTGCGGATGTCAGCGATGACGTCCTGGAAGAGTGCCGGTGAGGTGTGGAGGTGATGTGCAGAGACCGCGCTGCACTCGATGAAAGTAGAACGTTAGACTTGCGAGGAGGGTTCTCCAGGACTTAGAAGGGAAACGGGATGCAAGATAGGGCAGTCCCCATGTGGGACACGCGGGAAGGAGAATGAGTCACTTCATCTCAGTCTCAATAGTCACGTCAATATATTGCAACAATCATGTCAATACGTTGCAGCAAACAAGTCTATGGATACCAACTGGTCCCCGTCCCACATCCGAACTCTCCAGCCTTGACAGCCTTGAGTCGACACGGCGAAGTCGCTCCCTGTTTTGCGCTACCCAGTCAGAGATCCTCCTCTCGTTCTCCTTCTCAATCTCCCTCCACTACACTCCTCCCTCCGACTAGTAAACTCACTTCCTCTTCTTTCCCCCAACCTTCTCCTCCCTCCCACTCGCGCTCGCACTCGCTGTACTGGGTTTCAACGCCCTGACATCCTGCTCCAACACCTTCCCATTCCCATCTTTCTTCTCTTTCCCCTCCCCCTCGCCTTCATCATCACTCTCCCCTCCCTGCCCAAACTCATTGACCCTAGTATAATCCACTTTATACTGCCACTTCTGATACAGCCAAATAAAGAAGATAACATCATCCCTCAACGTCGCCAGCCGATGCAGCGTCGGCATCCGGATCGTGAACGCAAACAGGTCATCGATGAATGTGTTGAGGAACTTATACGTCATCGTTTTACTTGGCATATGCGCGACGCTCTTCAGGCGGTAGTTGATGTATAGACTCGGCACCATCATAAGGAACCCGTAAGCGTAGACGCTCCCTACCAAGGTTTCGATGACGAAGGAGTACCACGATTTATGGGTTTCGTAGACGAGCGAATAAGCCGCGTATGCGAGCAATAGTGGGACGGCGACGATGTATAGGTACCGAAACGCGATCTCGTCGTATTCCTGCGTCTTCTTCTCGACGTCGCTGAGTTTATGCTTGTCTTCGAAGATCACGACGTACGGGAGGAAGCTCCATTGACTCCCGGGTTCCGGCGGACGAACGACCACGTTGACGGTCTTAGTGATCTTCCAGGCCTCGAGGAGGATGCCGAACCCCTGGCCCGCGAGAATCATCCACGACGTGCCTTCGGAGTTGTCGAGGAGGTAGAGGAAGATAATCAACTGCATGAAGACATTCGCGACGATGGTGCGGACCGAGGTTCCGATATTGTCTTTCTTCTTGCGCCAGTGCGAGATGTCGGACTTGAAGGCAAGGCCTTCGAAGATCATGTGCAGGATGGAGACGAAGAAGGTCGTGGCCAGAAGGTACGAGTTGGTGTCGAGGAGGATCTCCTTGAATTTCTCCATCTCGCTGCCATCGCCGCCGCCAGGCATGGGGTTGCCAGAGGCCGCTTGCATTTGAGACTCCTTCATGCTTTGATCCATGCTGGCCATCAAACTGTACTTCCATGACTGAAAGTTCTTGAGCTGGATGTTCAATGGAACTTCCTTGACGGTGTCGTTGAGCTCAGTCATGTGGGAACGGAGTTGCCAGAAGGTGTTGAGAAAGATGACCGGATAGTACCAGCCGTTCTGGCCCGTGTCATCGCGGGCACCGGTGGGTTCGAGAACAACGTTCTTACGTAGCGCCGGGTGCATGCTGCGCCAATTCTGAATGCCAGTGTCGGGAATGATAGCGATGGTGAAGTTGGAGTGGTAGAATGAGCCAATCTGAACGCCTTTCGGTTCTTCATGGGCCTCTTCATCCTCCTCTGCCTTGTCCAGCAAGTTCTTCAACTTCCGCACCCTCTTCTTGGGGAGAAAGTGGTTGAGCGGTCTGTAGAAATGGCTCGCCTGGTGTGGGTCGAAGTTCTTATGAGTGGGATCGAGTTCACTGCCAGAAAGACCTAGGAGGAAATGCGCCCAGAGAGTTCCGTTGTTCTGCACCTCGTTTGGGATCTTGATGGTGGTCGCAATGTCTCTCACATCCTTATAGTCACGCATCTTGATGTTCTTCTCGTCCACCACCAGCTCACCCTTCGATCCGAAAGGCTGAATGACAGGGGTGACATAGATCTTGAGGTCGAGAGTGCTGTCGTCGGGCCACAGCGGAGCAATTGAATTGGGAACGTGAGAGTAGTTCGCTATCGTACTGACTTCGGGTCTCTCTGCAAAGTTATAATTGGCTTTTCCTACCACAGCTCCCGATTCTGACGAAGTGCTTGACTTGTTGCCAAAGAATTGGGTAACGACGAATTGCATGATGAGGAAGATGCCGACGCCTTGGGCGAGCGACGAGAAGATGGACTTCTCTCCACCACGGCTGCCACTTTCGGCGCTCGTAGCAGCGGCGCCATTTGCTCTTGACTCCGGCATGATTGTCGTTCGATGTCAAGACCTGTGATAGAGAGGGACAGAGTTGTAGAAACGCATCGTCACTTTTCTCCGGAACCAATGCGAAAATCTCGGGTGAATGTGACCCGAGAATCCGGCTGACCACTCAATCACTAAGCGCAAGCTTGGCACAATTTTTCTTCATCTCTCAAACGTACACCTCCCACCTCTTCTTTCTTCTTCATTATACAACGCATAACCAACGTTCCTGCAAAAGCGTTCCTACGAGGTCCTCAACAGTGATCCCATGATGTACGGAAATCGTCTATTGGAATGGAGATCAACCAGGAGGCCGATCTTGGGTGCAGTGCCTGCTTTGCATCTGGCGATGGTAGGAACTGCAAGAATCAGCCAAACATCTTTCCTCTCCATTACTGTGTTGTATCCAGAGTAGTCAAATCTCCTTCTCCCATTGCCGAGCTTGTCTTCTGTACTGAGTGGCTCGTTCCGGCTTCGATTGAGTACAAATCCGCAAATTTGGGGAAGTCAGCATCATTGTTGTTGCCAGGTCCGAATTGCAACAAATTTCGTTGTGCCGTGTCTTCCGACGCCAATACATGGACACCTCCCATGAACCCATCATTGCTCGAATTAAGAGCGAGATCATGTTCAGTTCACCAAAGAGATTACACATGGTTCATCGGAGGTCTGTCTTCGTGCCATAGCTTGCAACTCATTCTATCAGAAGCTAGTCTGTGCTCACACCCTTCCCACCTTCCTTCCCCGCCAAATACTTTACGAATATGCCAGGTCAGGGAAAGCCTTGCGTAAGGCATCGTGATTTTGGCCTTCCGTGGGAGAACGTCATAAATACAACGCTAAGGCAGGGCGGAATACTTTTGTACCACCAGGCAGTGTACTCCAGGTCTTCCACGGCGCATACCTGTTAGGTCCGACGTCGATCATGAAATCCATCGATCTTGGCTCCTGCAAAGCTCATCGAGCTTCATCCACTCGGACCGCTTCGCTTTGAGGGCGCAGTGCTTCTGGCCCCCAGTCACGACGTTCCGGCGAGGTAAAGAATGGAATGGCGACGTTTGCTCAGTCAACCAGGCAATAATGATCCATCCAGCCATTGGTGATACTGCACCATGCATAGAGTGTCCATACGACAAGAGTACTGCCCACCACCTTTGCTTCAGGGAAGAGCACCCGTACAATCGATCGATAAGTAGGTATATCAAGATGCTCGATCACCCACGAAAGTCACAAGTCTCAAACACTTCAAAGTAATCATCCCACATTCCATCACGCTGGTCAGCACAAGTCCAAACCTCAGCACCAGTCGTGGTCCAGCAACGGCTCGGGAACGAGTGCACTACTAATTGTATGTGTGGGAGACGATACCCTAGAACCCCGACAAAAAGCACTACAAACCCCATCACCACCCTCCGACTCCCAGATCCACGACTGCGCGCCCCCAGAAAAGCCCAGCTTGTGGGTGCCATCGATGGCGAAGATGAGTTGCTCGCCTTGGTGGTCTGGCTTGGAGTGCAGGCTGATGCTGTAGGTGGATTCGCGGGGTTTGGGGATGGGGTTGGTGTTGGAGACGGAGAAGAGGGTGGAGAGAAGAAGGGAATGGAGCTGCATTGTGGGGTTTGGCAGAGGTTCTTTAGTCAAGCTCTGAGCTGATTGGGCCTCTTGAGAAAGTGG
>QQTW01004019.1_pt1 | contig 10977 bp, 16 predicted proteins | sample 1904831 | NCBI WGS metagenome assembly QQTW01 (sample SAMN09435610, study PRJNA476489) | Subsurface metagenome, whole genome shotgun sequencing project.
CTGGAATTACAGAAGGCTCAGATCTTGCACCAACTTACATTGATATTCAGTCCATGATGTTTGGCTAAGGGTCGTAAGCGTTGGATGTCCGCCAGTAAGGGCAATAGCGCCATCAATGGCAGCAAAAGTTCAAGTGCTGATTGTGCTGCTTCACCCCAATCTGGTATTGCTCCCCCTGCTGCATGGAGATGAGTCCAGTGAGCTAGCAGATAAGCAGTCAAAGATAGAACTAACCACCTGTACACTCCTAAGAGAGTTTGTTGACCCAACGGGCAATCGCAGTCGCCTACTGCAGGAAACCCTCCTGCAGCGCTGACTCACCAAAACGATGAAGGCCGAAGCGATGCTTTGCCGTTTTGAAAAAGCCTTCAATTGCCCAGCGACGACGACCCCACCCTTCGGGTTCGCCAGTCGCTACAACGGGGGGAACCCCCGCAACGCGCTGGCTCACCAAGTCATAGTGCTACCCTTAAGAGCTTTGGTGCAGAGAATATAGCGTTTCTCGAACTTCCCATTCTCACGCTTAAAGTAATACCAAGAAAGATGAACGGAAAATTTCAAACCAACTAATTGCACTTGTTGCCCACGTTTGTGCAAATGTGCCAAGTGGCGTCCATCTTCTAGTTTTCGGTGGCAAGGCAATCCTACAAGAGCATGGTGTTTGAAACGACGAACTGAAGTAACAAACTCATTAGTACCAAAGGCTGTATCAGCTAGAACTAATACTTCAAACAGAGCCGTTAGAGGTTTGGGCAAGCCCTTGACTAGCCGCAATCCAAGCTCTGCCGGGGAGGAAGTATCCTTGCCACGATAAACACGAAAACTTCAAGGCACTCGCCATTGCCCCACAACAATATACAGGATGACGACGTGAAGCCCCCGTTTACCGTTATAGACTCGAATCAGGTGTTCAAATTCTTTGAATTTCCCGACTTTTTCCAGTGTTTAAGGCGCGAGTATCACCTGTAGTGTTCGTCTACGCCCTACTGTCTGCTGTGACAAAATTTGTGGGAGCACTGCTTCCCTCACTGCCCTAATTACTTGCCGTGTTGGCCATTTGTACACGCCCACGAAACCGACTCAATGCACTGGCCGATTTAATTTGGCAGTGTTCGGGCAGGGGAATTCCTTGACCCTCCAAGAACAGTCCCAGCAAGGCGATGCTCGCTGTCTTGCTGATAAATGCGCTCGCATCAGCGTCTGTAATCCGGAAACTAGGGCTTGGGCTTGAGACAGGATGGCGGACATGGACAGGCAGAGGGTAAACGGTTATCTATGCCTTTTTCTCACGCTGACCACGCCTACTGTAATCCTTCAACCGATAGGCTTTCAGTCCTGGTGCAAGATCTCAGTTTCAGGCGATAAAACCCCCGTTCGGCAATCCATTCATCGCGGTAGGTGAATACAGCAGTTGTGAGGCAGAGCCGACTGTTAGGGACATTGCTAACATAAGCTCGCCATCCAAATCTGGCTTGCTGCTGTGCAATTGCCTTGGCATGGCGCTGCACTTGAGTGATTTGATAACGCGGTTTATTGGTGTCTTGATACTCATAGTAGTAGCTGAGAAATTCCCTGACTCGGTGCTGTTGGAGAATTGCCTCTGCCTTCTCAAGTAGCGATGCTTCGTTCCGGAGTTGTCGTTTGCCTGGACCAGGGACCGGGGTCAATGCCAGCAACTTTTCTTCTGCCACCCGCAGCCGTGTTTCGCTCTCCACGTTGTTGTTGTGCTGCTAGAATAGGTGAATGCACGATAAACACCCGCTCTTGCCAATGAACAGCCTGTTGTTCAACTTCCGCTTCCAGGGTGCGGCAGACCTCGTAGCCTCGCACGGGCAATGACTCCTCATCAGAGGTAGACGGGCGTTCAATCGTCGTCAGAGCAACTTGACTTGACACAGCAGCCTCAATCCATCCTTGCAACTGTTCGGGAGTCTTACCCACCGCTGCTAGTGGACTCAAGTAGTAGTGCCCTTGTGCCTGGATAAAGGCACGAGTGGCAAGCGCACTCATCTTACAATCTCCCACAAACAGCAGATTGGCTTTGCCCAAACTCTCACTCACTTGCTCGATGGCAGAAATGTACAACCCGTCATCTGCCTGTTGCCCTGATATAGCAAAGCTCATGCAAGTTAGGACATAATAAAAAAAACGAAGTCAGAAAGAAAGAGATAATGGCTGCTCCTTATAGTTACGATTTACGTCAAAAAGTGCTGGAAGCGATAGATAAAGGCATGAGGAAAAGCGAAGCCAGTCGAGTTTTTAACTTGAGTCGTAACACTATTGATCTATGGCTAAAACGGAGAGAAATTACTGGAAACTACAAAGCTATTCAAGGCTATCAAGCAGGAAGTCGGCACCGAATTACTGACTGGGAGAAGTTCCGAGAGTTTGTCAAAAAGAATGGCGATAAAACTCAAGCAGAGATGGCAGAAGCCTGGACAGAACAGCTCAGCCGTCAGACGATTGGGCGGGGACTCAAAAAGATGGGATTGACGCGAAAAAAAAAACGTATGGTTACAGAGAAAGAGATGAAAACCTGCGGCAAGAATTTCAAAACGAGCTAAAACTCAAACAGCGGAGCACATTAATCTATGTAGATGAGTCAGGGATAGATAACCGAGAAGAGTATGGCTATGGCTGGAATGAGAGAGGACAGAGATTTTTCGCTTGGAAAGCGGGAAAAAGAAGTACGCGTGTGAGCATGATCGCGGCTTTAAGTCAGAACTCGCTTATAGCTCCCCTTAGCTTTGAAGGGGCGTGTAATCGGGAAATTTTTGAGAAATGGTTAGAGACAATGTTGCTACCTCTGTTGCTGCCAGGTCAAACAATTATTCTAGATAATGCCAGTTTTCACAAGTCAGAAAGAATTAAAGCATTGGTGGAAAATGCCGGGTGTGAGCTGAGGTATCTACCGCCCTATTCTCCAGATCTTAATGAGATAGAACATCAATGGTTCCCAATTAAGAATCGAGTCAGAAAGACGGCGAGTAGCAGTGAAAGTTTTAGAGAGAGGGTCGACAAAGCTATTGCTGCTTCGTCCTAATCTATATGAGCTTTGCTATACATACCGGTTGTTCATGGCATCCAACAGAAACCAGCCCTCAAGTGAAATGCTAGCCGACCCAGTGTTGATCAAGGTCACCATCTCTTTCCCTAGATCGTCTCCTAGAGGATTGACCAGCGCCGCGATAGTCCTCACCGGGCTGTCTACCTGAATAACGTGGGAGTTTGAGAACCTCCGTCTTTTAAGCGGAGGGCTTCGCCGTGAGCGCTCAGCGGCTCGAGTGAGCCTTCGCCGAACTCCGAACGGTGAAAAAGCGCAAAGTCGCGGAGTGTTGCCGGGGGAGTACTCCTCCGGCAAACCTCCTTCTGGAGGCGGTGAGCGGGGGCGGAGTGTCGCCGGACAGAGTACTCTGCCCGGCGAACCTCCTTTGCTGCAGGAGGGTTTCCTGCAGTAGGCAACTCCCGAACCCGAAGGGGTTTCCCGCCGTAGGGAACTTTGTAAGAACGACTTCATTTGGCTTTAGCCTCTCGTATCCTGCACAGTGCTGTAGGATGCGTTATACTAATTAACATGGCAGAACTAACATTAACACTAAAGCTTCCTTTTTATCGACTTAACCAATCAAAAGCCGTTGAGTTTGAACGTCTCACAGTCGTTAATACGTCTGTGGCTAACGATTTGCTGCATGTTGATAAAACTGAGCGGAAGAAGTTGACCAGTGCTGCCTTTAGACACATTGAGATTGGCTCGATGTGGATCAATCAGACTCTCCGAAATGCTAACGCTAAAACCAAGGTTAAATACTTCAGGCAAATGTGGCTAGAAGTGAATAACCAAGGTTATGAGGTGTTGAAATCGGGCAATCTGTACGCGGTATCTTTCAGTCTCTACCGAGGTCGAAAAGGTCGTATACCTCTGTCAGTTCATTCAGCCTCGCATGTTGAAGTCCTGGACAAAATTGTTAAGGGTGAAGCCAAACTAGGTTCTCTAAAACTCTGCAAGTCCAAAAAGGGAGTTTGGTATGCACTCATTTCTGTGTTGATGGAAGTTCCCGATGCATATGAGGTTAAGGGTTGGATAGGAGTAGATAGAGGGCAGAACAATATTGCTGTCGCTGCATTACCAAAGGGATTTGGTAGATTTTGGCGGGGTGGACGAGTCAAAGATTTGAGACGCCAGTTTCAACGGACTCGAAAAAAACTTTGCTGTGCCAAACAACTTAAGGAAGTGAAGCGGTTAGAGCAAAGTGAAAGACGCATCATTACCCATATCAATCATGTCATTTCAAAGGAGCTGGTACAGTTTGCTAGCGACTTGGGAATGGGATTGCGATTTGAAGATTTGTCTGGCTGTAGAAAGACAATGAAGCAGAAGAAGAAAACAAAATCTGACGCTGCTGAAAATCGTGATACTTGGTCATTTTATCAGCTTGAGACGATGGCACGATACAAAGCTATCCGTGCCGGAGTGCCTGTTGAATCTGTACCTGCTCCGTATACCAGTAAATCAGATCATCGTAATGGTGTGATCGGTAAGCGCAATGGAGATTGGTTTAAAGGGTTTGATGGGTATCGTTGCAATGCTGATTGGAATGCCTCACAAAATATAGGTCAATGGTTGGGTTTTTCATGCCCTTTGGATCTTCAGAAAGCTGTGTCTGCAATGGGCATAGTTGATGTAGAGGGTGAGGTCAATGACAGTCCTTTAACTAGTGTTGCGTCTAGGACTGTGGCTTTAGCCCAGTCCTAAACAACCGCTAGAATCCCTCATGCTTCAAGCCGAGGGAGTGTCAAAATAGACAGACGAATACTATCAAACTTACTGTTTTATATTGCTAAAATTTGTTGCCGATTTGCTAACGCGTGTATCACTTCGTGCATCTTCCAAGGAGATCCCGCTCTCTCCAACCTTTTGGAACTTTACTCCTACGACTTCTCTGAGCTTGTAGGACTCGAACTTGAAAGCGACGGGCGGTTACGGTTACAAGCACCTTCCACTCTACTTTAACGACGAAAACGCTGAAGCAGGAATTGATGCAGCACTGGGCAAAAAGGGAGACTAAGCGATGGCATATAGCGACTTCACGCTGGCAAAAGTCCGAGATGCCTTTGGGCTGACGCTGGTTGAAGACCAAAATCTCTTTGCATCGGTGCCCGGCGTGCCACCGTCTGATTACCTCAAACAGTCACTCAGCGAGAATTTGTCACTGGCAGTTGCCGTCAATAGCGAAAAAGCCCGTTCGGAGTTCATCATTGCTCCGGTGCTGGCAGAAATTAGGCGGCAGCTTAACTTCCAGATTGGCTTGTTTTCTGGGACTGAGTTTAATGTTGATAGCAGCCAAGGACTCGCGGGGTTTTGTGACTTCATCCTGACGCGCTCAAAGGAGCAATATTTTATTACGGCTCCAGTGCTGACAGTGATTGAGGCCAAAAATGAGAATATTATCGGTGGGTTGGGCCAGTGTGTGGCGGCGATGGTTGCCGCTCAACGATTCAACCAGAAGGCAGCAGCCCTGATCTCGCCGGTTTATGGTGCAGTAACCAGTGGCACGAATTGGAGGTTTCTAACACTGATGGAAACAACAGTTTTTATCGATCAGCCGGAATACTTCATCAACCAAATCGATCAGATTCTGGCCATCTTGCTTCAACCATTTCAACCGACGCTAGCAACGATAGAAGCTTAACAAAAAGGTTTTTACTAGGCTGCTGATGCTAACTTGAACATCTCACCCCTTTTGTGCAAAACAAATGAATTTGCGATGCCTGCGGCTCAAACTCTATACTGCGCCCTTTGCCTTAGGTCTTTCTGTCACTGCCTTGTTTGCCGCTGCCCCTGCCCAAGCTGTGCCGGTAGCTCAAGCGCCCAACCCACCTAACTCCGAACAACCCGACATTGCCGTTCCGGCGAGGGAGTCGCCTAATTCACCATTTGAACCAGCATCAGCTGTCACCCTCACAGTTCAAGACTTGCCAGATGGTTTCCAGGAAGTTCCACCACAGATAAAACAGCAGATTGCCACCTGGATGGAACCTTTCAGACAGTTACTTGCTAAAGGAAATATACCCCTGAGTAATTTCTTCGCCTTTGCGAACTTGGAGAAGTTTGAAGTGATCTTTGGGTTTACTACAATCTTGCCCGATCAGCCGCTTGCTCTGGCAACATTCGATACTGCTCTCCAGCAGCTACAGCAAACAGCGGATCGGCAACAGCTGATCAGCAAAATTCGGGAGAGGTTGCAATTTGTCCAAATAATTGAGTTTGCAGAGTACGAAGCGCTGCCTGAATTAAGTAACCTGGCTAATGCATCAACAGGGTTAACGCTAGCGGGCAAGCTGCAAGATCGACCAGTACGTATAGATGTAGCGGGTTTCCGCCGAAATTCGGTTGGAGGGTTCACAGCGGTTTTTCATACTGATGGTGTGAAGCCGGTAGTACCCGTAAAGGATGTCGTCAGTAAATTGGACGCTCGCATCTTGCAGTTTTCTCGTTAGATAAAGATGAAGCAGACGTGATAGGATGCGCCTATTTGGCGTGACGCTGCTCTTCATGTGCAAAAATTGACTTAATCACGTCAAGCAACTAAATTATTTCGTTTATTATGCTTTTACTTCAGCCTCTTTTGGGCATGTTCGTTGCCTTAATTGTACTGTTTACTGCTGTTCCGCTTCCTGCTCAAGCCGCCAGCTCTGCTGCTGTTCGGGCTTATGATGATGTCAACGCTATTGCTAAAGACTATTCAGGTCAGAATTTGGTGAAAGCAGAATTTAGCGGTGCCAAACTAGCAAATGCCAACTTTAGCGGTGCAGATCTGCGGGGTGTGGTTTTCAATGGAGCAGTCTTGACTAATGCAAATCTTCAAAAAGCTGACCTCAGCAATGGCATCGCTTATCTCACCGATCTGTCAGGCGCGGATCTCAGCGATGCAATTCTGACTTCTGCTATGTTGCTTAAATCAAGCTTTCAGGGAGCCAAGGTGACGGGAGCGGACTTTAGCCTTGCATTGCTAGATCGCAGCCAGGCGTTAAGACTATGCAAATCTGCTAGCGGCGTCAATCCAGTGACTGGAGTTGATACACGAGAGTCTTTGGGGTGCCCGTAGACACCGAGACAATTATGCGGCAACTTTCGTCCGGACTTGAGCAACAAAATTAGACAAAATCTGTAGCCCATTAGTAGAGGATTTTTCCGGGTGAAATTGAACTGCTGTCAGGTTGTTTTGTGCGATCGCGGCTGTTACTGTTTGAGTCCCGTGGGTAATAGTTGCAGCACGGATTTGAGGGTCAGTTGGGTCAACATAGTAGGAGTGGACAAAATATACCCAAGGCTGAAATGGTAACTGCCGCCATAAGGGAGATGCTGGTTGGGTAACCTCCAGTTGATTCCAGCCCATATGCGGAATTGTAATTCCAGGTTGTGGGCGAAACCGTCTCACGATGCCAGGCACAATTCCCAGTCCCGGTTCTTTACCTTCTTCACTACCTTCGAATAAAATTTGTAGCCCCAGGCAAATGCCTAAAAAGGGTTTGCCACTAGCGATCGCTTTTTCAATTGGTTTTACCAATCCGCGCGATCGCAAATGTTGCACAGCGGGGTCAAATGCTCCCACTCCGGGTAGTACTACTGCATCTGCCTGCTCCAGTTCAGTTGGAGAATCAGTAATTTTAGGCAGGCACCCAGCTTTTTCCAAGCCTTTGCATACTGAGTGCAAATTTCCCATGTCGTAGTCTATGACCGCAATCACTGACATTGAACCGCTCCTCTTAGATTGATCGTTGAGGTTATTTACATTTTATGTTAAACAATAATACTTTGTATGGCTAACAAAATACTGTTAACCTCCTTCGATACTTGGCTTCCCCATCAAAAGTCTAATTCTTCAGATGATTTGTTAAATGAAATATCTAATCTCACCTCTGCATTACCATCCCTGACCTTCTTGAGAAAACTACCCGTAGACGTTAATTTAGCTAGCTGTTGCGTGATTGCCAAAACCGACGAACTCCAACCTAATGCCATCATTTGTTGTGGTATGGCAGAGTGCCGCACTCAATTAACTGTGGAATCGTGTGCTAGTTGCGGAGACAGCTTGCTAAAGACACCAGTAGATTTGAAACATTTAGTGGCTGGTGTAACTGGAATTGAGATCAGCTATGATGCTGGTAAATTTGTTTGTGAAGGACTTTATTACTCAATGCTGCAATATCTACGAGACCGCCACCTCAACACCCATTGTATCTTTGTCCATGTCCCGATCCTGACCCAAGATAATTTGGCTGGAGTTGTAGCAGATTTTTTATTAATCATTCGCAGGTTGACACTTCTTTGACATATGATTGTCACACCGCTTGCCTAAACTGTGAATTGTAAAGCTTAACATTACTAAGGATTTCGTAATTATTCAAAGTGAACTTTAAGCATTGAGCTATCAGAGTATTTTTCAAAAGCTGTAACATAGATCTCTATGAATTATAAAAGTTCTGAAAATAACTTGACTGTGCCTGACAGTATTAGCCAGGAGGAATTGATAAAGTTTTGGGCTATGAGCCAATTGGCTCCAGGCAGAAAAAAAATTATAATTGATGTTTTAAAAGAATTTAAAAAACAAAGGAAATGCAACGAGGGTGGGGATCTTTTTTTCCCTAGCTTTTAGTAAAGCAGGAGGCAGAGGGACGACATAAAACTCATAGCGTGAAGGACAAATTGCGACAGTCCAATGCTACGCAAACCCCGAATGAGAAAGTTTGGGCGATACCAACCTTTGTTATAAGGTGAGGCTGGTGATGTTAAAATCAACCGCTCCTGTGTTACCACCGCACACAAGAATGCCTACGCGCTCTCCCACTTGGGGTTTGTATCGACCAGAAGATAGCGCTGCGAATGCAGCAGCCCCTCCTGGTTCAGTGACGACTCTCAACACTTTCCAGAGAGCTTCCTGCGCTTTGCAAATCGCATCATCTGTGACCAGCACGACGCGCTCAACATATCGTTGCGCAATAGGAAACATCAGCTCGCCAACGCGGCGTGGCGCCAGGGAGTCAGCAGCGATGCCCCCTGCTTCAGTATCAACTGGTCGTCCAGCTTCGAGCGCTTTATAAAGCGTTGGTGCAGCCTCTGGCTCTACGCCGATGATTTTGATTTTGCCTGCGTACCATGCAGCAATACCACCAATCAGACCACCACCACCTACGGCAACAAGGAGCGTGTCGAGCTGATTCAATTGATTCTCAATTTCCATGCCGAGCGTCCCCTGACCAAGTAGTGTTTCCATCTGATCAAATGCATGAACTGACAATGCTCCCGACTCAAACACCCAGGCTTCACTAGCAGCCAGTGCGTCGGCATAGCGCTCGCCTGACACAACCAGATCTGCGCCGTAGTCGCGTATTCGCTCTAGCTTTGCCGATGATGCAACCTGCGGTACGAAGATCCTCGCCCTGATTCCGAGCTTCATCGCAGCGTAAGCGATCGCTGCTCCATGATTACCACCTGAGGCTGCAACGACACCTGCTGGAGGAATTGCCCGCATCAGCAGGTTCGCGAATGCCCCACGTGCCTTAAATGAACCCGAATGCTGAAGCAGTTCTAGCTTAAGGCTCAAGTTGATGGAGTCAAGCCCAAAGGCAGTACCATCAACATCAATCATAGGTGTTTGGCGGATGTGAGACCGGATAAGTTGAGCGGTAGTTGCAATCCGCTCTCGGTTAATTGTGTTCTCGCTTATTGTTGCCATGACTTCTCTCTATAGCATTGTGACCAGTAAATATTTAGGCTTGGTGAAGATCTTTAGTTCTAGCTAACAGTTAATTTAGTATTATAATTAGGAAATTAGCTAATTGTCTATATGAGTATCATTCTAGGGCTCCAGGCGCTTGCCAACGAGCGCCGACTCCAAATTTTAGAATGGCTGAAAGAGCCGGTAGCGTACTTTCCGTCGCAGGTTGATGGCGATCTCGTCAAGGATGGTGTCTGTGCAGTGCTGATTGCCAAGAAACTCGGTGTTAGCCAACCGACGGCGAGTGAGCACCTTAAGGTACTGTCACAGGCGGGGCTTGTCCGTTCTAAACGGATTAAGCAGTGGACGTTTTACCAGCGCGATGAAACCCGAATTGGAGAAATCAAGCAAGCAATATTAGCAAGCATTTAACCATTATTTTTCGACTTCGCCAACAGCATCCACTGCTATGAAAAGGCCAAACTGAAGTGCTAGGGTTAAACTTGATAAGACAACCCCGGTATGTACCTGTTTTTTCCATCCTCCGGCCTTCTGCCTTCCCTCATCAAGCTTAACTCAAGACCTGTCAACTACCTACACCTCCCTTCGGGCAGGTGTAGGCTTGCAAAATCCCTAGTCTAACTAGGTTCACGGTATGCAAAGCAAGAGTTGGTTAGGGCGTCGAGATTTAGCAAGGTTACACGTCTGGATATTTCCCAAGTTCGGACCCCTGTATAGACTAGTCGTGAATATTAGATATGCTTGCTAAATTGCCCGAAGGGACTGGATTCATTCCTAAATACAAGTTAGTAATAATTTGGGTTATCCCCATGCATCAAGCAACAAGAGTACCAGTTATAGCACTTGACAGAAAGCCACTAATGCCTACAACACCGGCACGGGCCAGAAAGTGGATGCAATCCGGCAAAGCTGTAGGAAAACGTAATAAAATTGGTGTTTTTTACGTTCAGTTAACACAGAGACCGTCAGGTCATGAGACACAAGCCATCTCGGTTGGGACTGATAGAGGCAAGTGTTTCACGGGCATCGCTTTTCAGACTAAGCTGGCAACGATTGCACTGTTCCATGCTTGCTTGCCAGGATTTTACAAATCCAAAAAGAAAACCAAAGATCGCCAATCTGTAACGGGAAAAATGGCAAAGCGAATGGAGTTGAGACGGACTCGCAGGGGTCAAAGAATCAACAGACTCGTTGCTTTCAAACAAAGAAATCACAGAGAGAAACGGTTCTCTAATCG
>QQTW01004020.1_pt1 | contig 10977 bp, 7 predicted proteins | sample 1904831 | NCBI WGS metagenome assembly QQTW01 (sample SAMN09435610, study PRJNA476489) | Subsurface metagenome, whole genome shotgun sequencing project.
CCTACCTTACCTACATGCCTACCATCTCGCTAATCCAAAATCTTTCCAAGACCAACAAGGCGGAACTGCACGAATGGCTCAGTCAATCTGCGGTCATCCACCCTCGTTCCGGTGCCAGGAAAAAGCGGCTGGAGTCACTTACATGGAGATCTGTGAGGTCCAGATGGTGCAGCCGCCGTGGCCTTTCCGCTGCATCTCGGCGGACACGCTGGCTACGTGGTGGATCAGACGGAGATCGGTGGCGGATAACACACGCCACTGCGGCTCGGGACGAAGCCTCAATTCCGGGAAAGGGAAGATGCCGGAACGTTGCCATTCGTCGATGTCCTGCTCCGCTTCGGGGGTATACTGGAGATCCAGTTCGGTGGGACTTCGGGATGGCTCATGGGTGGACACCGGACAGTCTCGATAGTCGCACCTGCACCCGTGTTTCGTACAATTCCGACTGCCAGACCGGTTCAGCTCAGGTTCGGACGGCCAACGACGCGGAAAGTGATGCTCACCATTGCGGAAAACTCTCATCACATCGGATGTGTCTTCTCTTGCAAGTTCGACACCCTTTTCTGGATTTCTTATGGCTCTGCCTGGTTCTGCCACCAAGACCTGCCATTGACGCTAGACCAAAGAATGCTGCGTGGAGAGTCTGAGGTTCCAAGTAGACCAAGATTTGGAGCTCCTGACACGGTGCTCTTTTCCAGACGATGCTATGCGGCAGCCCTTGTGATAGGCTTGCTGCTTCGTGAAGATTGTCGAACAAGGCTCTCGAGATGGTATAAAGACCGTTAGGGCCCAACAGGAAAAAACAAAGGTAACGATAGATGTTCGATTACGTAGATCAGTGATGCCGGGTCGGGTGCAATATAGAGGTCAGGGGCCGGTGAGGGGTGGGGCACGAGTGAACGGTCGATCCGAAGATCTTCAACGGATATATAAGGCTAGTGGAGATGACTGATGTTGCAGGAGATGTCCGGGATGCGGGTCAGGTATCCTCAAACAGCAACGATTGTTAAACGAGGGTATCGAGGAGAGAAACAACAAACGAATGTGCGGACGAGAAATTCTTGGCGAGTGTTGCATGAACAGGCAACCACGAGGGACTTTAAAGGGTCGGTAGCAGTGGGGTTAATGGCTCGAGGAGGGTGATCATCATCGTTGTCTCGGTGTGTATTTCAGCACGGTCGTATAGGCTAAGAGGTTGACATGTTCCCCGAAATAGATCCCAGCTGGCCCGAGGGAGGGAGATGACTGGACGGACCGGTGGGTAAAGGAAATGCTTCCGAGACGATGCCATGGGGGGGCACGAGCCAAATCACGAACAGCAGCAGCATGAAGGAGCATGAGCCCTTGCAGAAAGGAGAAAGGCCGGCAACACCACGGTTAGCCCTGTGCAACGGCAGTTCCGCCTTGTTGGTCTTGGAAAGATTTTGGATTAGCGAGATGGTAGGCATGTAGGTAAGGTAGGTAAGGTAAGAGGGTAAGGTAAAGGTATGTCTCATTGGACTACACTGGACTGTACTAAGGTAAGGTAGGTAACTTATGCCACCCATGGGTTCCCGTAACATTATGAGTTTTTGGGGCTCAAATCAGTTTTATCCGCTCAGCTTACCCGCACCGAGTAAGGTAAGGTAAGGTAAGAGGTATAAGTCAAGGTAGGTAGGTAAGGTTGGTCAGGTCATGTAAGGTTAGTAATAGTAACGTACGATAGCGTCGCATTTGCTCATCTTTAGCCATTACCGTAGCGTCGAGGTGCTCTGACTCGACCACCACCGCCAAAATCAAGGTAAGGTATAGAAGCAAAGTGAGGTGATGTTATTGACATTTTCGGTAAAGTAAGGTTTTCTGAGGTTAGGGTTGGTAACTTCGATATTACCTTAATTTATTTGCTGAGCTTCAGTTGGTTGTTTAAGAGGTTAAATCAGGTTGACGGCCCAATCATGAACGAGCCGAAAAGTTGGGTGTGATTATTGGCAAGGCATATTGATTTCGTCTCAGGAGTTGGGTAAGGTAGATTCCCTGCGAAAGCGGGACGATCCAGTAAGGTAAGGTAGTCCGACAGAGGTCAGGTCAGATGCATCATCATGACTGAGGGGGATAAGAATGGGAATGACAATGAGAATGACAATGACAATGACAATGACACCATTGAGAATAATAATACTAATAATAATAATAGACATTTAGTAACAGGGTATTGTGAGCAATGATGGGAAGTTGACGAGTCTCAGGTCATTGCTAATAGCTGGCAGCTGGCAGCTGGCAGCTGGCAGCAATACCTAAGGTACTGTAAAGTCGAAGGTGGACAGAAGAAGAAGCACAAGGGCCAAAGCAAGCCAAGTCAAGCAAGCCAAGGTCATTGACTGGGCTGAACGTTGAAAAGTTCAAGACTTTCAACTTACCTTAGTACGTAGATCTAAATCCCTTTCCAATAGAGTTCCGCTAGAGGTGTAGTGTAACCCTTCTGCAATTAAGCTCTGGTGCCCATGTGCGGTCTGCTCGCTAAGGCAGTCTAGTCGTGGTTTAGTCATTACCCTTGGCCTCGAGGTACCTGCGAGTTAGGATGTTAGGATGTTACAGCTTGGTGGCATTGCCAAAAATAATCACAGCCCTGCTGAACATCACACCACCAACCACGAAGCTAAGGGAAAGATAGTGAGGTATGTTAGCTAACATCAACGGCTAGGTCGGTCAGTCGTCTGTCGTCAGTCGGTCAAATCAGGTACAGTAAGGTACTCGGCTCAAGGGTAAGACTGAAAGAAAAAGGACAAGGTTCTATGTACGCAAGCAGCCGTCATCATGAGGTGCGACGGCCGAGGTGTCTGTCATTGTCATTGTCATTACTGTTACCTGACAACATCCATTGATGCCCGTTGCCCATTGGTGAGATACCATCTCAGCCCCGTCAAAGAATAACAGCCTTCCCTATCCCCAATCCAGTCGGTTAGTTACTCGCTCGATCGCATCTTGTAGACATCAGCAGAATCGCGAGCCTGTGCGACCACCACCGCCTGAGAAAGCGTAAAGCCCAAAGTGACCATTCATGCCGGTGTGTTGCATAACCCCGGATTGAGCTCTCGTTAAGCGACGACGTTCATTGGCCGAGCACTTTGATGTTTTCCAACAATCATCCTAAAGGTACGAGTGCCTTGGAAAAGGGAAGGCTGAATATGTATGTCTGTCCCCTTAATCTAGATCTCCACTTGGTTTGAGCAACTCCGGACCCTTGAAATTGTGTGTATGTGTGGATGGTGAATGGTGAATGGTGAATGGTGGGCGTGGGATGAGCTCATGTGTTCCGGTCGGTAACTAGGCTACAGTTCTAGCCCTGTTCTTTCTTTGACACACGCAGAGACGGTACCTTAGTTACATCTACTCTCGTAGGACGGTGCCCGGGTAGCAAAAAGAACGGCGATGATATCATGGGACACGCTGTGATCTCATGGCTGAGTGGCTGACTGACTGACACACGGCGAACCCTGGAGGAAATAATTATAATGACAATGACAACTGGCGAGACACTTGGGATAGCAACCTCGTAAAATCTCCCAGATCGCCGCGCGACCGGAGAAACGAGGGGTTTCTATTTCGGGGTATCCAGATCAGATCTGATCAGACCGGGGATCAAACAAAAGCTATGAATAGCCCTTTCGTAACGTAGGTAGTCGTTGGAGTAACTAACTACTAGGTACCTACTGGTCAGTCAAGTTACCCGGTAAGTTAAACTAAGGTACCTTAGCTCAATCAATGCTGGGCCCCCGGTGAATAGAGCGTAAATTGGGAGGACCTCGTGGTGTTGGTGTTGGTGTTCCAGAACGGAACGTGGAGCTCGGCGTGTAAAAGTAACGTTGGATTCGAATGTCGACCGGCTAAAGATATTCGCGAGAAAGGTAAGGTACTGTACCGTACCTTACCTTTACTTCCGACAGACGAAGTAGAAGTCCTCAAACCCGATACCTCGGCACGCGATGTAGGGAAAATGCAGAGAGGTGGGGCTCGAACCACGCGGGAGACGCATGCAAGACACCGTCATATCTATTAGGTATGTGTGCGGTGTGGTACCTTATGGTGTGTGCGATGGGCCGGCAGCACTACTAAGGTACCTTAGGGGTCTAAGGTAAGGTAACTTAGGCAAAAAGTAAGCTTCAACTTCCCCTGCTGTACCGCCAGTACCTTACTGTGCCTCGAGCGAGCGAAAACCCCAAGATCTGATGAAGCTATCGGATCGCGAGGATCGCTGCATGCGGGAAAAAAGGTTGGAAGGTTACTGTACATACATACCTGACTATATACTGATGGTCTTATAGAAAATACTCCATCACGCGCTCACGACGGGCGCCGGTTCATGGCTTGTGGTTATTTATACTTTATGGGATTTATTTATATTTAGGGATGGATGGGTTGGATGGGGTCATGTCTGACGGGGTTTGTGGTATGGGATGAGTGTTTAGTATAGAGAGCACTTTTAGTGAGTTTGATGTTAGGTGAGTAACGGTCCAGGGTACCATAGGGAAGGGTAAGACTTTCCCTTGCTTTGAAGTGTATAACTTATTCTCTTTTGCGTGGACTGGACGAGTTGGTAAAGGTCCGAGCAGGTCGCTGTGATGCTTAAGTGTAGCTGTACGTAGCAAAGTAGAAAAAGTAAGGGTTGGAGAATTGATGGAACAACGTGGCTTCAAGATTATGTAAGGTAACTTATGCATCTTGCATCATCGCACGATCACCTTGCCCTACAGCCATTATTCCCCTTAAGGTAGGTACCTAAGGTAGGGTCCAGCTAACATAAGCGGCTGCGATGTGGAAAGCTTGAGTGCGGTGATGCAAGTCATGTTCAAAAGTAGGTAGACTCCTGCTCACGACCGAGGTTGTGATGTGTTGCGATGTGATCACCTTATCTTACTGTGTTGTTTCACTGGTGATGATGATGATGATGATGATTATGATGGTGATGGTGATGGTGATGAACATGAAGATTGACTGGTAGCATGCAGTCTTAGTCAGAAGATTGACCTCATGCTACCTATACTTACCTTGTACACGTAGGGCGTTGGTATCTAATGGTGCAGCACAGCACAGTCATCGCAAGAGTCGAAGATGATCTGTCAAAGAACCTTCGGCATCTTCGGGATACCGTAGCGTAACAGGGTGACGTTGCATCCACCACCACTTCCACATCCGTATCCACAATTCAAAAGCATGGGCTGAAATACAGTCCCACATCGAGCTGACCGACGCACCACCCTCCCTTCTCACTCAAAAGTCCAAAAGAGGAACAGAAATCCATCCATCTTACGTCTCACCAGACAATTCAGCGAATATCACAAAAACCCAACCCCGATTCTCATTGAAGCTTCGCGGTCGAGTCGGAGATGTAAGGTACGTTGTACGCAGCGCACGCGTTCCTACGGCAGTGCAATTGCCAGGTCGGGTAACTGAGACCTCGCCTCGATACCGAGGTTTCGAACAAGGTAATTGCAAGCCCGATCGATAGATCAGGTAAGGTAGGTATAGATGGCGAACCGAAAAAGTAAGGTACCTTATCTGTCGACCTTACGTACGTAACATACACATGTTCGAGGAGAACTCACTCTGGTCTGACTCACGGACCTTGCGTTACTTTGAAAGGAAATGCTCCACGGCAACAGGCAACGGCGAGGTGTGTGGCGAAGAAGGCGGTGTAGGAAACACGCGAGTTTTTGGTGGGCCGGGTCAGGGGTGAAAAGGTCGTTCGGCTCTCGCCTTTTTGTCCCGTTTGGGAATTCGGAAATGGGTAAGTTAGTTACTTGTGGGCGTCGAGCGGGCGGCTGATGGACCCGCCGACGCACCGCAACGCCCCCAGGGCTGAGTTTACCTACCTACGACGATAAGGTACATGTAGGAATACTCGCGCACTTTTTCCCAGCTGCCCAAGCCAAAGCCTAGTCCAAGTGCGTCGCCGGGGAAATCCTTTACCGTGACACAACGGAGCACTGCGCGCGATCGGCCAACGCACGAGAGGAACCCGAGTCAGATGTGAATGGGAATGTGAATGTGAAGAATGCCATCAGAGACATCGTCGACTGAAGTAGGTACATGTACGTCACGTCTCATAGCATCTTGTGACCGAACCCTAGAGGGCAAAAGACAAAGCCACCATTCAAGAAATGCAGGTCCCTTCGTTCATTCTCGTCCTGCCGTCATCGTAGACATAAGGTAGACCAGGCCATGAGTTTCCATTATGCGATCCAGCTGAATGAGTTGCCTTGATTCTATTCCCTTCCCTGCCCTGCCCTTCCCTTCCACTGCACAGAACTGCACTACCCTTCCCATGGCCTGCCCTTTTTCTACCCATGGCCTTCGAGCTACCTATCCCTAGTGACCCGGTCCGCCATTATCCGTCTTCGCGACAGAGCTTCGTGAGCAGGATGTCTGCACGATTCAACGGCCCTTCTCCCTTTTGCCTTCTCCGAAACTCGTGTCAAATGATTGAAGCGAACAAGTGATCGTAACGAACACTGCAACTTTCTGATGATGATGATGATGATGATGAAGATGAAGGATTATGCCACGCTAAACTTGCGCCTCGATGGAATTGCTGCTCGACCTTGGTCGAAAGGACAGATACTTACATGCATGGCAAGTTAGACAGAAACGCGTCTGCTCAGCAAAAGTCTATACACCGAGTGTCAGAAAGTCGAAGTTGAAAAGTGCCGAACACTGCGCACTGGCGGCACGTTGGGCAGCGTTATGCATCCTGATTGATAACCGTATCCTCGTAAACGTCATGTCTTCACCTCCCTCCAGTCACCGCCCGTCCCTCTCCTAGCAAACGGCAATTGGGTCAAGTCATAGATTGTAGGTTCCCTTTAACAGATGTTGGTCCGCAGGTGGCAAATTATTGAGGAAACCGTTGAAATCCGGAATCAAAGTTTTATAGCCGGAGAGGACCTAAAACCAGTGTCAGCACCAGCAGTCATGAAGGCGTTGATGTAGCTGCTCACAGTTTGACAAGAGCCGTACAAATCAGCACGCGCCTGAAGCACGTGGGAAGAGCCATCCTTCCACGCAGCAATCGCCTTGAAGTACTCGACCAGATACTTCTCCATGACTTGCGGGTTCCTCGCTACCATCCGGTTGAATCCCAGGAAGGCGTGGGCTTTCTCATCGGTGGAATCCAGCCGGAGCATGGATTCGAGGAATGCCCCGGCAAACTCTTCGAGATGTGGAGCGAGGATCTCCGACGACGCGACGCCTAACCGACCTAGAGCGATGGCAGCGTTCTCGTTGACCGCATCGGTAACCTCGGGATCGTGGATGATATTGATCAGTCTTTGACAGAGCTTTTCTGCGAACGGTGCCATGCCTTCTGCGTGCTTCATGGCGATCTCTCCGCATGACCAGCAGGCGTTGTTGATGACGCTGAAGCCGGTTTCGATGTCTTCCTCGGCGATCTTGTCCATGTCCAACTGCTCGGTCAGCACCGGCAGAATGGTCGGTAGGTATGGCTGGAGGTAGGGAAAGATATGGATAGCGCAATCTCCGAGAAGAGCATAGGACGACTGACGCACGTCGTTGCTCGGATCCTCCATGCAGAAAGTTAGGAGGTCGAAGAAGTTCGGTTGCGAAGTGGACACGAGCTCGCCGCTCTGCTCTGGCTTGAGTACTTGAATGATGGCGCTGAGTAAGTCCAAGCTGGTGACGAGGAAGTCCTTGTCCGGTTTGTCCAGGGCCTGGTTGCTGACTGCGACCAGGTACTCTTGGAGGTTTTGATGGATGATCCTGATGCATCTTGTGAAGATTGCCACAGAGAACGGAGCGAAGTTGTCGCCGAGTGCAGGGGCAACGTAAGAAAGGCATTCCAACAGGGGAAACATTTCCCTGGACTGATCCGAAACTTTGTTCCACCGCTGTATCAAGGCAGGCATCAAGAGATCCACAACGTCCTTGCTCGCAAGTCCCGGACCGATATGCTCAGCCAAGGTCTGGACGCAATCATACAAGATGAACATGTTCCGGTCTTTGTATCTCTCAAAACACTTCACGAACTGCCGAATGATAGGTCCACAATAAGGGATTAACCTGGTGGTAGCCTTCTCCTCCAGGTTCGCAAACGCAGATGCCGCGGCTTCCTGTACACGTTTGTTGCCGTCCAGCATCCTGTTTAAGATTCCTTCCATCATGGGTTCGTAAAAGCGTGATATTTGCACGGGATCGTCCAGATGTGATGCCCAAGCGGAATACCGCCCAAGCGACCAACATGTTATCTGCCGGACGACGGGCTCGCTGTCGTTGAGTAATGAGATAAGGTAAGGGACAAGGTCAGGTAAATGTGGTGTGACTGCATCCAAACAACCATCCGCTACTGCACCAAGGGCAAGGACAGCTGCTTCCCGGTTTGGCCATTCATCGTGCCGAAGGTTCTCCTTCAGGTACGGTAATGTGATTTCGAAGACTGGTCTATGGAAGACTGTTGCAAGGACATCCAGTGTAGCGGCTGAACACTTGCGAAGGTTCCAACGGTCTTCTGGGTCACCCCCCTCTTCATCATCGTCGTCATCATCGATCTCGCCCTCGCTCAAAGCATCGTCATCTTGCTGTGGCAAAATACCCCCAGAGTAGTTTTTGGTGCCATTCGTATTACTTTGCGAATTATTGACATCATCGCCGTTAGAGGTTATATTCGTCCTGATACCCTTTGATTTGGCAAAAACCGGCTTGATATCCTCTGGCCTGTCTGGCTCAGATTCGTCTAGGCTCTCGGCTTCGAGCCTCAGTGCATCGTCACCACTATAAACCATGCTTTCCAGCAGGACCGGGATGATCTTGGGTAAGTAAGGACTCAAGGTTACACGCAATTTGTCGTGTTCGCTAACACATAGCCAGAATTCTGCAGCGTCCAGGGAGAGTTCTTCATCGTCCGATTTCCGTTGCTGCGTGATCATGTAATCGACCAAGCCTTCCATATGCGGCGCGATTTTGTCAGGTCTGGTGTCGACCAATAAAACGAAGGATCGACAGACGTTCCGTCTAACATCATCACTAGGGTCGTTTGCTAATTGAAACAGTCGGGCAAGGAAATTGTCGAGTGCTACCAGCAAAGCCTGGGGCTTCAGGGGTATGAATGTGTTGAGACTGGCGAGCGCAAGAGCTCTGACCTTGGCCACTGGACTGGTCGTACAGTTCAGCAGCTTCGGTATCATAACGTTCAAAGGCCTTTGTCCCTGATAATCTCTATCCAAAAGCTTCTTGTTGTCTTCACACACCTTTGCCAGTGCCCGCATTGCTCCTTCCTGAGTCTGTGTTGAGATATTTCCTCTGTCATTTCCAACTAGTGATAATAATTCTTGAAGGACCTCCGGCCATCCCAAGATACCACCTTGTTGTACTATCTCCGTGATCACAACCCCAGCGAAGCTGCGAATATTAGGATCTGGGTCCTCCAGGCCGCGCAAAACGGTAGTCCGGATGGAAGACCGAGTTGCTTCGGGTATGGTATTATAGCCATCCTTGACGCTGTTTTTGAGGTTGATTGCGGCTGACGTTCTAACCAGCAGTAAGTCGTCGGGGGAAAGGCGTAAGCCTGGTGGTGAATCGCGACTCGCATAAAGATATACGAGATAATTGATGTAGTCAGGGGACGTTTTGGCTCGAGTGAGCATCTAGATGCCGTGAAGCACATGTCAATCAGATGTCCCTAGGCACAATGAACGGCTTGTAGGATTCTGATAAAGCTACGGAGCTGCGGGCAATGAGTGACGTACAAGGGTAGCATTCCTCTGTGCGTTCACGTCGTGGCCACTTAGTGAGTCCCGTAGGAAGCCAGCGAGCTGCCTCAAGGGCTCTTCTTGAGGCTGCCAGGCCATTCTTTCAAACTTTAGAATTGACTGGACCCAAAGGTCCGTCCCACTGGATGGGTCCTACTCGGACAACTCTGTGAGAAAAGTCCGAAAGTAGTATGGCTGCGACTGAACAGAATTGGGTATTATTGTCCGACTGAGTTGACTTCCAAGAATTTTCGTCAGCAGAATTTGACTGAGGATGGAGAAAGCGGATAGTGTAACATTAGACAATCGGTTGTGTGTGTTGTAATCGATTTTAGCCTAAGAATGAAGCCTCGGTCCTTTTGCTGTTTTCGAGACTATTGTAAACGGTCTCAGCGATCAGGTTGCTGGGTATGGTAGAGTATGGTAGTTTGTAGTTGGATGTAGTATTGTGGGAGGGCTGGAGGTAGCACAGCATAAGACTCTGCTGCAAGCTCCGCTCAGGCTACCCTCTCCCGCTGTTTGGTCGGAAGCGTTGTCGCCGCCCCACCAATCAGCAATGTCCACCTTAATTGCAATCTATCAATATCTGAGAACGGCTACCAACAGGGCAAGGTAATAGGTAGTATAGGGAGTTAAGTACGTAGAGACCTTACACTGACTGACTATCTATCTTAGAGGTAGATTGACATGCTGGCTACACCCTGGAGTTGCTGCGCTGCAACATGCTCAGCTCCGGAGATAAAGGAGGTGCAGGAAACACAGCAGAACTGTACTGTACTGTACTGGTACCTTACTGACAGTCCTTGTCGAATTGCTGTTCTAGACAAGGATGTGGCTCAACTGCGTGCAGAGGCTGGCGGCTGGTGTTACGTCAGATCAGGTCTCGCTGCAAGACTGTCAAGTAATACCACCACCTTCTCTGGCTAATTTGGAGTGCGAGTGACATGATTACAACAGCAGTGATGTGAAGCAGATGTAGAGGATGGGATAACGAACTTGCTTGATGCTTCGCACAAGGTGTAATGAATATGAGATCCTCCAGTAGAAATATTTATAAGGTACTTTCGTGAACGCCCATGTGTTATCTTATTAATTGACGTCTACTGCATCATCTCATCAAAACTTGTATACATCCAACCATCACACTCTTGCCTGAGAAAGCAGGGATTTCTAATCAAAATCATGATCGCCAGCCTGCCAGCCTGCCATTTGCTCCTGGTGCCGTGCCTGAGAGGTGCTG
>QQTW01004021.1_pt1 | contig 10975 bp, 7 predicted proteins | sample 1904831 | NCBI WGS metagenome assembly QQTW01 (sample SAMN09435610, study PRJNA476489) | Subsurface metagenome, whole genome shotgun sequencing project.
GCTGGCGGTTTGAGTGGGTTATAGGCAATATGACAAATGGCACATGACATTCCGATTCGGTAAGGGGGTTCGACCTGCGCTCTTTCTTCCCCTACTGCATAATAATTAGCAACATTCCATTTTTGGGGGTCAAAGTTGGGATTGGGGAACTTCCGCGCTCCCATAATCCCTGTCGCATGGGGATCTTTCTCGCATTTATCCAGCCATAAGCCATACTCGTCTGGTTCTGCCGCTGGCTTACAACTAGGATCGTTAATGGCTCCAATGACCTTGAAACGCTCGTTGCGCTGAACGTGGTGCATCGTGTCGCCTGGAAGCAGTTCGCTATCGGGACGGGCATCGAGAAGGCTTAAAAAGTCGTTTTCTCCTCGGTATAGCTTAGCAAAATCGCGGAAGAATTTTTCGTTGCCTCCAGTCCAAAAGTACCAAGTCTGCAAACCGCGCTTCTCGGCTGCGGTTAAATTGCCATAATAATCGTCAGGCACATAGCCGAGATAATCGCGATCGTAAGGTTCTGAGTTTTTTGCAGATTCGTTTTGGCTATAATCGGTTGTCGGCGTAGAAGGATTTTTGTTTTGGTTTTGGTCGTTCTTAGGTGATGCAGAAGCGGTATCAGCTAATGCTGCATGAGCTGGCTCGGCTGTCTTGGCTTGTGCTATCAACTCTTTGAGGTGATTGATAGATGTCGTTTCGTATTTATAGGGAGAACAACCTAGAAGCATCAGCATTAGCACCACTAAACAGGCGATCGCGCCTATACGTGGCTTTTTCATAAATTTCTCCTGTTGGATATTAAAGCTTCAATTAGGAAACTTTTTATTAACTGTGGTTTTCTATTCTAGGGGGTCTTTTTATTATAAGTAAATTTCAAGTTTGTAATAATTTGTAATTAACAGCAAGCATAATTCTTAACTATTTGTCACGCAAAGATTATATTAAACAAGTTTGCAACTATCACTAAGATAAATCATCTAAAGCACATAACATATTAACAATGAGACGCACTTAAATGCAACGGTTGGGCAAAGCGTAGTTAGCCCATATTCTATCAATTTCTAAGGGAAAATTCACAGATTTTGTTTATTAATAAGTAAAATATTATACGCTTTAATATTGCTAATTTTATCAGAAGTGTTGCTTTATATGCGATTTTATTAAAAATCCATAGTATTTTATGTTACTTTATTTCATTATAAAGTTGTAGCGGCTTAAGCAGCTTTCCAATTTACTAGCAAGACAGTTATTTAGCCTAAAAATAAAGTTTTGTCACAAATATCCTTTGGCACAGGTATCAGTAATGTATATGTATTCTAGAAACTATCTAGATAGATTTAAAGCACACTTAAAACTAAGCAAAAAAAACCTGAATTGTTAAGACAGGGAGAGATTTAGCGAGATTCCACAGCATTTACCTTAATACTGCTTAGTTCAAAAATTTATAGAAATTACTTCCAGATGGTCTAGCTTTGCAATGCAACAGATCTAGAAAGGTTCTGGAAAGTAAATTTTGTAAAGATTTTTTACGAATACTGATATCTTGCGGGAAAGGAAAGACATAGCCTTGAGGTAATATTCACAAGCTCAGAATCATTGATTTTGTAGTTTGCAGACACGCCTTAGATTCGGTTAGTAATGCATTGCAGCAAATTTAAGGAATTGCAAGTAAAGAAAACGCTCATGGAAAACGATATTATTTTTCAACCGCTACAATTCCGCAATCTGACCATCAAAAACCGCATCTTTCGCTCTAACATTGCTGGAAGATTCGACAACTACGATGGTTCGGGCAACCAAGCACGGATTAATTGGGAAGAGAAATTCGCACGAGGCGGTGTCGGGGCAATTGTTTCTTCCTTCGTTCCCGTCACTATTAAAGGACGAATTGTTCCCAATTACGCGACGATTCACAGCGACGATCGCATTCCCTTCTGGCACAAAGTAGGCGAGAAAGTCCACGAATATGGTTGCAAATTTATTATGCAACTGAGCCATTCCGGTCGCCAGCAAGACATCCAGGGGGTTGAAAATAATGATATACGCCAGAGTTCGACTAGCCATACCGAATCATTTCACGGCTTGAAGTGTCAGGCAATGACTGAAGATGAAATTAAGCAGGTAGTGCAAGCATTTGGCAAAGGAGCTAAACGCGCTAAAGAAGCAGGGTTAGATGGCGTAGAATTGCATGGAGCGAACGGTTATTTAATCACGCAATTTTTGAGTTCGGCAATCAACAATCGCACAGATGGGTATGGCGGTTCGCTAAAAAATCGCGCTCGTTTCCTACTAGAAATTATCGAGGCAGTTCGCCAAGAGGTAGGAGATAATTTTCACTTCCAAGTCAAAATCAGTGCGGAAGACTTTAACAATGCAGTCATTGTTACGGAAAAACCAGGAAATAAGCTAGAAGATACAGTTCAAATTTGTCAGTGGATAGAAGCGGCTGGGGTAGACGCGATTCATGTTTCGGTTGGCAGCCTTTTTCCCCATCCCTTGAATCCGCCTGGAACGTTTCCCCTCGAAGGCAAGTATGCTACGGATAAAGCTGAAAGCTCCTACGATACGATGCTCTCTAGCGGTAATAAAGCCTTTCGCAACTATCTCCTATTCCGCTATCCTGCGTTGCATAAAATTTTTGAATATTTTTGGTATCGGATACCGCGAAAAGTATACCGAGAAACGAATCTCTTACAAGGAGCGCCCATTAAAGAAGCAGAGTTGGAGCCTGACTTTAGCAAGTCTATCTCGCTAGAAAAGGTACAAGAACTCTTAGAAACTTATCAAGGGAGAAATCTTGGATATGCACGGGAAATCAAGAATAATGTCAAGATTCCGGTTATCTGTACTGGCGGTTTTCAGCAAGCATCATATATTCGCAAAGCCATTAGTGAAGGATTTTGTCATGCAGTAAGTATCGCCCGTCCTTTGGTAGCAAATAACGATTTGGTGAAGCAGTTTGAAAAAGGAAAAGATATTCCAGAACGCCCTTGTACTTACTGTAACCGATGCTTGCTCAATACCTTGGAAAACCCATTGGGATGCTATGAACCTGCACGCTACGGAGACGACTACGACCGAATGATTCAAGAAGTCATGACCGTATATAACCCACCACCATTTCCTTAAAATCCCAAGAATTGTGACCCTCCAGATAAGTAATGAGTGATTAGCGAATGCTTACAAATATGCGATCGCGATCGCGACAAGGAAGCTAATTTATGAGCGAACAAGGTAAACTAACCCTAATTCAAACTGTTTTCAAACGAATTTGGGTATTTGTGATTGGAACTGTCTTAGTCGTGGCGCTAATTCTAGCCTGGCCGTTCCTTTGGAACAACGGTTCCGTCAAATATGCAGACATTAACGAACACTTTAAATATGGGTCAATTGGTGGCGAGCAGGTTAATGGCATTCCCTATTGGGTCTGGAAAGTGCTTCCTGTCGTGTTTCGAGATAAATTACCAGGTCTTGGGTATACTTCTTTCGGTTTTATTCAAGAACCTGGCAAGGATCTGCCAATAGGCTTTGCACAAAGCAAGATTGGCGTGGAACGGGTCGGTCAAAATTGCGCCACCTGTCATGCTGGAACCCTGCGTGAGACACCTGATAGTCAACCGCAAGTTATTAATACCATGCCCTCGAATACTGTCAATTTGGGGGCGTACATCAAGTTTCTCTCAAATGTGGCGATCGACGCGCGATTCAATGCTAGCGAAATGATGCCGCAGATTGAAGCGATGGGAGCCAAATTCAACCCGCTTGAGAAATTGGTTTATCGCTATTTTGTAATTCCTCAAACGCGGGATGCGCTGAGTGTGCTGGGAAGTAAATTTGCGTTTATGGATAGCCAATCTGACTACGGACCGGGACGAGTCGATACCTTTAGTGGCTATAAAACGCGCCAGTTCAATTTTCCCGTTGAGAAGCTTTCAAAGGACGAACTGAATGGCATCGCTGATTTTCCGAGCATCTGGCAGCAAAGACTGCGCCAGGGAATGCAACTCCACTGGGATGGCAATAATGATTCGGTTGACGAGCGTAACAATAGTGCGGCTTTAGCATTAGTTACACCAACAACGATTAACTTTGACGCGATTCACCGCATTAAAGATTGGCTCCTAGATCTACCTGCTCCCCGCTATCCATATACAGTTAATGAAGAATTAGCGGCTGCCGGGAAACCCATTTTTCAAAGCACTTGTGCCAGCTGCCATGCATTTGGAGGGTCGCAAGTCGGAAAAGTAGTTCCAATTGAAGAGATTGGCACCGATCGCGGTCGTCTTGATTCTTACACCTACGAAACGCTCTCGAATCAGAATACACTCTTTACTGACATTTCTTATCAGGATGTGGATCAGCGATTCCATCACTTCCGCAAGACGGATGGCTATGCCAATATGCCTCTTGATGGAATTTGGTTGCGATCGCCTTATTTACACAATGGTTCCGTACCGACTTTAAGAGACTTGTTAGAAGTTCCCTCAAAGCGACCCAAGGTATTTGATCGAGGGTATGACGTTTTCGACCAAAAGAACGTCGGCTTTGTCTCCAATCTCGCATCAGAAGGCAATAAACAATACTTTAAGTTCGATACGACGCTACCAGGTAATAGCAATAGCGGTCATTTGTATGGCACCGATCTTTCGCCTGAGCAGAAAGAGGCATTAGTTGAGTATATGAAGCAGCTTTGAGGAAATTCCCTCGATCTGAAGGAGAAAGCATGAATACTTACGCAAAATGGTTCGGACGGATTGTTTGGTTAGAGATTATTGCCAATCTGTTTTTTGTCATTCCCTGCTGCTTCTTTCCAGAAGCCTTGCTATCTTTGTTAAAAAGGCAAATTCTCGTCTTGATTATCTGGGTTCGTGCGGCGAGATTGCTGCTGTTGGAAATTAGTATTTTGTATATTCGAGGCGCAAGCGATCCCTATCGTTACAAGCCGTTGCCTTGTATGCCCGTCTTAGTGACGCGAGGCGGTGGGTCTTCTTTTGTCCTGTGTTCTATCTTGTTTTTTCGGTCAAAGTCTGGGATTTTTAACGATCTCTTTGGTCGATCTCTTCTTTGCAGTCATTGAGGGAATTCTTCTCTACCTCGCCATGCGTACTGAAAAGCCAGTTGTATCACAAACTGCCGAAGGATTTTCTTAACAATTTGAGGCAATTTTCAATCTAAAATTTATCATCCAAAATTGATTTACAATGAAAATACTCCAAAGTAAGTTAGGCAGAGCGATCGCAGCTCTTGCTACTAGTTTAATTCTCCTAGTTGGTGTTGTGGCTTACGCTGGTTGGTATAACCTGTTTCGAGAAGTCCCTACTTATTACGAATCGCCAGAAGAACATTTTAAATATGGTTCTATTGGCACAGAAAATGCTGAAGGAATGCCGTATTGGATCTGGCTGGTGCTACCGCGCCTCTTTTCCGAAAAGTTACCAGGCTCCGGCGGTTATACTTCTCTAGGACTGACCTGGGAAGAGGGAAAAGAGACACCTGTTGGAATTTCCAAAAAAACCATTGGCTTCCCGCGTCAGGGAATTACTTGTGCGGTTTGCCATAATGCCACCTATCGCAAATCTCCTGAGGATAAGCCAACTATCGTTCCAGCTGGAGCTTCTAATAAGTTCGATTCTCAACGCTACTTGCGATTTTTGTTTGCTTCTGCCAACGACCCTAAATTTACTGCCGATTACATACTTCCCGCGATCGCTTATAACCACCAATTCTCTTGGTTGGAAAAGCAGCTTTATCGCTATCTGATTATTCCGCAAACGAAGAAAGCAATACTGCAACAGCAAGAATCTTATGCTTGGATGGATTCTCGACCGAATTGGGGTCCTGGTCGCATCGATCCGTTTAATCCAGTCAAATTTAGAACCCTTGGCTTGCCACTAGACAATACTATTGGGAATTCCGATATGATGTCGCTTTGGAATCGGAAACAGCACCAAGGGTTTGCACTGCATTGGGATGGCTTGGAAACCTCGTTGACGGAAACCGTCAATACTGGTGCGATCGGTGATGGTGCAACTAAGAAGTCAATTCCGATTGAAGATATTCAGCGCGTGGAAGAATATATTACTCAACTTGACCCGCCGAAATATCCTTTTCCTATCGATCGCACTTTAGCCGACAAGGGAAGTAAGATTTTTGAGAACAGCTGTGCTTCTTGTCATGCCTTTGGTGGCGAAAAGACGGGTACAGTCATCCCAGTTGAGGAAGTAGGGACTGACCGCCATCGGCTCGATATGTGGACTGAGCAAGCAGCAGAGACTTACAACCAATTTGCAGAAGGCTATGACTGGGACTTTGACAATCTTCGCAAGACCGATGGTTATCTATCTGCCTCTCTAGATGGACTGTGGTTGAGAGCGCCTTATCTGCATAATGGTTCGGTCCCTTATCTGACAGACCTTTTGGAAGTACCGGAAAAACGCACTCCTGTTTTCTATCGCGGTTACGATGTCTACAACCCTGAAAAAGTCGGCTTTGTCGCCGAAGAACAAGCAGCCCAGAAAGTAGGTTTTAAGTACGATACCAGCGTTGAGGGAAATGGAAACCAGGGACATCTCTATGGAACCGATCTGCCTGCTGAAGATAAAAAAGCCTTAATCGAATATCTCAAAACCTCATAAGACTTTCATTAATCCGAAATTAAATCGAGGTACGGCAATGGCTACTGACTACATTTTGTTTGTACACGGTGTTAATACCCGCGAAGCACGCGAAAAACCTGAATACGCCGATCCGCTTTTCGATGGCATCCAAAAAAATTTAGTTAATTCTGGTAAAATACTGAAAAAAATAGCTTTTTACTGGGGAAATCTTCCAGATTTAGTCAAGGCAGAGGCTGAGCTATTAAAAGCTCTCCGAGCTTCACCCTTTTGGCAGCAGATGTGGTTTAGAGAATTCCGTGAAAAGCAGATCTTGCAGTTTGCTGGAGATGCCGCACTCTACATCAGCCGTCACGTTGGCGCTCAACTTGTCAAAAAACTGAAGGCAGACGCTCTCACAGCGATTGGAACACCTAATTCAGACGACCGCTTGCATTTAGTCACGCACAGTTGGGGAACTGTGATTATTTTTGATATTTTGTTTGCTGGTCGCTGGGACGATCCCAATGCACCTGGACACGATGAGGTCATGGCACTTCGCGATGCCATCTTCGGAATACCTGGGAAAAATCCCAATCCGCATCAGGGTATTCAACTTGCCAGCATTCACACAATGGGCTCGCCTGTCGCTATCTTCAGCCTCACTGACGTGACTCCTGTGGCTGCTAGCGGTCACGACATCACGCCCAAGCTAGAGCAATTACTACAGTCCCTTTACCAACAGAGGCAAGGGACTCTACCTTGGAGAAATTTTCTTCATCCTGGCGATCCTATAGCCTATCCACTCAGCGAACTAATGAGCAATTTAGTAGGTGGCAATAAACAGTATCTCGATATTCAAGATTTGATTACTTATGAAGCTGGAATATTTGACTTTTTGACCGAACCCGTTAGTCAAACAGCCCTAGCTTTATTGCATGGCGGAGATGCTCATGGCAGTTATTGGAGAAGCGACAGAGTTGCTGAAGAAATCAGCAAGGTTTTGTCAGCATAATCACATTTAGTAACAACAAACAGACTCCTATGAAACCCTATTTATCTCAGCACGAACCCAATTTAGCGCGCTCACCGAAATTAGTTGGTTGGAAACCAACAAGAGTATCAATTCGACCATAAATTTCTGGTTTTGATTCTCATACGAATGGCACTAAGAAAAGCCGGGTAGTGATATGGAAGTAATGGTGAGGCAAAATTCTTGCGCAGTTGTAGCATTTTAGCAGAGATCCTATTTTAGAAGGGGTTTCGGAATTTACTTTCGTCAAAGTGATGAAAGAGCGATAATCACATTGGAGCAATTTGGTACTTCATTCATGGCTACAATGCAGAGCTAGAAAAGATTTGAGCCTTCCCACTACTTCCATATCACTACCTTTCCTTCAAAGCACTACTAACTAGCCACTTGTAAGTACGGCCTGTCTGCAAAGTTAATTTTGTAAACAGTTATTACGAAAAATGAAATCCTACCGTAGAGCAAAGACGTGGCTTTGAAGTAATGTTCATAATCTTAAAATCATCGATTTCGTAGTTTGCAAACACCTCCTAGTAGTACTGACAGATAATCTCCTGCTATTTGTACTCATTCACAACCAAAAATAATTATTGGAGTTTCAACAATGCCCAAAGCTCCCTGGCATCGACTAATTCTTCCTTTGTCGCTTCTTAGATTAAATAAGTTCCGCGAAAATCTGCGACAAAATAATTTGCACGATACATCGCAATTACCAGACAAAGAGAAATTACCTAAACCTGTTCCAGATCCTGAAGGACGGCATCTGACTACTCGTACATTTGATGGCAGTTTTAATGACCTTGATCATCCAGAGATGGGGATGATTGGTAGCCGTTTCGGGCGCAATGTGCCGCTGGAGGATGCCTACCCAGATGAAAAGAATTTAATGAACCCGAATCCACGCATAGTGAGTCAGGCATTGATGACGCGAGATGAGTTTATCCCTGCAACGACTCTCAATATTCTGGCGGCTGCATGGATTCAGTTTCAGAACCATGATTGGTTTGTGCATAAACACCATCCCAATAAGAGGTTGGAGATTCCCCTAGAGGATGGTGACTCTTGGCCCCATGAGCATCGCCCAATGACCGTTGCTCAAACCGAGTCAGATCCTTCTCGTCTGGAAGGAGATGCATCTGGTCCTCCAACGTATATCAGTGATTCAACTCACTGGTGGGACGGTTCACAAATTTATGGCTATGATGCCGATTATGCTGATAAGCTGCGCTCTCATGTCGATGGAAAGCTGACGATTGGTGATGATGGGCTGCTTCCTTTAGACTCGGTAAAAGGCGTTGATCAAACCGGCACCAATGATAATTGGTGGGTTGGATTGAGTGTATTGCATACTCTCTTTGTTCGGGAACATAACACCCTTTGCGATGAACTGAAGAGGCAGTATCCTGATTGGAGTGATGACAAGCTCTACGACCATGCACGCTTAATCAATGCTGCCTTAATGGCAAAGATTCACACAGTTGAATGGACGCCAGGTATCCTTGCCCATCCTGCCTTGCAGATTGGGATGAATGCTAACTGGTATGGGATGCTTGGACAGCATGTGAAACGACTGTTTGGCCGTATTGGCGATGGCGAGGTATTAAGCGGAATTATTGGGTCGCCAACGGATCACCATACGGCTCCTTACTATCTCACTGAAGAATTCGTATCTGTTTACCGATTGCATCCCCTGATTCCGGATGAGTTTGAGTTTTATGCACTTAAGACTGGCAAACTACTGATGAAGAAGAATTTCTTTGAAGCGTCAGGCAAACGAACTCGGGCGATCGTAGAAGCAATTCCAATGTCAGATTTATTCTACTCATTAGGAATTGCACATCCAGGAGCAATTACATTACACAATTACCCGCGCTTCTTGCAGCAGCTTGTACGGGATAACGGAGAAGTATTCGATCTCGCTGCTGTAGATATTCTACGTGACCGCGAACGAGGTGTTCCTCGCTATAACCGTTTCCGTGAACTTATTGGCCGTGGTCGGGTTAGCTCCTTTGAGGAAATTACCAGTAACCAGCAATGGGTGAAGGAGATGCGTGAGGTCTACAACAACAACATTGACAGTGTTGATTTGATGGTAGGTATGTTTGCAGAGGATTTGCCAGAGGGATTTGGCTTTAGCGATACAGCCTTTAGGGTATTCATTCTCATGGCCTCGCGGCGCTTAAAGAGCGATCGCTTCTTTACGAAGGATTATAGAGCGGAAGTATATACTCAATTTGGCTTGGATTGGATTGACAACAACAGTATGTTGACAGTTTTGCGCCGTCATTTCCCTGAACTGTCCCTTGCCCATGCGGGTCTGAACAATGCTTTCGCTCCCTGGAGACACTTGTTTCATTAAACAGATGAGTTTTAGTTCAAACTATGAAAAGCCCAGAACAAACCTATAATTCTAAGGCTGATACTCAGAATGCAAATTCACTGCCAACTGATTACCAATCCTGGAATGCGAATGAAAAGCATGAATTTCTGTGGAATGAACGGATTCTAAAATCTAAGTATGACCAACTGCCTTCCCTGAAAAAAATTGATGTTATTGGTCTGTTTCTGACTTCTTTAAGGTCAAAGATGGATTATGAATCTGATGAGGCACCACCAGACTGGAAAAAAGCGATTCATGCCCATGCTAGTATAGCCAAGATTCAATTTGTTCCCACAGATAACACCCCCTTTACTGGATTGTTTAAAGGGGCAGATTACGGCTTGCTGCGATTGTCACTAACAGGTGCTCCCGGCAATCGCGGTTTTGCTCCAGGGCTAGCAATCAAGTTTTTTGTTGATGGTAAGCCCTCACAAAACTTTTCTGCTTTAGTTTCACTGACAGGACAAGGTAAAAATTATAACTTTTTTGCTCATGAGTTCTCGAATATCGTGCCAATCGCTAATAGTTTTGGCCCTAGATTAATTAACTTAATCTTTAGGCGCGTAACAAAATACCCTACCAAACTATACTTACAGGATTTAGCAGAAATCGATCAATACGGTCACAAAGAAAGTAACCCTCATTATCCGTCACAAGTGTTTCTAGTTCCCAATCCCAAGGTTCAGTTTCCTGAAAGTCCGCCACATGATTTCAGAAATGACCTAGCAGCGATTTCGCCTGGATCATTACTATTTTCTGTCTATGCAATCGATCCTAGAAAGGTTAAAGACGAGCTCGTAAATCGAGCGCAATATCGTCAACAAGCCCAACTTATTGGGTCTATAGAAACAACGTCTGAATTTGTTTCATCATTCTACGGCGATAGTCAGCTTTTTTTTAGACACCAGCGATTTCGTAATCAATAAGTTTTTATCATGGCTCTAGGCGCAACTCGATCGCACATTCTGATTGCAAGCT
>QQTW01004022.1_pt1 | contig 10975 bp, 7 predicted proteins | sample 1904831 | NCBI WGS metagenome assembly QQTW01 (sample SAMN09435610, study PRJNA476489) | Subsurface metagenome, whole genome shotgun sequencing project.
GCCAGAGTCCGGGACGCACTTGTATGAATACTAAGGACCATCAAACTGCTGATAAGGTCAACGCCTCCTGACACAAGAAGCTGGTGCTAGAAGCTGAAGCCGAATGTCTAGGAAACAGAGAGGAGTCACTAACTCAATGATAGTGGGAAGCAGGTAGTCATTTCAGACACCTTTCTTCTCAGGTGGTGAAACCACGGAATTGTGGGAATTTGGAGGGAGAGGCCATCTGTTTCATGCCTAAACGCTTCTCTTCGGGTTCAATCCAGTCATTTTATCTCTCTTGAGTTCTGCGTAATCGGGATTCCGCCACATTTCGGTCTGGAGTAGTTGTTTATCGTTCAGCGAAGATCACATGGACGATCGACAAAAGGGTTAAAGCTCCCTAGTTTCCTCGATTCGATGGGGATACTAATCTCGAATAACAAGAATTATTGCAGAAATTTCCTCCTTTTTTTCATACAAGTGCGTCCCGGACTCTGGCGCTCTTTACGCCAACACGTACCAGGCAGTATCTATTTTGTTCCGACAGGCACCTTCGATTGATTCCGCACCACCATGGGCGTCAGACTCCAACACAAAAACAAAGAGCTCTGTCATCTTCGGGACCAATCACTTTTGCTTCATGAACAATTGGATTCTGCGACGTCAAGCCCTACAAAGAAGTCGAACAATGACCAGAAATCCACAACCAGGCGACACAATGAGATTGTGCATCACGAAAGAAGAACTCTTTGGTTGGCGCACAGTTCTGTTGCCGGTTCCTTTTGTTCGGGGCACAGCACAAGATGTGAACATACAATACAAAACCAGCTCCAAAGCCAGCTCGTTCTTTTCACTCTCTGCCACCCACCATTCACATTCACTTACCGTCAGCATCTTTGAATCAAGCTGCTCAGAAAAACAAGCAGACAGAAAAATTCCCCGACCGAAACCACACAACACCAATCTGTATCATCGATTCTAGGTGTCTTGCTGATAGATTTCGAGTAAGACGGCGCCAGGAGGCGAGGAATCCGAAGGCGCGAAGAAGGGATTCGCAAAGTCGGTGGCAAAGCCACATACTGCGGAGGAAAAGGAGGAGCAGGACACTTTAGAATCAGCCAAAGCCTTAATTGAAGCCAAAGTTGACCATAGAGATTCCTGTCCACACTCACGCGCTAAGAAACCCATGATGATTGAACCATCCCCTTCTGCTGCTGCGGCTGCTTCTGTTGCTGGTCCCCCCCCTTCCCGGAAGAAAAAGCGTTCACAGCACAAGTCGTCCTCTAATGGCCCTGCTCATCTCTCTTCCGATGGTCGCCCATCCTCACGTGATCATGATGCTGCCCCTCGCCCCATCTCAGTCACAAAACTCGATGGTGGAGATGGATCATCGAGAAATGCCGTACATCAGCTAGGAAGCTCAATACTTTTTGGCCACGCTCGTCCGTCACCTGGTCGAGCGATCGTGAGTGTAATGGTCACGAACACGGACGAGCACGGCTTCACCACAAGCACCACCAGCACGAGTGATACGGTCCCCTGCACAGTTTCTACGGATTGGCTTGATCGTCCTTTTGTCTTCCCACCTCGAAAGCTGATTGCTAACCCGCAGAACGGAGGCCAGCCATTTCCTAGCCATCACGCTCCAATGCCGGTGAATGGTCAGCAGTTCCGTCAGAACAATCCTCCACGCCCAATGCATCCCCATAACAACCAGGTCCCCTACCCAGGAAACCAAGCACCCACACAATTCATCAACATGGCACCGGGGCCCGCTCCCTTCCACAATAACCACGGCCAAAGCATCTCCCACCCGGTCCGACAAGTCCACACCCAACCCTTCCATCCCCAGCCCTCCTGGAACACGCACCACCCCACGGCAAACCATCCACAGCAGAATCCACCTCTGACCCATATGGTCGCGCCGCCTGCCGCTCGCTTTCACCTCTACAATCAGGCTCTCTCACATCGAGTCCATGCTTCCGATGCGCTGCCTCCGGATTTCCGAGTCGTCAATTCCACTCCCATACGCTTCGATCCCTCCGCTTGTGTTCAGGCAGCTGAGGCACCCCTTCTGCAGCATTGAGGGAGGGGGTTTGAGTTACTAATAGTGATGGGACAGCGATCAAGTTTGTTGGTTACTAGTTATGGTGGTGGTGGTGGTGACTGGCTGCTAGACGGTTTTGCTTGGTTTCTGTTCTTGGCGGAGAGTTTTCTACTAGTACTTGGCAGGAAGAAGGCCTCTTAAAAAAATGGTAGAAAAGCCATCAAAGTGCGCTTGGAGTTAGCCTAGCCGTAAGATTGCTTAGAATACATCAGAATATGCAGGTAAGACATCTGTAATCTAATAAGATTTCCTTCTCTAAAACGTATTTTGCCAGAAATATGGTACTCATTTGACAGAATACTGTAGTTGCTATCACTAACGGTACTTAGTAGCACCATGGCAGTAGTAGTGCTGTTATAAGATTTCAACCAATGCCCTAGCAGTTACCTTGGACTTTGCGTCTAGGCTTTCAGCATGGCCACCTTGAAATTTTCCATCTTAGATGGGAGAGGGGTATCTGATACTAAATTCTGGGTAATACAACTCGCTTGTGTACTATCCTGTAACATTGGTGCCATCCTCTTGGAGATGGGATGTGTTCAAGTAGCCTAAATAGACCTATTTAAGAGGTGAAAGTACGTGCGAGTTTGAGGGCGCAAGGAAATGTTATGCTTTGTTTGGTACCCCTACGTTACTCTCAACTTGCTACGTACTTACCTGGAGTAGATCCCTGGAAATGACACAGTATTGGTCCTTGGCAATTTAGCTGACGTTTTTGACCGTCATTATGAAAAAAACGTCCGAAATATAGATGTCTAGCGGGTGCATGCTTCTATCCCCTCCGTACCGTCAAAAGGGTGTAGAATGGACCAATTAGCGTCGTCGATCTTCTTTATTTGAGGTTGCTACAACTTCTGTTCAAGCAGCTCGTCAGAGCATACTACGTAAATTCCAGTGGAGACCCTCTGAAGTCAAAGCTTGGTAGTAGTCCTTAATTTCTGCCAAACACGCTAATTGAGCCATCCGGTACAGAAGGGATACGAACTAGATCGTATCGTGGTTAGCACTGAACTTAATTTACCCTTAACTTTTGAAGAGCCTCTTCCTGCTAAGCATGGAAAGGGCAAAATGGATTGGCAGATCTGCTGTAACTTGCGGATTTTGATAAATCTTTGTGGCGAGGTTACCTTCCAATGTGGTAACGGTAACGGATTGCCAGTAGCTAAAGTTAAATAACTCAGGTACTTCGTAATACCAGAGAATGTGGGGACCCTGGATAAGATAGGCACCACATGCGCCTCCGAAATAAGCAGTTTAGTACTTCAACACGTGGATCTCATATCATTTCACTACTACGTAGAGTTCCCGTCTTGTTCCCATCGCCCCTGCAAACACGTTGCTACTCGTCATGGAAGAGGGTTAAATTTTGAAAGACAGGTCTGTGGAATCGAGACACGGTGTCGTTCCGTTAAAGTATGGAAGAGGCCCTCACTGGCCACAAGCACATAAAGATGCCCATGGAATCTCACACCACAATATTACATCCTTGATCATTATTTCATTGATTATCGAGACATCTAAGCTAAGACCATGACTGAGCGTGTTTCCTCTTCTGTTGTTTGACGATTGTCCTGGGAATGTTGAGCTGGACCGAACCCAACCATCTTTCATTTTAGGACATATTGCAGCATTTTTTAGGCTTGAGCGGTTATGCGTGCTAGGCTCGATGTACTCACAGGTCGTTCTTACCCCAGACGAAAGGGATGATGAACCAACCAGAAGGGCATGACCGTTCTCCTGAAGTTGCACCATAATGCTCATTGATGTGAAGGACGTTGTCCGGGGGCCAGCTTCGCTTCGGAAGGCAGCTATCCATTCAGGAATGAATCTGGTTCAGGGATCTATATCGAAGCAGGATCACCTCGAGTCTACCATCAATGCCAATAAAGTCTCACCTAGCAAATAGTAGCTAAGATAGTCTCGTGTTGGAGTAGATAAGCAGCATTATTATTGAAGATCGCTAAGGTAACATACGATCACGGAAGTCCTAATTCGTAGTCTTTCCCAATTGCGTGCCTCAGACGCTTGCTTTGAAGGAATTGCCTCAACAACATTCAGATAGAGGCAATACTTAGCTGCATCAATGCCGTAACAAAGCACTTGAGGAGATGATCATTATTAGGAGAGGGGATAGTAGCGCCGAGTGAGAAATGATGGTTAAATGCCAAGGCGCGGTTTGCGAGGTGAATCTCCATAGTCACAAATCTCCGTCATGCTAAAGTGATGGTAGGCTGGTGGCCTGTAGGCTGTAGCACTGTCGAATAGGGGTCCGAAGTAGACACTACTACTCGTGGTAATAATAGTGAAGACCGGCCCATGAACCGGACAAGCCGGCTTCGACCCACCATCTGACAGGCGCGACGCACCGACGCGGTCTTCCTTGCCTGCATCATGACTGGAAAAGTCATATCGAAGGTGTACGCTTAATAAGGAGACAACACCATGCATGAGCGTTGGAGAGCATCTGCTGCATGCGGTAACGGTGATCGTAGGCTGCAGAGCAAAGTACTCGGTATTCCCCGATCGTGGCAACCTTTGATAGGGTCGAGAACAGAGTGAGGCAGACAGACAACTTAGTTTCCTACCAGTTCTTTTCCCATGTTTTGCCATTCAGACAGCTAGGTAGTCAATCTTCAAAATTTTCGAGTCCTCAGGTCGTTGGTTCTAATACCGAAGGATACCGGAACCCATTCGTCTATGGGTCTACCAGCTGTGTTCATCGCTAGCTGAATACCATCGTTCGATGGAGTGTTCCAGTGGTCCGGTGGTGATAGGTGCCGGAATTGCAACATGAATATACGTACGCCATTCGCCATACCTAGCCTGTCACCTATCCCCTCCGTATCCAATGCTGAGGCTCGATTTGCGCGTTGTTTGATGGATATCTAGCTCAAATAAGGTTGCTCAATAGATGTGCTTCAACCAGCACTCAATGACGGCACATGTCGAATAACTCATCTGGCGAGGAAGCCAAAGCTCAGCTCTTGAAGACAATCTTCAAGTATCCACTTCTGGCACTTGCACGTTGCGGCAACCTCAAGTTAAGGAGATCGACGACGCTAATTGAGGCATTCTACACCCCTGTTCCGGTACTACGAAGTACGTACGGAAGGGATAGTACTATAGTAGGGACCGGCAATTGATCAACATTTCATGCATTACTTCTATCCAATTTGGTAACAGTGCCCAATATCAGTGACTTGTCGCTGTGCCGTTGGAACTATGTAACCAGGGATCTCCTAGGTTGAGAAATACTCCATGATATGTGCAGGCCAACGGTGTGACCTCTGCGAAGTGCTGCTGTTGGTCACTGCAGTGGTCACGGTGATGGAAGATGCTAACTAGCACTAGCAGGACATTATAAGGCGGGGGAGACTACGTTTGGCTTAGCTGGAGCTTGGGAAGAGGCAATAGGCTGGTAGCCTGTACTACTGACTGTGGGGCTGTGTGCCGAGTCTATCGCCCGAGAGGTGGCTAACTAAGTTAGGGGGTCAAGCAGTTGAGCGCGATTTCACTCCGTACCCATGATAACCAATAATCCCTTTTCTAGCTTGATTAGTTAGTCGAGGGGAAGGGCACCGTCAATTTGAGCCTCGATTGGTCTGATCAGCACACTTTTGCAACGCTGTACTTTGAGTAAGTGCGTAGTATGGGCTACGGCTTGTCCAGCAGTATTAACTACCTGAAAACCGTAATTCAAGCCTTCCAAGATACCGGATAACTTAGAGATCGAAGACAGAATACCGAATGATCTTCTTTGAGTTCAGGACATGCTGACTGTTGACTATTGACTTTGCATCAACATCGTGGGTATCAACGTAGCATATCTGATTCGGTGCTGATGTCCAATGCAGCGGGAGAGGTTTCCACACTTGGTGCCAGAAGTGCAAAGTCAAAAAATTCAGAATGCAAAATCAGGTCGCGCGACGAGGGTTCCAAGGGTTAAAACCCTTCAGCATTAAACTTCCAGGCCTGACATCCAGGGTTTCGGTAGCGTAGAACTCTGCTGCACGAGCTAGCCACAAATCTCCTCCCTTGGTCAAGCAAAACGGCAATCAATCTTCAATCACTAACTAGTTACAGCCAATTACTTCCATAGCGCTCTTACATTTTCGCACTCCCGCACCCTCAATGCGTCTTTTGATTCACGAATCATCACGGGAAGTGCTTGCTTGTCAGGCTGTGACCGCATCCTCGACCTCTCTTTCGGTCCTGTTCAATTGACATTATTACTCTCATCTGAGCTCCAGTAGCTGCCTTTGAGTCTGCCGCTTTTCAATCCCCTACCACGCACCCCTAACCTATTCCTACGTGGCCAGCCCTTGGTCAAGAACCCATCTTGCCTGTGCCTCTACAGCGACATTCTAAACGGTCATCCATTTGAGCAGAGGTTCAACGCTTTGCGCCTCGGTGTGGTACCTGGTGATATGCTGCCAGACAACTCGATTAAGCCAAACAAACGGCAAGCGCAGTAGGGTACGTTTAGATTCGCTTTTCTCTGCGTGCACCATCATCCCAACTGGTTCCTGTGGAACCTGCACGGTCGATATATGCATGTTGCCGAAACCTAACCATTCAGACGTTGGCTAAATCCCAATAAAGGTGATAAGTTCGAATTATCGACTTCTACAGTTTCCTCCTGTCAGACGCAATTACTACCGCTCTGCTTGCCTACTCGAAGGCGCGCGCATCTGCTCTACTACTCTAATTTACCTTTGATTCTTTATACAAACCATAAAATAGATCTTTACGTTTGTCATTCGCGAACAACGTGGGCTCGTCGTCAGAGCGGTGCGCAATCACAATCGGCCTGGATTGCAATTCCAATCGCCCTTCTTGACCATGTCGACAGCGGTAGCGACAGCGCTTCCCGTCTTGTCCAGGCCACCCATGGATCCACCAACCATAGGTCTCCCGCCCCTACCTTCCAGCAAACCGAGAAAGAGCACTCCCATCGTATCCAAGGGCTCTGAAGACTCCAATACAACCTTGAGTCCTACGAAGCTGCGTTCACCTTCGACTCCACTTCGACCATCGGCTTTGCCAGCTCCTCAATATTCTGCATCTACACCCGCGGTACCAACTCTCCGGTCAGCCTCCTCACTTGGCAAGGCCAGCGGATCAATCCCAGAGAAGACCGTCCGAAAGACCATCAGTATCGCATCTTTTCCTCAACCTCCGAAGCCTACCTCCATTCAGACCACTCCAGCCTCAGTCAGCTCCGGTCCGGGCTCTAGGAGAGGCGTATCAGATATGTCGAACACTGGTACCATGGGCAGGAATCGATCTAAGCGGCCAATAAGAGTTAGTACAGCTACATCGATCAACAGCTATCGAGGCTCGCAAACACCAAGTTTGCTCAATGGAGATGGAGACGGCAAGTCAATACCTATTTCTGATAGTCATCGAGTATCCGACGGAAGCAATCCTTCTCCTCCCCATAGCCGAAGCTCTTCTGCTCAAGGCTCATGCTCTACGAGTGCCACTACCTTTGAAGACACAGACGATGTACCTCGCCGAGGTCGTGAAGAGGCAGACGAAGCGCAGGATAACGAAAGAACTCCGAGAAGCAAGGAGGCCAAGGGTAATGTGATTGTTAGCGTCCGTGTTCGGCCAGACTCGGGCACTCAAGAATTATCACAAGCGGATGGTGAATGGATGGTTGACGGCAGGAGGTCGCTTGTCGCTTATCGAGGCAGAGAAGGTGGTGATTATCGTTATGGTAAGCTTGCGGTTTGGAAGCTGGTTTCCAGTTACTGATCGCGTCTAGACAATGTTTTCGCAACGCATGATAACAATGCCAAGGTCTATGATTCATCTGCAAAGAGGCTGGTGCGAAGAGTGATGGAGGGTTACCATGGCACCGTCTTCGCTTATGGGATGACTGGAACAGGAAAGACATTTTCCATGCAAGGAACCGCCACAAGCCCAGGTGTCATTCCTCTTGCAATTACTGATATATTTTCCTACATCCGTGAAACTCCCCATCGAGAATTTCTCCTTCGCGTTAGCTACCTCGAAATTTACAACGAAAAAATACACGATCTCCTCTCTCCACCAACTACCAGTACCGGTCTAGCCGCACCTCAACAAGAAGAAATCAAGCTTCGAGAAGACAGCAAACGAGGAGTCTACGCAACACCGCTGAAGGAAGAGATTGTGCAAAGCCCCACCCAACTCTTGCGCGTGATTGCTCGAGGCGACCACGCTCGCCGTACCAGCAGCACGCAGTACAATGCTCGGAGCTCACGAAGTCATGCAGTTGTTCAGATCGTTGTCGAAAGTCGCGAACGTGTCCCACTGGGCGGTGCTGTCCCGGATTCTAAGCGGGCTGCTCTTACAGCAGGGGGAGTTCGTGTATCGACCCTCAGCTTGATTGACTTGGCAGGTTCTGAACGAGCTGCTGAAAGCAAAGAACGACGTGCAGAGGGAGCGCACATCAACAAAAGTCTGCTTACTCTGGGCACTGTTATTGCACGGCTGTCGGGTGACAAGGACAAAAGTGGCAACCCCACGGACAAGGACGGAAAGCATTTACCATATCGCGACAGCAAGCTGACTCGACTCCTGCAGGGAGCACTCTCTGGTAACTCGTTAGTTTCTATCCTTTGCACGATACAGATTGGCTCTCAGGGTAGTGCTGCTCCCACCAACAATCATACTGGAGAGACACTCAACACGCTCAAATTTGCTGCACGAGCCAAAAACAACATTGTCAGTCATGCTAAAAGAGCAGAAGAGGCGGTCGGAAGTGGAGCCAACGCTGGTCTCCTAGATCGCTATCGCAGCGAGATCCAAAGCCTTCGGACCCAGCTCGAGGGTCAACAGAAGGCTCAGGTAGAGAAAGAGGAAAAGCAGCTGGAAAAAGAAGCGGAGCAAAGACACGAGGAGCAAATGCTGGAGATGCAGCTTGCGCGCACGGCCTTGAAAGAGCGCATCGAGCACCTCAACCGACTCATCCTCTGCTCGAAGTCGACCGGCGTCAATACCGCTGGTAGTGGCTCTGTATCAGCCTTAGGTATGCACTCTCGTCTGTCGGGTAGCACTACTGCCGATTTTGCTGGAGGCAGATCTGTGCGTTCGTCGCTCAGTCAGTCTACCTTGGGTGCTCCAGGCCCAAGTGTGAACCGCATTCCTTCTGTGGGGTCTGTGACTACGGCCCAGCAACAGACGCTTGCAGCATTGAATGCTGAGGAGGAGGACTCGGTTGCGGGGGAATCCGGAGATGGGTTTGCCAGCTTGCAGGCACAAAACCGTGCTCTACAGGCGGATTTACAGGACAAGAATCGGTACATTTCAACCTTGGAAAAGCGACTACTTCAAGCTCGACGATCTAGCCATTCCCGCATGTCAATGGCGTTCTCGTCTCTGAATAAAGCTGGGGGCCAGGACGAACGGGACGGCGCTACGTTGGTACAGGAGAAAGATGCGGAAATTGCTGACCTGCGCGCTCGGCTGGATGATAAGGAGCGAATGGTCACAGCGCTACGATCGGCAGCGCGGAAGCGCGAGCTCGCCGAGCTTGCACCCGAACCGTCAGCGACGGATAACCGAAGGGTGTCTCACCATCAAAGCCACGGCAGCAAGACCAATTCCATCATCAGCAACTCGTCACCCGTTCGTCGCATGAGTCCAAAGGGGCTACTTTCGCCACAGACCACACCACAAGGCAAGATGAAGCGGAAGAACGTGGACGAAATGTCAAAGATGCTAGACGAGATGATCCAGGACAAGGTGGAAAGCGGCCACATTGTGAAGGGACGAAGTGGTTCGGTCCGAGTAGCTGCCGGTCATTCCAGACGACAATCGATCAGCCATCTACGGCGCCAGTCGTCGACGGCCACTACACCTCCATTGGGATTACTGAGTAGTGCGGTAGAAGACCCTAAACCGGAGTAGACATTCTGCTCGTCGTACACCATACATCGCGACCTGCATGTACAAGAGGCTAGCATTTGGAGTTGGGGCTGGCCAGACAATACAGCAATGGAGTTGTCCGCAGCGGCATCACTAGGAGTTTGGCATTTTCGATACCCGTGCTGTCGGTTTTCTTGTGGGCTGTAGAGCCTGGATGGAATGAAGGAATTTGGAGTCTGACGTTTCTGACCTGCTGGATTTGCATGGGCGTGTCAGTGCGTCATGTTCAGGTGTTTGGGACGAAACGACATGCGTTTTGCGGCTGGGGCAAGAAAATGGGGTACCTTGCAAAGCTCATCATCTATTGCACCTAATCTCTATATCTATACACTAGCCATAGAGATGCTCCCATAGACAGGAAGACGGGCCGGATGTACACACATCAGAGTAATACTATGGACATGAATGTTATGAATATGAGTGGTGCTCCATTTTCGACGGTATCCTAACTAAGTTAGAGCTGCTCAGATGGCGATACTGATTAGTCATTGGCTTTTTAGGTACTGTCACTCCGTACCACTGACTAATAGTGATACTAGTACGGACTGCGTTAGTACTAATTTCCGGCCTTGGTATCTACTACGTAATAAGTTACTACTATGATGTGATTAGCATGTTTCAGGATGCGACTTGCCCTGTTTTAGCCTCGGAGGCCTGTCGGGTCTTGGCTTTGTCATGGCTGCGTAGTAGTACGTAGTAAGTGCTGGCCTCCTGGCCTCGTCTCGTCTCGGGGCTCGTTCTCTTACTGACTACTAATCATACGTAGTATGATGTTACTCATCTGCAGTGCTGCCGAACAGAGATCCACTGCATACACTACACACTGCACACCGGAAACTGCAGATTATTCCACGATAGGCCGCAACCAGAATCAGACGAATGACATCCATTCATTTCTCACACTGCAGCAGCAGCAGCGCAGCAGCGCAGCAGCAGCAGCACATCTCCAAGGATGACAAGTCTGGTAAT
>QQTW01004023.1_pt1 | contig 10974 bp, 9 predicted proteins | sample 1904831 | NCBI WGS metagenome assembly QQTW01 (sample SAMN09435610, study PRJNA476489) | Subsurface metagenome, whole genome shotgun sequencing project.
GGTCACTATAATTCCGTTAGCCTCTCCTACTACTTTAGCGGCTAAACTAACGCTTCCTTTTCATGCTAAATTGGTTTCTAAAAGGGGTATTTCCCTGCGTTTCAGGCTGGCAGGTGCTGCTTTTACCCAGGGGATTTTACCGGAAAGTGCGCCTGAAATGAAACTATTAAGTATTAGTGCTAACGGTAGCCCGCGGTGGCAGTAGATAAAGCCGGGTTGTTCACGTTGATTTTGGCCGGGAAAACAAAATTTTTTACTCCCACTCGCCAAACGGTAACTAAGCCTTTGCGCCAGCTTAGAAAGCTTATTCGTGGGCAATACTGTAAGCAAAGGTTAAAGTAGTAGGAGAGGCTAACGGAATTATAGTGACCAATCAAGTGCCGTAAGTAAATGTATCACTAAGGCAGAATTTATATGCAGCGTTACCACTTGTTTGAGTTCGAGGATTTGCCCTGGTTTCCGGATTTCTTACGGCAGAGTATGATGGACTTTCTACGGTTTATGATTAGTAAAATCAATATCTACGAGCCCATTATCCCATTTATGCAACAAGCCTTACAGCGTACCTCCCAACCGGGTATTTTGGATTTAGGCTCGGGTGGGGGCGGAGGAATTGCGGGTATTCAGCAAGAACTGAGTCGGCGGGTAGGGTACCCGGTTAAAATTACCTTGAGCGATAAATTTCCGAACTATCCGGCCTTTGAACTAATCAAAAAACAAACGCAAGGCGCCATTACCTACATTGCTGAGCCCGTAGACGCCACGGATGTGCCTCCCGCATTTACCAATTTCCGGACTATTTTTTCGGCTTTTCATCATTTTAGACCGGCTTTGGCCAAGGCCATTTTGCAAGATGCGGCCCGCAAGCAAGTTCCCATCGGCGTTTTTGAAGGAGCCAGTAAAAGCTGGTTCGAAATTGCTTTGGTCTTGTTTATTTTTCCGTTTATAATTTTAGTTATTACACCTTTTATCCGCCCATTTCGGTGGAGCCGTTTATTTTTCACCTACCTGCTGCCAGTTATACCTTTATGTATCATGTGGGATGGTATGGTTTCCATTCTGCGTTTGTATTCGCCGGAAATGTTGCTTAAGCTTACCCAGGAAATTGCGGCCGAAGGCTATACCTGGCAGGCGGGTAAAGCCCGGCACTGGAGCGGAGCCGGAGTAATTTACTTGATAGGTTACCCGGAGTAAGTTGCAGGTTGAAAGTTGCAGGTTGAAAGGTTGGAAAGTTGAAGGTTAAAGAAAAGTAATTAAAGAACAAAAGTTAGAAAATGATGGTAAATCAAGTTTTTAGTGGATTTTTGATTTTAAGCTTTCATCAAGTCGAAACTTTTTAACCTTTCAACTTGTAACCTAAAACCAACGAAATGGCTGATGCTTTAAAGTTAATGCGGATTCCCTTTTCGGTGTTTTTGATGCCGGTTTATTGGTTTGCGTTAAGTGTATTACCGGAAATTGATGTGTACAAAGCCATTTACGTATTTCTGATTTTACACGTGCTGGTATACCCGGCGAGTAATGGTTATAATTCTTTTTACGATAAAGACGAAGGCAGCATTGGCGGGTTAAAACATCCGCCTAAAGTCACCAGAAAATTGTTGTGGCTCGTACTGTTATTTGATTTTCTGGCCTTGATGGGTTCTTTTGTGCTGGTCTCGCTGGAATTTACTTCGGGCGTTTTTATTTATTTACTCGTTTCCAAAGCCTATAGCTACGACAAAATCCGGCTTAAAAAATACCCGTTAATCAGTACTCTGGTGGTTATTCTTTTTCAGGGGGCTTTTACCTTTATCATCGTGCAAGTAGGCGCCGGTACGCCTCCCGCCCAGATCATGAAAACATCTAATTTACTTTTTGCTTTGGTTAGCACCTTATTCTTGTGCGGTTCGTACCCGCTTACCCAAGTGTATCAACACCACGAAGATGCGCAACGCGGCGACCGTACCCTGAGTCTTTTCTTGGGCATTATGGGGACCTTTATTTTTTCGGCTTTTAGCTTACTGCTCGGGGCGGGCTTCCTTATCTGGAATTACTTAAGTACCGGTCATGTGATCAATATTTTAATTTTTCTGGCTTGTACCGGACCGGTGGTTTATATTTTCGGTACTTGGTTTTGGCGAGTAAGAAAAGATAAGGCTTTAGCTAACTATGAAAATACCATGCGCATGAACAAAGTATCGTCGTTGAGTATGAGTGCGGCATTTATCTTAATATTATTGTTTGCCAGGTAAGCAGTAACAAGATAGCCATAAACAACAAGCCCAGGCTACGTGCGTAACCCGGGCTTGTTGTTTATAAGAATAAAAGGTTAAGTAGTCCGTCCAAATAAAGCCTAAGCTTATTTTAATGGGCGGTACTGATAATTAATATACTAATAACGGATAACCTATAACTTAAAACCTACTACTTCCTTAACTATTCATAGAAATCAGGAATTCGTCGTTGTCCTTCGTGCCTTTCATGCGGTCTTTCAGGAATTCCATGGCTTCCACGGCGTTCATATCCGACATAAATTTGCGCAAGATCCAAACGCGGTTCAGTTCGTCTTTGTCCATCAGCAAGTCTTCGCGGCGGGTACCCGAAGCCGGCACGTCAATCGACGGATAAATCCGCTTGTTCGCCAGTTTGCGATCCAACTGCAATTCCATGTTACCGGTACCTTTAAATTCTTCAAAAATTACCTCGTCCATTTTAGAGCCGGTATCAATCAGCGCGGTAGCGATAATGGTTAAAGAACCGCCGTTTTCTACGTTACGAGCCGCTCCAAAAAAGCGTTTTGGTTTGTGTAAAGCATTGGCATCTACCCCGCCCGATAGTATTTTACCGGAACTAGGTACCACCGTGTTATAGGCCCGCGCTAAACGGGTAATCGAATCCAGTAATATTACTACATCGTGCCCGCATTCCACCATGCGTTTGGCCTTATCTAACACAATGCTGGAAATCTTTACGTGGCGCTCCGCGGTTTCATCAAAAGTAGATGCAATAACCTCGGCGTTTACGCTCCGGGCCATATCGGTAACTTCTTCCGGCCGCTCATCAATGAGCAGAATCATGAGGTAAACTTCCGGATGATTTTCGGAAATGGCGTTGGCAATTTCTTTTAATAATACTGTTTTACCAGTTTTGGGCTGCGCCACAATCATACCGCGTTGGCCTTTACCAATCGGCGCAAATAAATCCATAATCCGGGTAGAATACTGGCTAGCTTTGGTGGTCAGTTTCAGGCGTTCTTCCGGAAACAAAGGCGTTAAATGCTGAAAAGGAATGCGGTCGCGGATTTCTTCGGTAGTACGGCCATTAATAGAATCCACTTTTAACAAGGCAAAGTACTTTTCTCCTTCTTTCGGCGGCCGAATTTGACCTTTCACGGTATCGCCGGTTTTTAAAGCAAATAATTTAATCTGCGAAGGCGACACGTAAATATCATCGGGGCTAGCCAAATAATTATAATACGTGGAACGCAAGAACCCGTAACCATCCTGCATCAACTCCAGAACTCCTTCGTTGATAATAACACCATCAAACTCTTTAAAGTTATTGTTATTAATGTTGTTATTGGGTTGCGGCCCATTATTTACTTTGCGGGGTTGATTGTTATCGCGGTTTTCGCGGGGTGGCATTCCTTCCCGATTTTGATTTTCCCGGGGCGGCATTGGCTCCCGAACTGCTTCCCGGTTATCGCGGGGTTGGGGTTGGCTAGGCTCCCGGTTTTCCCGAACTGGTGCTGGGACCGGAGTGGGAGTTTGTTCCCGCGGGAGACTAGCTGGTTGATTGTTTTCGCGGGTTTCGCGGAGCGCCGTTATGGTTTCCCGATCTTCTCGGGCTTGTTCCCGAACCGGCTCCCGTTTTTCGCGCGGGGCAACAGGTTCGCGATTTTCCCGGGCTATTCCGTTTTCCCGTTCCCGGGGTGGCGTTGTTTCGCGGGGTAGCGGTACTTCAACGGGAGTGGCTGGCTCACGTGCAGGCCGGGATTCGTGGTTTTGCGCCTCACGGGGCTCTTGGATAGTGGTAGTAGTACGTTCCCGTGGCTCCCGGCGAACAGGCTGTCGGCGCGGCGCTTCCGGACGAGCTACCGGGGCAGCTGGAGCTACATCTAATGCTAAAGCTGGTTCGGGAGTTGTTATGGGGGTATTGGTATCAAAATCTATCAGGCCTTGGTTGGGGGTAGCGGGAGCATTTTCAACAACCGCTACGGGCTGGTTACGGGCTGGCGTTTTATATTTTTTGGGAAGTTTTTCGGGAGGGGTAATGGCTTGCTGGTCTAAGATCTTGTAGATGAGGTCTTGTTTGCTCAACCGGTTAAAGCTCGTTACGCCAAGACCTTCCGCAATCTCTTTTAGCTCTGAAAGAAGTCTATCTTTCAACTCTTCAATATTGTACATATAAAGTTTAGAATTTTAACAAAATTTTATGGTTCTCAGGGTGCGGGAAGCAACAGGAGATAATGTTTAAGGAAAACCTGATTATTTACTCTTAGATTGAATGAACCAGGAAAATAGGTTCGATTAATTAGCCTTACAATGTTATAGCAATGTTAATTAATTACCAAATATTAAGGTAAATTTTATTTATTACGTTTTTATATATTTTGATTTTTTATTTACTACGCGCTTAATTCAAAAAAGTATAATTTTACACCGATTTAAATCTAAAAAAATGTTGCAATTATCGGTTCTAAGAGAGCAAACAGATTTGGTACTGTCTGGTTTAATTAAAAAAAACTACAAAAACGCTACCCAGGAGGTTCAAAATATTCTTGATCTGGACAGTCAACGCCGGAGCCTGCAAGCCCGGCACGATGAAGAACAAGCGCGTGCCAATAATCTGGCCCGGGAAATAGGTGCTCTTATGAAAAACGGCCGGAAAGATGAGGCCGAAGACCTAAAAGCCGAAACAGTCGCTCTTAAGACTACAACTAAAAATCTGGCAGAAGAGTTGTCAGAAATTGAAAAAAATTTACAAAATGCTCTTGTAAAGTTACCAAACCTCCCACACAGCAGCGTACCTGAAGGTAAAACGCCGGAAGATAACGAAATTGTATACCAGCACGGAAATATTCCGGCTCTGCCCGCCAACGCACTACCCCATTGGGAATTAATTAAAAAATATGACATTATTGATTTCGAGTTAGGTAATAAAATTACCGGGGCGGGTTTTCCGGTTTATAAAAAACAAGGCGCCCGTTTACAACGAGCCTTAATCAATTTTTTTCTGGATGAAGCTTTAAAAGCCGGTTACTCGGAAATACAACCCCCTATTTTAGTGAACGAAGCTTCTGGTTATGGCACCGGGCAATTGCCGGATAAAGATGGCCAGATGTACCACGCCACCGAAGATAATTATTACTTGATTCCAACGGCGGAAGTTCCTATCACCAACTTGTACCGCGACGAGATTATCCCTGCGGATAAGTTGCCCATCCGGAATGCCGGCTACACGCCTTGTTTTCGGCGGGAAGCCGGTTCCTGGGGCGCGGATGTGCGCGGCTTAAATCGATTACATCAGTTTGATAAAGTAGAAATTGTGCGCATCGAAGAACCGAAAAAATCCTATACCGCCCTGGAAGAAATGAGCCAGTATATTCAGAGTCTCTTGCAAAAGCTGGAACTGCCTTACCGGGTACTGCGCCTGTGCGGCGGCGATATGGGCTTCACGTCGGCTTTAACCTACGATATGGAAGTTTTTTCGGCGGCGCAAAACCGGTGGCTCGAAGTAAGTTCCTGTAGCAATTTTGAAACTTACCAGGCCAACCGCTTAAATTTACGGTACAAACCTAGTGGGGGTAAAACGCAATTATTACATACGCTTAACGGCAGTGCCTTAGCATTGCCGCGCATTGTAGCCGCTTTACTCGAAAATAACCAAACCGCCGAAGGGATTGCGCTGCCAGCAGTATTGCACGCTTACTGCGGTTTTAACAAAATTTCGTTGTAAAGTTATCTTTAATGCCTTATAAAAAGCCTATCTGGTTTATCTGGGTGGGCTTTTTTGGTAATAATTTAACTGTTGGTAAATATTCTCTGATTTAATCGTGTAAAATGTAAACTAGCTCCTGTTTCCCGCGTAGAGTTATCGGATTTATTTAACTTAAAGCAGAAAGAAAATGGGGGCAGATAACTTAATAGATAAATTAAAGCACGAGTGGGAAGTAATAACCGGGGAGTCAGGCAAAGACAAAACTTTTTGCAGTGAGCAACCTTATCCCAACGAAGCGGTGGCGCAGGAAGCTTTTACCCGCGGCAAAGAAAGATTATATGCCGTAAATAGTTGGAGTGAATTACCCGGCATTAATTCCACTTTTAAACTACATAACCAACGTGGTGAACCGACCCAGGAAAAACCAAAGATTAATTATTTTATTCAAATAGTTTTGCCGGGCTTAACCGTAGAAAACTGGGTAGAAATTGAAACCATACAAGAGGATGAAAACTCCGCGCAATTTACCGTGCATCCTTGCCCCAACCCTTTAAGCGAATCAACAGAAACGCAGCATTTTTTTGTAAAGGAGGCGAGCAGTACCTTCCGGGTAGAACGGCAGGGCCAGGTTTTGTACGGGTACCAGATTGGCAAAAACGAAAAAATCAACAACCACAACTACCAAGCCGGGAGCCGGGCATTTCTAAACACGCTTATTGCCGAAGGTGGCTGGGCGGGCTTCCAGGATATTCAATGGGGCAAACTAACCGATTACCTGGCGGGCAAAGAAATTGGCTCTTAATTAAAGGCGGCTTGGCAGGATGAATCAGCGTTTAAGCCATGCTTTTGTAATTAGAAGGTAAAATGAACTCCTATTTCAAATATTGTTCAGCACCCGCAGAGGTACTCTGAAGCGTGTTTAGGGACCTTCTATTTAAATGCAAAAGCATAAAAGCCGAAGCTTTAATAAGTAGTAAATTGTTCGTCCGGGAAGCACCATAACCAACGTTCTCCGGGCTCAGCTGAAATAATTACCGGATGCTGCGTGGCGTGATAGTGCTTGGTAGCGTGTTGGTTAGAAGAATTGTCGCAGCAATGTACTTTACCGCAAGTCTGGCAAACGCGTAAATGCACCCAGGTGGAATTTGTTTTCACGCATTCTTCGCAAAAATATTTATCGGCCGGTTTAATTTCTGCCAGCGTCTGCAAATGGGAACAAAGTTTCTTATTCATTTACCAGGTGTGTTAGGCTTATTCTCTAAATTACTTACTGATTTGTTAAGGAGTGCAAATTTTTAGTTAGCCCGGTAGTTGGCTGATGGCTTTTGCTGGTGTAAGGCGAGTTGTTGCTTATTTTGGCGATTAGGCTTAAGCTAAATGAAGCTTAGCCATTAGAGCTTCGGAACCGGAATCAGAATAAACGCCGTAGGCATTTACCAGTACTCCTTTGGTGCCGTTTTTACCTTCAATGGCGTACACGATAGAGCTATCAGCGGGATCCGTGGGCCCTTCGAACCGGTAAAATTCTGTTACCTCAAAATCCTGCGGGTATAATCTTAAACTAATTTCAGCGCACTCCAGGCAATCCGAAGCTACATTAAAATTAGCGGTATAGCCCCGGTTTGCTAAATCTTGCAGCGCTTCTACCAAGGTATCGTATTGTTTCATAGCTTTTTGCTTAAACTTTCTGATAAGGTAAGTAATTTTCCGGGAGAAAGACTAGTTAGTAATACTAGGAAATTTGTCTGGATATTCTCAGAGTAAACAATCTTTTCGTCCGGGGCTGGTTCGGATTCTCGAAAAAAGCTAAAAATCAGGAATAAAAGCGGTTTAATTCAGCTTAAAATTAAAATCAATTTCGCGCATACACTTAAAATGGCCCTGCGGACATTTCCGGTAGCCAATCTTAGAACACGGCCGGCAGTATAAATTAGGTCGCTCAAAAACTTCAAAATCAGTTTTATAAGGGTACATGCCAAATTCCGGTACGGTATTGCCCCAAATAGAATAAATTTTCTTTTTAAAAGCAGCGGCAATATGCATTAAACCGGTGTCGTGGCTAAAAACGGCAATAGCTTGCTTTACCAGCGAAGCCGATTGGTTTAAAGTGTATTTTCCGCAGGCGTTGTAGATGGTTGTTCGTTGTTCGTTGTTCGTGGTGCGGTTCTGGAAAAAGCTGGCAATTTCTTCGGCGGCGGCGGCATCTTCTTTGCCGCCTAATAAGATAACTGGTGCTTTTATTTTGGTGCAAACTTCGATGATCCGTTCGGTGGGCAGTCTTTTGGTAGAATGCTGCGCGCCAATGGCAAAAGCATAATAGCCTTGCTGGTGGGTAAGAGGTAAGCTCGAAAGCGCTACTTCCTCGGCCGCCAGAATAAAATAATCTAAACCTAAACCGTCGTTGGTTACGCCCAACTTAGAAGCCGCCGCCAAATACCGGTCTACGATGTGGACCGGAGGCAATGTGTTTACTTTAAAATGGACCAGCAGCCACTTCCGAAAATTAAGTTTAGCGAAGCTTTTACCGGGTACTTTCAACCTAAATTTAATAATACTGGTCCGCAGATTCCGGTGCAGATCCACGACATAATCGAATTTTTCGGCTTGCAGTTCGGTAATTAATGCCGGCAGGTTTTCGCGGAGGTAATGTACCCGGTCGATGTAGGGATTAGGCTCGACGAGGCTGCGGAAACTGTATTTAGTTGCGTAATGCACCCGCGCCGCCGGTAATTGCTGCTTAAGCGCCCGCACCACCGGCGTGGTAAGCACAATATCGCCGATCGAAGAAAACCGCAGCACTAATATTTTCGTCATTTAACTTCCGTAATCGCTTTAATCCGGCGGTCTTCAAAATAATTCGCTACTTTTTCCAGCGGCCAGGCATTAAACGTCATTTCTTTGGTTAGGCCACCTTTGCGGGCTACTTGCACGCCATAATGCATGTCGTGGTAACCGGCGGTGCTGTGAGCATCGGGGTTAATACTGAGCAACACGCCCTGCACCAAAGCGTATTCTACCCAGCGCCAATCTAAATCTAACCGCCACGGGTTGGCGTTTATTTCAATAATTACCTTATAAAAAGCACAAGCATCAATTATTGTTTTGTAATCAATCGGATAGCCCTCGCGCTGCAACAGTAAGCGGCCGGTCGGGTGGCCCAGAATAGTAGTAAACGGATTTTGGATGGCTCCCAGTAGGCGCTCAGTGGCTTTTTTTTCTTCCATTTTTAAATTACTATGAATGGAAGCTACCACAAAATCAAAAGAACTCAGCACTTCGTCGTTGTAATCCAAAGAACCATCAGCCAGAATATCGGCTTCAATGCCTTTAAATATTTTAAAGGGTGCCAGTTCGCGGTTTAATTGCTCTATTTCGCGGTGCTGTTCTTTTACCCGGTGTTCCACCAAACCATTCGCGTAAAAAGCAGCTTTGGAGTGGTCGCAGATGTCTACGTATTCATATCCCTGGTCGCGGCAGTAAGTGGCCATGGTAGTTAAAGTATTCGCGCCGTCGCTGTAGGTGGTATGGTTATGCAAAATGCCGTGTAAATCCGCGTTGGTAACTAAAAGGGGTAACCGGTTTTCGCGGGCCAGCGTTAATTCCTGCGTTCCTTCGCGCATCTCGGGCTCGATGTAAGCCATGCCGGCTTTCCGGTAAATTTCTTCTTCCGAGGCAAAAATCTGCTGGTTAGCTAACTGCAACAAAGTGCTAGTATCGTGGTAAGTGGCTTGTAAGTGGGCCGGGGCGCCGGTATGCAAAAATAAGGCGTTGTAAAAAGTTTGAGGAGAAACAATTTTAATTTCCACCGGAACGCCCGTTTGCGTTTCGCGGCCGCGCCACACGAACGGGCCGGATATAACTGGCTCCTGTTGTAATTCCGGGCGTTCTTGTAATAAAACCGACACCTGGCCGGGTTGGTCGGTAGCTGCAATAAATAACAGATTTTCAATTATCTCCATGCGCCGCCGCACTTCGCCCGCTACCGCTACTAAGTCGGTGTGCAGGCCGGTTTGCAGAAAAGAAACGAAGTCTTCGGTGTATTTTTCTACGGTAGCATAATGTACTTTTCCTTTGCTGGACTCCGAGTACAGCAAAGCATTTTTAATGGTTTCCTGAGTTTTGGTGCCAAACCCTTTTAGCGCGGCAATTTGGTTGTTTTCGCAGGCTTGTAATAAATCTTCGGCAGTTTCTACCCCTAATTCTTTCCAGATCGTCCGGATTTTTTTCGGGCCAATGCCTTTGATGCGGAGCATATCCACTACGCCGGGCGGGGTAGCCGCTAATAAAGTATCTAATTCCGGAAAGCTGCCGGTTTGGTTGAGTTCGAAAATTTTACTCGCGATGGATTTACCAACCCCTTCTAAATGCTCCAGATCAATAACGCGTAAGCCGGCCAAAGGAATTTCTAAGCGTTCCAGGTTAGCTACGGCATTGCTGTACGTCCTAATTTTAAAAGGATTTTCGTCGTGTAACTCCAGCAACGAAACGGCCAACCGGAAACTGCGAATGATATCTTTGTTTTTCAAGGCGATTCTTTTTTGCAAAGATACACATTTCTGAAAGGGCTGCTTGCCGAAATTAAGTCTATCTTACCCGGAGCCGCTAAGCCGAGAGTAGCCCGGCGATTTGCTCTATTCCAGGAAATAAAATTATCTTTGGCGGCTTTAACGGCTATTTAACATGGTGGGTACTTTTAGTAAACGTTATTTTAAATAGCCAATAAAAACCATACGACTTACAACCTTAAACGTATTACCTATAACATGCAATACTGGCTCGTAAAATCAGAACCGGAAGCTTATTCCTGGGCCGATTTAGTAAAAGATGGTAAAACCGCCTGGACGGGCGTGCGTAACTTTCAGGCCCGCAATAATTTAACCCTGATGAAAGTAGGCGACCCGGTTTTGTTTTACCACAGTGTATCGGAAAAGGCGGTGGTAGGTTTAGCTACAGTGGAGCGCGAGGCTTACCCGGATCCTACTTCGGAAGATGTGCGCTGGCAAGCCGTGGATCTGGTGCCCAGCCGGGATTTTAAGGAAAGGGTAACTCCCT
>QQTW01004024.1_pt1 | contig 10973 bp, 17 predicted proteins | sample 1904831 | NCBI WGS metagenome assembly QQTW01 (sample SAMN09435610, study PRJNA476489) | Subsurface metagenome, whole genome shotgun sequencing project.
GACTACGTTGGTGCCCCATTGGAGTTCATATCCCTTTTTTTATTTACGTATCATTTAGTATCCATTTGAATGGGCTGCTGAAGACAGACATACCTGCACAGTCGTACTCCCACCCGGAGGAAGCATCACCCCTGCATTATACCACACGGAATGCAGCGTGTCTTCTTTCTTCAAAAACTCCTCGACGGCAGGCTTGATGGTCCTTAGATCCGTGAGATCAAGAGACATAAACGCCAATTCACCCGTCGTTGGTCCGGACATGCCCAATGCAGGCGTTGATTTAATGTTCTCCGCCGCTTTTTCAAAGTTGGGCAGAGATCGTCCGGCGCAGTACACCTTGGCGTTCTTCCAGTACAGCATTCGAGCTAGTTCTAGGCCGATGCCAGAGGAGGCGCCGGTGATGATGTATACCTTTCATGATAGCGTTAATGAGATGGCCAGAGAAGGGACGAGATAGTGTTAGGACATTGAAAGGGCGAAGGGGGGATTGGGACATACCCGGCCAGTCAAATCAGGGAGGTGCTCCTCCGTCAAGGTCGGCTTGGGCGGCCGAAGCTCGCTGATCGTCTGGAGGAAGCTCATGATTAGTGGGTATACAGGGACTGCTCCTCAATTGAGGAGGAGTTTCTTGAGAGGGATAGGGTTGCTCAGTCAATTGCTAAGAAGCCAAGCTACTTCAGGTGTTACATAGTATGCGCTGAAGCGTAGGGGATGGAGGATATGGAAGCTCCATCCTCGAGGCATGGGCGAAACCAGCCCTATTTATCGTTCCGGCGGTCCATACGACTCCACACATCGACAGAGAGATACGCAAGTCCCCTGGCGGCCTGACACTACTCATCGCTAACTCTATCGTGGATTTGAAATGTCAATGCGACTCTTCCCTTCCATGCAGGTCGCAGGTCTGATGGAGATATGGAGATTGATGCCCGTTCTTAAAGCCGAGTTGCCGCGCGACATGCATAACGGACGTCGGAAGATTGATCGTCCCGAGCACCGATCCGAGATGAGTTCTAGGGGACTCCATCGGACGAAGGACCTCGATATGGAATCAACACACTTTCGATCTTGACGAGGAATTCGGAAGTTTCCCCATACTGTACGAGTCAGCCAGGAAAAACTTTCCGAGATGACCATCGAACAAACTCTCCCCTACTGGGTGACCAATCTCCCACGCGAAGAATGGCCCGAGGCCTGTCCGGAGTTTTTGTTGAATGTAGACCCCAAGGACCAGGAGATCCTTGGAACGCTGGATGAGCATTATCCCGTTCAATCATGGGATGATGTTAAACATATCGTTAGTATGAATCAATATATTCTTTGGCGTACAGTAGCAAGTCAGCACGAATACTACTAGTTTCACTAGTAGTAGGAAGGCTATTAGGAAGACTAGTAGTAAAACTAGGAGAACGACTCCTAGTAAACCTAAGATTTCATCAATGCATGATCATTGAATGTTTCATGTCTAAGAAAGATGATTAGAAACAAATCGTCTAGACCTCTTCCAACGCATCCCCTCCGATCTACGTCGATATCTGGCCTTCAACTGGAAATTGAAACAAGAATATGGCTCCGTCATGAATTTCGTGTTGAAAGAACGACTGCATTGGACGGATATCACGCCTAGAGATCCCATTCCGTTTCGAAATCCAGGTATGATTGCTACCTGTCATTTCCATTATATCAGTTAAGGCTAGAGTTACCACTACTAGCGTGATGTGGTTCAACAGGCTGACGCAGGAATGTCCATGGGATGCTGTTGGTAGAGGACTTCAAAATCCTGCGTAATGATTGGCCGTACGGGATCGATCCTGACATTGTCCATCTGGTTGTCTGGACTAAGTTCGAACTGGAAGATGATCCGACGACGGATGATCTGACGATGGACGCTCGTCGACAGATTGACGAGTTTGTGCAGAGAACGTTTTGTTCGAAGATAAATCCTGAGCATGTAGGACTCCATCTTCTCATTCTCCGCCTGTTCATTCGTTGCTTCAACACTTGATGTGCTGCTCTGTCCTCTCCTCCATATTTGATGATATCCGTTGGTGAATTGATGTAGATGTCACGCCGAGTTACAAGCTAAGTGATAGTCATAGGTCATCTGGTTCAAGAACTGGAAATCGCTCAAGTCCATTCGAGCTGTCGAGCATTTTCACGTCATGCTTTATCGACCGGACCCCGATTTCGTGCAGGAGATTACGGGTGGGGATGTGTCGATGAGTCAGTCAACCGCTCAAGAATCATAGTCGAGTCTCGACTCCGCCTTTGTGACTGCGGAACGAATGGTCAATATAGAAGTAGACGATGATGCGTTATAGACGGGGGCGAGAAACATAGAAATCGTTCATTAGACCTTTAGAGCGCAGCTGTATGACATCACAACGAATTCATAAAACTGATATACGAAGCTACTAGACTACATGCGAAAAGATATCCCACGCTTTCAGACGCCACTTTCCAGTTGCCATACGTTTCCCACATTCATCATAATCCATCAATGTCGTTTGCGAGTCGGTTCGGGCGTCGGACTTCGACTCGCACTACGATCGTCTCGTCCCCTCGCGCGCAGCCATTTCTTGGTCGACAGCTCCAATTCCCGTTCCAGCTCCGGACTCGGTTCCTTGCGATGAATGAAATTGCAGAAACCACCCCGCACGCATCCCTCGCCGCTATTCAACCGACAACACGCCTCTCGAAAGTCGGTGACGGGCGATAACTCGCAATAGATGGGTCGAGCGGCGTACCATCTCGAATTCAGCGCATCACAAGCTGCTTGGGCCGAGTCTTCGTATTTGAAGCGGGCGTAGACATTTCCAATCAGATCTGTCCGGCATTAGCAGAGTTCTCTTTTAGTCACTCTTACGATACTGGGAGATTGCTGAAATACATACGATCGTTATTGTTGTCGCACACCACCACCTCCTCGATCTCGCCGTACTTGCACATCTCACACCAAAAGTCCTCGTAAAAGGCATCGAAATGGTTTTGCAGTTGACTCGGATTCATCTTGTTTCGAGGATCAAAGGACGGGTTCTGATACAGATTCGGGAGAAGGATCGTCTGGGAATATGATGGCTTGACATGTTTTCGCGAGCATCGATCGCCGTGGCGACATGCTCCAATCTTGTAGTAAAAGGAGCAGTTGACCTGAGATGATATATTAGTAGGAACGCTTGATGAGGATGAGGGCCTGGGACGAGGTGCTCACCTTGTCTTGTTCGGTGCCGAAGATGGAGGCGAGATAGTTGGCCATTATGAGGAGTGAAGTGTAGGGAGGGTTCGAAATGAGTGGGCTCAAGTGCTGAAGTTGCGGCGCGGTCGATTGAGGTGGAGTGAAGAGGAAAGGTATCGATGGCAGGTGAAGGCGGTCAGAAGTTTCCAGCAACGAGATTGGCAAGTGTTCAAGTCACATGACGAGGCTCTGGACTGCAAATTCGCATTACTCAGCACATCAATGCTGCTTAGTCAATCATTTCTGATATTGCAGACCTCCTTTGGTCATGGAACGAAGAACGTCAAGCTTTCCTACGTCGCTCTTACGACGAAAGACTTCATCGCAGCTATAAAGGGAGAATTGACTATCTGTGTTAATCTGATGGTGATGGATGAGAACTACCCCCGTCATGCTTTCGACGAAGAATCACCTCTACCTTCACTGAACTTTTGATAGAGGATCCCCTCCATCGCCTTCGACCTCACGGCGCAAGAATCGATCTACATCGCTCTTACGACAAAGGACTATTTTGACCTTCATTGGTCTTACGACGCCGGATTGTATTTGTATCATCACTCTTGTGACGAAAAAGCCAACGCATGTCATCATTAGATCGCCCCAATCATAATAGTTTCTCTCAGAATCTGTGATCTCAGCTGATTCAACTGCGTTTCATCATCTTCTTGCTCGTCTCTTTAGCCTTGGTAACCAAACGACGTCTCCATCCGGAGAATCTTCCACCCCGACTTTCTTCCCCAGCTTCATCTTCGTGCTCCTCCTCCTCTTGCTCGCTGGCGCCATGTAAAGTCAACCAATGGTTGACTGCCGCCTGCATCAGCAGCACGGCCCTTTCGGCGTGGCCGGCGGTTGGGCCCACCGCCACGATCTCGCCGGTGCGAGATCTTCCAGCGGGCACGGGACCGGCCTCAACGGACGTACTTGTCCGTTTCGCAATCTCCCCTATCACGGGGGATTGCATCAGCTCCTCGCGGAGATCCTCTGCACAAAGTCAGTAGAAATTTCTCGACTTCCCAGTGCTGAAGCATCTGCCTCATGTGCCAAGATATCAGGTCTTGGCCCATGAGGCAGGTGCTCCCCAGTGGACGTACCCGCCATCTCCGGAATGGTGTATTTATGGAACCAGTATGTCTGGCCTATATATGTTTCCATTCTGTCAGTCAAGGATGATCACAGACGGGATCATCATTTCCATATGTGATCATGTGTTTTTAAACCATACAGGGAACACCGCGATTCTTACTAGGACCATCAGGTCCTAGTAGTCGCTGGTTAGGGAAAGGGGAGCGAATTTATGTACAGGCCCTCATGCCTCTTTCACTTCTTCGGCGACCTTACCCATCTCGAACTTGACCTTGGCCGCAATCACTCCACCGGGCCAGTGCTCGCTCCACGTCACCAGGAGCTCTCCATCCGCCTCGTTATATGCCCACGGGTGCGGGTACATGCAGTAGCGATAGCCAGTCGGTCCCTCCAGATTGGGCGCCGAAAAGAGCGGCACAAACTCCTCCCACGGACCCTCCAGACAAGGCGCTGTGGCCATCACCACCGCGCTGCTTCCGGACATGTCAACGCCAATCAGAACATAGTCGCGCCCTTGACCGGGCGCAAACAAGTTGGAGCGGTAGATTTGTCCCTGCGCAAAGTCTCGCAGCACGGGCTTGGCGTCTGCGACTTCTCCGCCATACCCGGACCCGTTCCAGACCTCGTACGCGGTCTTGTCGAGCGTCCGGTCGGTACGAACACGGGCCAACAGTACGTCGGCGCCGTGATGGCCCCACAGGTAGTAGTAGCCGTCTCCTGGAGCCAGCGTTGAAAAGGTGCCCCAGCGGGGCTCGTCGGCCTGGGTGATATTGTCAGTCAAGCGCTTTCAGTACCTATTTCCTGCTTCCTACTAGCAAACTAGTATGAAGTTCTTCTCTCCTTTCCTAAAGGCCAGAAAAAGATTTCAATCTTACCTCGAACATGCGTTCCATCGGACGAGTGGCCGAGATCAGGCCAGTGTTGCGATCCAGACGCACACGAACGATGCCGGTACCCAATGCATTCGACGATCCACCCGGGTACTTTCAAGCTCGTCAATCTTCGGTGTCTTTGGGATCTCGACGGACAGCCACTAACCACACGACCCAATTCGAACCAGGACCAGCCGGTGCCGGCCTCCGCGCTATCCTCGACCATCCCGCCGAAGCCCCAAAGGGTCGGACGCCCCATCGGACTTTCCGAGTTTGCGTCCAGCTGAGCCTCTTCTTCCGTGAAGGGGATGAAAAGCTTGGCGCAATCGCGGGCGTCAAACTCGGCGTACGCAGTCATCTGCGGGTAACGTTCATCGAGCAGGTCGGCCACCGTATGGGCCACCAAGCCAACGTATTCGCCAGCTAGATTCTTGCAGAACGTGTCTCCAAACTGCCAGAAGATGCGTCCACCGATGGACGATGTTCGACCCACGTCCCGGGAGTAGTGGCGGCCGCTTACTGATGATGTACCTTCATCAGCAACCTTCCCTTTGTTTCCAATTTTCACATGGGGCCATAATACTTGCAGTTATCCCGTAACTGCAAGGGATGAAAACAGGGGATATGAAAGCCACTCCTTACTGTCTTTGACGTAGCCCAGCAGGCTGTACGTCGTCCGGGGCGGCCAGACCGCGTACGCCCGGTACGGGCCGCTGGATTCCTGAGGGACCTCTTGCTCCTCGGTCGGCATGCTGGCTGAGGGTGGCGGCGCCGACTCAACTGGCTCAGAATGCTGGTGGTGAGATTGATGGTGAGGTTCGCAATGGTCTCCACCCCTGTGGGAGTGAGAGTGAGAGTGATTGGTTATTCTCGATGTGGTTCAAGGACTGTTGAGACTGTGTTGGCCTGAAGATGTGAGTTAAGACGATGTGACTGATGTCAAAGAGGTCGAGAGCCGAGATATGGATGAGAAGTGCTGAAGAGGAGTCGAAGATGGACGATGCTGAGTGTGTGTGAGAGAGAGAGAGAGAGAGAGAGAGAGAGAGGTGGGTCAGGCCGAGCAGCAGGATGACTTAAATACCTTCCTACTAGTCGTCTCTAGTAGTCGTTTCCTCCTGAAGTCGTTCCTACCGATGCCGATGGCGCTTCGGGCGGGCAACTGCCATGATGGGTTATCATGGCAGTTACCCGCCCGACGTGCCTTCCTTGGGAAGAACCGGACCCTCGGATCACCAGATTAGGCAGGGTGTTGATAGATCACACACCAGACAGGAAGGCGCCGCCCTAAACTAGCGTGAGTGTGATCTTCCTGGATGATTGCCTGGTGTGATCTGTGTGATCACCAGCGGCGTCTTCCTACTGGGAACAGTATAAGACCCCCCCTGCCTTCCCCCCCCTGTCTTCCTTCTCTTCTTCTCTTCTTCCTCTCCTTCCTCCAGTGGTTGCTCCTCCCACTCGCAAACCGTGATGGATGCGACTTGATCAGGTTGTCATTGTTGGTGGTGAGAGGTGTTGTTGTTAAGGAGTTGCGCTGAGCAGGCGCAACAAAGACACAGACCTATCAAGATGAGTCGTCAACGATTAGTCGTCGACGTCCCCAGTGGCACGCACACCGTGCCACTGTCCCTCTTAGGGCAGGCCCTCCGCTGTCCTACTTACCCGCCTCGCCCTTTTCCCCTTTGCCCTCTCCAACACCTCCTCTTCCTTCGATATCACCTCCTCACCCACAACATTGTCGACACCACCACCACTGCCGACAATGCCACCAAAGCAGAACAAGAAGGAAAGCCAGAAGCGGGGCGGCAAGAAGCCGCACCAGAGCAACAGGGGCCGGACGCCCGCCCAAAGGGCGTCCAACAACGACAAGTCGAAGGCCGGCCGGAACGAGGCAAAGGCCGCACTCGACCGATTGGCCGCGGTGATCCGGGCCCAGGGAGGGACGGTGGACGAGAAGGCGAAGGGGAAACATTGGGCGACGGTCGTCGCCGACGCTGCGACTGCGCACATCCTAAAATACCAGCAGCCGCCCATCACTCCTGCCGACGGACCCGTCGCTCCGGTCGCGCCTGACGCCCCTCCCTCTGATAGCATTCCACCCCCACCGCCCTTTGACAATCCGGGCCTGCAGGAAGATGCCTGGGACCCCTTTGACGATCCGGGCCTGCGGGAATATCCTCGGGACCCCTTTGACCCCCTGTACGAACCTTACCTCCAAATGCTGGTATGTTCACTCTGCATCATCTTTGTGCTCGAAGCTTACTATGGGACGGCATCGACAGCAGGAGCAACAGCGTCTGCTCGAGCAGCCACCGGAGCAGCAACAACAACAACAACAGCAGCAGCAGCAGCAGCAGCAGCAGGAGGAAAGGGCCCCAGAGGGGCCAATGTTCTCGGTCACCCGACAGACCGAGGACGGGGAGGTATGTGAATATCATTCTATCCGATATGGTCAAAGATATCAGATGCTGACATGTAACAGGAGGAGGAAGACGGCAACGAGGGGCTGTACGACGACTAGTCCGAACCGGACAGTCGCGGTGGGGAGGAGTGGTCCCCTCGGTCGTATATTCAACGCCTCGTGCGAGATGGAGAGTCATGGGTGGTCGTGGTGACTTTTCTCCATGGGCGTCTTATCTTCACCGCTGCAGACCACATGTTGCTCTCTCTCTCTCTTCTTCTTGCTTCACTCGCTCTCCCTGTTTCTCTCGTTGTTCTGTTTTCGTCTCTCTCTGTCTTCCTGCTTCTATTACTGTTTTCTCTCTCGTCTCTCTCTTCTCTGCCTCTTCTGGTTTGTTTTTTTTATACGCTCAATGTCATTAACGTTGTCTGTGAACGTTTGTCGTTGCTGTTGACGTGAGCACGTGCCTCGGACCTGGTTCCGGATCGGCCCGAGAAGCCGCCGATGTTCCGAACAGTTTATCCGGCTGGGCTTTCGTCATCCGGCAACGTCCATCTCCCCTCACCCCCACGTTCCCACCGGCCGCCGTTGCGCCCGCGGATCAAGTTTACGGAAGTACCAGGGACGACCACCCACTTCATATTCCACTCACGAGCAATAGAGATCAAAATACATGCTGTCAGACCGACTCAACCTACATTGCATAAAGTCGCCGATTTCTACCTTAAACAAGACTACTTCGATCCGGCTGTCGCAATGGTCAGTCTAGGTCATCATGGCCATCGACGGCTTTCTCTAACTGGTGTGGACAACCCGCTTGCTCCTGAAATTACAATTAATAGCCCGCTAATGATATTTTAATATTCAGGCCATCATCATGGTCCGGTTGAAGAGCAGCAGCGGCCGGACTCGGCCGGAGGGCCCGAGGATGAGACGACCGAGGTGGAGCCCGAACAAGGAAACGGTACGTGCAGGCATGAACGCCAGACCAAGCTGCTTGCCAAAAATCCCAGGGGCTGCTATCGAGCCGAAATGAAGCTAATACTGTTTGCCAGTGCTTTCACATATCATCTCGAATTTAAGACCTGGGGCCGATCTAAGCCGGGTGGTGTTGCCCACCTTCATCCTCGAACCTCGGTCGATGCTGGAGCGCATCACAAAGTAAATCTGCTCGTCAAAATCAGCTCCGAAAGGAAAGAGATACTAATGTCTTCCAGCTTTATGGCGCATCCTGAGACGCTGCTGCCCATGCCGGACGTCGAGGACCCTGTCCAGCGATTTGTGTCCGTTGTAAAATTCTACTTAAGCGGCTGGCACATCAAGTCTCCGTAGGTGCCCGGAGCAGTATAGGAGATTATTTCAGATCAATTGTTGACAGGCAACAGCGGGGTTAAGAAGCCGCTTAATCCTATCCTCGGGGAGCGCTACACATGCTACTGGGAGTATCCGGACCACACGCGGGGATACTACATCTCCGAGCAGACATCTCACCATCCGCCCAAGTCGAGCTACTTCTTCATGGCACCTGAGCATCATATCCGCATCGACGGCACGCTGAAGCCTCGAAGCAAGTTTCTGGGTAATTCCGCCGCCAGTATGATGGAAGGAATCGCCATCCTACGAATTTTGAATCGCGGGAAGTCGGGACGTGGTGAGAATTAGTATGCTGGCCTACGTGAATTTACCATGAGAATTCTTAGAAGTTGCGTCGCTGATAGCGGCGATCCCCCAACAGCATTCTGACGCAGCCCAACATGTACGCCCGCGGCATCTTGTTCGGCAAAATGAAGTACGAGCTCGGCGACCACAGCCTTGTACGCTGCCCCGAGAACCACCTGGTGGCGGATATCGAGTTCAAAACCAAAGGCTGGGTGAGCGGGGGATACAATGCTATCGGCGGGACCATCAAGAACGAGAAGACAGGCCAGGTGCTGTACGAGTTGTCAGGCATGTGGAGCGGCGAGATGTTCATCAAGGATGCAGTGGTGAGTATATCTTTGTATGCAGTGTCTCATTTGGTGATGCATCTCCTCACATGCCTGAAACTGTAGACTGGTCGTCGAGAGTTGCTCTTTGACGCACGAAGCGCCAAGCCAACCCCACCAAGTGTGCGTCCGCTGGAAGAGCAGGACGAGCATGAGTCGCCGCGTCTGTGGGCAAAAGTCGTCACAGCTCTGAAGGAGCGCAACTACGACGTGGCAACGGACGAGAAGACGCGAATTGAGGAAGAACAGCGCGCTCGAGCGGCGCAACGTAGCGAGCAGGGAATCGAATGGCGGCCCAAGCTCTTCCGGGCTGTGCGGACTGGACCGGGTGGATCGGAAGACGGCGAGGACGGACTCGACTGGATCTTGAATGCCGAGATGTGGGCGATATTCATTCCCTGTTTTTGGGTACCCGGACGCAGCTTACAATTCGTCCCAGTAACGGTTCCACGCCGGAAGAGGTGACGAAGCAGATTCTCGCTGTGGCGCCCATCTTGCCCGGCCAGAAACAGTCGACCCAGTCGAGTCAGCCAGCTCCTTCTACCGAAAGGTCTCAACCGGCTGCCCCCGCTCCGCAAACTGCGCCGGTGCCTCCTCGAGCTTCTTCTACCAATACCACATCAGGCCACCGTGATGAGAGCTCCGATGCCACAGGCGGTGATCTGGTCAGTTTTGACACCACCTCATCCAGTGGACATCCGCCCCGCCCACCGACGCAGCAGTCGGTCAACATTGAGCAGCCTCCAAGAGAATCATCAGCTGCCTCACTGCCCGCCGCAGCACCACCACCAGCAGTCGCTCAGCAGCCTTCCACGACCATCCAGCAGCCACTCCTGCCTCAAGAGGCCTATGCGCAAGGTCTTCCATCCAGCGTAAAGGTCATCCCAGTTGATGCTACGGGACCTCCAGGCGCTGGGTCTTGGCAACCGACGCAGAACCAACTACCCGACTCAACAGGGCCACTTCCCACTAATAATTCCCAAGAGAATAACGCCCCGGGCACCACCGCGTCATTTGGACCAACGGCCACAGGAGGAGCAGTAAATTCATCCACCAAGCCCAGTCTACAAGAGTCCGAGACAAGCAACTCCAGCGATGGAGCACCTCTAGTGCGGATCGACACCGACGGACCAAATGGACAAGAGTCAACTGATATCTTTGTCGATGCAGATGATGGGCTACCTCATTGATCTCTCGTCCTTTTTTATTTACCTACTCCTCTTTTCTCTTACTGCGCAACATGATCAAACTAGATTCGCGTAGCTTTGTCAATGAGTTGTGTCATTGACCGTGCGTAAGATTCTGCAACCATGTCCTTATTTCATTATTCGTTACCTACAAGCTGGACTTGTCATGGAGTTTCAAAAGAAAAAGGAGACAAGAAGATACGAGTGGCTGGA
>QQTW01004025.1_pt1 | contig 10972 bp, 9 predicted proteins | sample 1904831 | NCBI WGS metagenome assembly QQTW01 (sample SAMN09435610, study PRJNA476489) | Subsurface metagenome, whole genome shotgun sequencing project.
GATAGTTACATTAAGCGAATGAATAAGCTCTATCTATGAAAAGGATTGCTTTTGTTTCTACTAATGATACGACCCCCTGGAGCGGTAGTGAGGAACTATGGTCACAAACTGCTATCAGCATGGCTAATCAAGGTTTTACTGTTGGTGTAAACATTAGAGGGTGGAAGCAAACTCCAATAAACATTCAGAAACTTGAGTCGTTAAATTGTCGCGTTGTCCGCAGATGGTATCACGTACATTTGATTTTTCTGCTGATTCCATATTACCAAAGGATTACCGTAGACCGTGTTAAGGTAAATCATGAAAGCATTAACCATTAACAGCACTAAGGCATTAGATGCCGGTATATAGCTATTACCAAAAAGTAACTTTATGAAGTCTTGGGCAAACACAATTCCAGTAGCAGAGATTGGAACTCCAAGTAAAAGCAAGACTTCGGCAAGATTTCTCGCCTTCTGCTTCATTAATACTTGATTTCCATATGCAGTAGACAAGGTAGGCATGAATGCTTGAACAACAATACCCCCAGGTACAATAGCAACATTTAGAAATTTATATGCAGCTGTATACCATCCGACTTCCTTTTCTGTCCGCATAAAACCAATCAAAACTGTATCCATACCGTAGTAAATACTAATCATGAATGAAGATACTGCGATCGGCAATGAAGCATAAATAATTTTTTGACATAATTGCCAATTAGAGCTTAACTTCAAACTTTTAAAATCTTGTAAATACCTTATCAGCATCCCAAGAGCATTAATTAATAAAGCTCCGACTGAAGCAGCAGCAGCCCAGATTATGTCTGTTTGTTTATGAACTAGTAGAAAAACTGCCAATAGTCCTAGAAGAGAAGTCAAGACTTGGCGTATGGCAATCACACTCATGCGCTCCACACCCTGATAAACCCAGTCCAGCGTCAGGGCATTAGCAAACAAGCTTACACCCTGAACTATCAGTACAGCTTTGAAAGCAGCAGGTTTATCGATCCAAGCAATTACAACTGTATAAAGACCAAAACAAACCACTGCCAAAAACAAACGCATGGTCAGTATGTTGTTAGTCAGTTCCTGAACTTTGTCGTGGTCACGCGCTATCTCGCGAGTACCAAATATGTCAAACCCTAAAGTCACAAACAAGGCAAAGAATGAAAGTAAAGCACTACCGAAACCCAAAATTCCATAGCTTTCTGCTCCAAGTACACGCGCCAAATAAATACTAATTACTAGACCAGTCGCCATACTAGCAACTCTAGCAAGCGCCAAACTACTAAGATTCTTAAGAAAGCGGCGACTAGAACTCACAATATTAGCTCTGGAACATTGAACTTATTGTCAAGAAAAGATGTAGTGTAAGTGTAAAGCATACTGCGCGGCTATTATGATATTGACTTACTGCTGGGTGAACTTACTAACCAACGGTCTTACAGATATTCCGTTGACATCCTGTTCGCTCAGAAGCGATTAGTATTTTTTCTATTTTTATAGCTGACCGGTTCAAGGGTCGTAGAATCTTGCTCGGCGTAGGATTCCTTGGCATAGTAGCTGTATGGTCCATTTTCAGAAGTCACACCGTTAACCACCTGACCTAGAACATTCTGGCCCGATTGCTCTAAAAACTCTTTAGCAGAAGCAGCACTGGCAGAATCCACTACTCCAGGTCGAACCACTAACAAAATGCCATCAACCATTTTGCCTAAGATAAGAGCATCGGCAGCAACTGTTAAAGACGGAGTGTCAATGATCACAAAGTCATAAGTATCTGAAAACTTCTTAATCAATAAAGCCGCCCGTTGGGAATCGAGAATAGCCATTGGGTTGGGAGGTATGACTCCAGCGCTAAGTACATGTAGGTTATCCATAACTTTTTTAATCACTGTCCTGAGTTCAGTTTCCCCAACTATGACATTACTTAGACCTGCCTCATTGAGTAAATCCCATATTTTATGCTGCAGGGGATTGCGCATATCCGCATCTACCAGCAAGACCTTACGCCCTGATTGAGCCATGACCGCAGCTAAATTGGCAGATACTGTAGATTTGCCCTCTGCGGGTACGGAACTAGTCACCACAATGGTCTTCACTTCTTGATCTGAACTCAGAAACTTCAGGTTAGCCTGAAGCATCCGGTACGTTTCACTCATTGGGGAGCGAGGGTTATCTCGAACCACAAGCTTTGTAGCAGACCGTTCTGATCCGTCCTGAGGAGTATGTTTTTCAGACTTTCCACAAGCAGGGATCATGCCTAGCAAGGTATATCCAAATACTTCCCTCGCCTCTTTGATCGTTTTGATAGATCTATCTAGCGTTTCTAAAACAAGGGCAGTACCTATGGCAAGCAAGATTCCCACCACATTCCCCAGAACCAGGTTTTTCGCTTTGTCAGGCCCAATGGGTATCTCCGGAACTTGGGGTTCGTCAACAACGCGAACGTTACCCACACTTCGGTTTTCCTCAACCCGTATTTCTTCAACCCTTGTCAAAAGAGTTTTGTAAGTAGACTGGGCTGCTTCTAGTTCAAGTTCTAGCTGGCGCTGCCGTTGCTCCAATCTGGGCAGGTTACTGGCCCGTCGCTTGTAGTTAGCTAGTACGTTGGATAAAGCAGAAACTTGTCTTGCCGCAGCTAAACGTCTCGCCTCTGATTGAACAAGATCTTCAGTAAGTTGTTGTTTAAGCTCTCCAATCTGTAAATCCCCGTCAGAGTCTTGTTCTTGACCTCCAACAACCTGTTTTAACCGCTGTTTTAGCAGGGACTCTAGGGACGCTCTTTTAAGCTTCAGGTCCTCTATCGTGGGATGTGTCTCCTCGAAGCGAGTCCGCTCAATTGCCAACTGGCTTTCTACCTTTTGGATTTCTGCAAGCGCTGTTTGCACTCCGGGAGACTGACTGATGGAACTCGCGGCTATGCCCTTTTGTGAATTCTGACCCAACTTGTTGCGGAGCGTCTCGGACACGGCGTTTGCATCCACAAAAGCAGACTGAGCATCAGTAATTTTGTTTTCTAAATCTGCAATAACCTCAACCGCAGACTCTGCTTCCCTTTCTAGAGCTATAATATTGTTGTTTTCTTTAAATCTGCGCATAAGTACTTCGGCTTGACGCACAATAGCTTCTGTTTTGGGTAGCTGCCTGTCAATAAATTCACGAGCCATAGCAGCCTCAGTCCGGTTAGCGCGTAAATTTTCCTTCAGATAAAGTTTCATCACTTGGTCGACCGCTAATGCAGCTTCCTTAGGATCAGGGCTTTGATAGGAAATCTCTAAAATGTCTGTTCCCTCGATAGGTTGCACGCTGAGCCCTTCTATAAATTCCTGAGGTTCTAGTTTTAAGTTGAGTGTTTCTACGGTCTTTCGTCCAATGGAATCAGAGCGAATAAGTTCTACCTCGGTACTTAGAGGGTCACTCTCCCGACCTACGGATCTTAAATCTCCTATTTCTCCTGCTTCTTGCTCTTGAGTCCTTATAGCAGAGGCAACATTACTTGACTTTTTAATCAAAAGCTTTCCTTTAGCTTCATAGACGGGCTTCTGCAAAAGCGTAGATAGAGCTGTCAGCAGGACAACAGATGCAAACACAGCTGCCGCCGGTAGCCAGCGCCGTCTTATGGCGAATAAGTACTGCCGAAAATCTATGTAGTCTCCAGATTGCACAACGTTTTTTAAGAGGGGTATAAGGTCTGTAAGAGCAGTCAGTAATAATATTTATCTTTACATATACTATGAATAACACTTTGAGGTTAGTAACTGCCTCAATGCTAGCTAAATAAAAAGGAGTTTATCCCATATTTGCAAACAGGCCGAAAATAGTCAAAATATGTGAGCCGAACGAGCGTGGAGTACACCGCCCATAGACTCGAAAAGTTGCAGCGCCTGCAACCCTATCTTCAGAACGCCGCTAGCTTTCTATACAAAGAGACGTTAGCGAGTGAACTGGGAAACATACAAAGCCTTCAAAAAGCAGTAGTCCTAAAAAAGTAATGAGATGTACGTAAAAATTGCTCCTTGGTGAGGCGACTTTAACACCTTCGCTAGCGGCTGTAATCTCTAAAGATGCTCTCTCCCCAGCATCATAGACAACTTTATAACTTCCCGGCTCAGAACCAATAGTACCTTCTTTGCCATGGACATACACCGGCTTCATAACTCCAAGTAGTACTAGGGATGCAGATATAACTCGACTCATGGCGGTAGGTAGCTCGTTAGCGTTACTTAGTAGAACAATGAGATGCCCTAGTTGCGTGAATCAACTTTAGCTAGCTCCAGCAACTTGGACAATCGGTAAACATGAGGAAAAAGTCGGCAACAAGTTAGATAAAAGTCATGAGACAAGATTGATTTCAGGGATCTGGAGCAGAGGCAGCGCTCAAGGGACGGGCTATAATAATGCTGCTCGCAGAATACTGGTGTTCCCGAAATAGTAACAGAACCGATGCTGGTGAATCTTCGGACGTTGATTGACGATTGCCTTGTGCCATGACCTCCGTCAATTGCGATGGCATGAATGTGTCACTTGTCCCTGTTGTGGCTTTCAACACGCGGTAAAACCAACCCTTACGCACCTGGGTGCTGTTGCTCAAAGCCACGGGTTACACCTGGAACCCTTATCTACATGGTTTATCTACAATACTAGAAAGCACGGCAAGGCATTGCTGCCAGCACCCCTGAAATGCCTCCTCAAGTAGCTCTTTGGATTTTCTATTAAGCCACTTACATATGATTTTTTGCGACTTTTTAAACTTATGTAGCTCTTTGGATTTTCTGTTTAGATACTTTTTTACAACTTTTGTATGACTTTATCTCAAATTTTTCTAATTGCAAATCTTTATATACTCACATATACTTGCATGATAAGGAAGCAAAAACATGCAATCTTATTACTCTTACATTTTGTCAGAAAAGAGAGCGTAAACGACTTTATAGACACGCTTAGCTTAGAAGTTTTGATAGTTAGTTTAACGTTTCTGCTTAAAAAATTAAGACTTAAGGTGACTTAAATCGATGGTTGCTCATCTACCCCTAGTCTCAGTTATTGTACCTGCATATAATGCTGAGGCTTTTATTGACCAGACATTGAATTCTGTGCTTTCTCAAACATATACGAATATCGAGGTGTTAGTTGTTGATGATGGCTCCCAGGATCGAACTGCTGAAATTGTCAAATCCATTGCTCAAAGGGATCATCGTGTCATTCTATTTCAACAGGCAAATACAGGAGTTGCTGGGGCTCGCAATTTAGGGATTCAAAAGTCTAGTGGAGAATATATCGCACCGATTGATGCCGATGATATTTGGTATCCTGAAAAACTAAAAAAACAAGTGCAATGCATGTTACAAGCGGATCCATCTGTAGGGTTAGTCTATGCATGGTCAGTGTTTATTGATGAACAGGGCTTACCCATGGGAAACTCTGAAAATAATCAAAGGGGAGAGGAAAAGGGAGAGGTTTACACAGCTCTGGTGTGGGAAAACTTTGTAGGCAATGGTAGTACACCCCTGATCCGCCGTGCTTGTTTTGAGCGGGTTGGTTACTACAACTGCAAATTAAAAGAAAATAATGGTCAAGGACTTGAAGACTGGGATCTTTACCTACGCATTGCTGAATGTTATCAATTTCTCGTTGTGCGAGACTTTTTGGTCGGTTACCGTCAGGTAATTGGCAGTATGTCTTTCAACGATACATCAATGGAAAAGTCTTTCTATCTAGTGATGACAGATGTCTGGCAACGGCATCCGGAGATCCCCGCTACTATCCATCGAAAAGTTACCATTAATAACTATTTCTACCTGTTAGAGAAAAGCAAACAGTGCGGAAAGCATTGGCGTAGTCTAGTTTTGTTGTACAAAGCTTCACAAGTAGATTTTTTAGTTATTCTAAAGCCTATGTTTTATAAGGCGTTTTTAAAGTCATTTCTCAAGCTTGTAGCTAACCCCATTACCTCCTTGATTTGGCAAGATCAGCGCTCTTGGTTGAATTTCAAGCAACGATTTAAGTTTAATTATCGAGGTATTGAAACTTGGGAAATTAGCAAGCAAATTCCGAATAACCGCTAACTTTTTTAAAACAAAAACCACCACTGCCCAGGAATCAAAACGGCATCATCAGATAGAGGGACGAAGAGAATATTATACTTTTTGTGCAGGAGCACTCACCAAGCCCTTAGTTTACTCAACTGCACGAGGTTGTCAGTTAGCCTCTTGATGATCCCCTTTCACCTTCTGCGGAAGGGTAATACGATGAAAGAAGCTCAGGCAATCAAAACCCTCATACCACTGCTAAAGCTCTATCCCTGGGGTATTCCAGCAATTATCGTTTTAGGGATATTATCTGCACTTTCTGAAGGATTGGGGATTAGCTTGTTTATCCCTCTTACTCAAAGTTTAGAGCAGACAAACTCTCAAGCAGTCAGCGGAGATTTTTTTGTAGGTTTTATCAATCGACTATTTATTCAAGTTTCCCCCAATAATCGCTTTTTAATTATTGCTTTGTGCATGTTCGGGAGCATTCTTCTGAAGAGCTGCCTTGGTTATAGCAACACACTTTTATTGGCTTGGTTAAACACACGTATTAGCCATCGACTGCGCTCTGGTATTTTTAAGCAGCTTCTGAACGTAAGCTACAGTTTTATAGAAAGTAATGAATCAGGCAACTTAATTAACACACTGGCTACCGAAACCTGGCAAACCAGTCGGGCTTTAGGAGTTTTAGTTAACCTCATTATCAATGCCTGTACGATTTTTGTTTTTATCATTTTGCTGCTGCTGATCTCTTGGCAACTGACGCTGTTGGTTACTGTTGCCCTGGGATTGATTTCGGTCATCATCCAGTTAGTAACACGTGAGGTAAAGAGCCTGGGGCAACAGGCCGTACAGGCAAACAAAATCCTTGCTAGCCGGATGTGGGAAGGGTTGGGTGGGATGAAGGTGATTCGATCTTTTGGGCGTGAATCCTATGAGCAGGAGCGATTTGAGCAGGCATCAAAGCAGGTGCGTAGTACTTTTGTGAAGCTCGATATGCTCTCTGGAGCCGTGAACCCCCTCTCTGAAGTCCTCTCTGCGGCTCTAATAGTGGGCATTCTGGTTATCGCGCTTCTTCAAGACCGAGCTGACCTACCGACTTTGCTGACCTTTATTTTTATTCTCTATCGCCTGCAGCCCCAAGTCAAGCAGTTAGATAGTGCCCGTGTCGGTCTTGTTGCTTTGACAAGTTCTGTAGATGACGTCATGTCCCTCCTAGACCGCTCCGATAAACCGTATATCCGCTCTGGTCAAATTCCCTTACTCGGTCTGCAACAAGCTATTTCTTTTGAGTCTGTTACCTTCCGTTACAACCCTCAGGAAAAACCTGTAGTTCAAGATATTTCAATTTGTATTCCACGCGGCAAAACCACTGCCCTAGTAGGTCCTTCAGGAGCGGGCAAATCCACACTCATTGGTCTGTTGTGCCGTTTTTATGACGTTACAGAGGGCGAGATTTATGTAGATGGTTGCCCCTTACGGCAGCTGAATCTGGATTCTTGGCGCAAACAAATTGCGATTGTCAGTCAAGACATCTATATTTTTAGCGCAACAGTACGGGAGAACATTGCTTATGGTCGGTTAGAGGCTCAAGAAGACGAAATCATCGCAGCGGCAAGACTTGCCAATGCCGATGAATTTATCACTCAATTGCCCTACGGCTATGATACCAAGGTAGGCGATCGCGGAATTCGACTTTCCGGAGGACAGCGGCAGCGTATTGCTCTGGCTCGCGCAATTGTCCGCAATCCAGAGATTCTCATTCTCGATGAGGCAACTAATGCTCTCGATAGTATTTCAGAACAATTGATTCAGGAAGCGCTCAACACCCTAAGTCAAAATCGCACAGTGATTGTCATCGCCCATCGCCTATCTACCATTGAACAGGCCGATCAGATCATTGTGCTAGAGGAGGGACAGGTGATCGAACAGGGTAATCTCCAGCATTTACTCAAACTCAACGGACTCTTTGCCAAGCTTTATCACTTGCAATACCGCAACGCCCAGACTTGAGAAAACCAGGTGAGCCTTCTATGCCCTACATCATCACTGAAATCGAAGTGACGCAACCCCTGCCCACCCTCTCGCTCTCTGAGAGTGATACAGGCATTGCCCTAATCCTGAGACGCAAAGATAAAGCCATCGGCTTTTTGATGCAGGCACTACCAGCAAAAAGTGCGATCGCGCCCCAACAGCTAGCCCAATTGATCGCAAAGGAAGTGGGTTCTAAGCTACTCCAGGAGAGCTTAAGGGAAGAACTGTTTCCTCCTGCCAATCAAATCTCGCCCCCCTCGCTGACGGTGGCGATTTGTACCAAGGATCGCACTGAGAATTTGGATCGATGCCTAAAGTCTTTACGAAAGCTACAAATGCCTGCCTCAGGCAGTCCTCCCCGCTTTGAAGTTTTGGTCGTCGATAATGCTCCTTCTGATGAACAAACCAGAGAACTGTGCAGCGTACTACCTACAGTGCGCTATGTTCGAGAACCAAAACCCGGTCTAGACTTTGCTCGGAATCGGGCTTGGCAGGAGGCAACTGGTGAGATTCTGGCCTTCCTTGATGATGATGTAGTCGTAGACCGTAAATGGCTTGATGGCCTTATAGAAGCATGGGCAGAAAATCCCGATGCTGCCGCTTTTACAGGACTGGTGCTGCCATATGAGTTAGCTACAGAAGCTCAGATTCTGTTTGAACAAGGGGGAGGCTTCCGTCGCGGCTTTGAGAAAATTCGCTATTATGGTCAGACTTTACTCGGCAATTCCCTGTATCCCTGTGGAGCCGGAATATTCGGAGCCGGATGCAATATGGCCTTTCGCCGGGAGATTTTACTCAAACTCGGTGGCTTTGATGAGGCGCTCGATACAGGCGCTCCTCTCCCAGGCGGCGGCGACCTAGATATTTTTTATCGGATCATCCGGGCAGGCTATCCACTAGTATACGAACCTCAATATCTAGTTTTCCATCAGCATCGTCGGGAATGTGAAAAACTACGTCACCAGTATTGGACTTGGGGTTTGGGCTTTATGGCTTTTGTGGTCAAGTCTTATCAGAGTGACCCGCCCCAACGTTCTCGATTGCGTCGTCTTGTCTGGTGGTGGCTCAAGTACCAGTTGCGCCAACTTAAGGAACGTCTCTTGGGGCGACATCCTCTTCCTGTGCCGATGCTCCTGTCAGAACTGTGGGGCGGTATTGTCGGACTTTTAGGAGAATATCCCCGCTCGTTAAGGCGTATTGAGCAGATTCGGAGACAATTTTCGTGAGGAGCAAGGATGCCTTAATTGTAGTGGAAACTTTGCAGCTTTAGGTATGAAATAATTTTTGTATATGAATAATCAACTGTCCATCGATGTGGTCATCTGTACTTATAATAATGCTGCGCTACTAAACCGAACACTGATAGCAATTTCAAAGCAGCAAGTTTCACCTGAAGTTAATTGGCAGGTTCTAGTGGTAGATAATAACTGTACGGATGAAACCGTAGCAGTCGTAAAAAGACATATTCAGTCCGGCAAAATATCTGGTCTACGTATAGTCTCAGATCCTAGGCAAGGTTTGACCTATGCACGCCTCTGCGGTGTCCAGAACACAACTGGGGATTGGATTGCTTTTGTTGATGATGACTGCCTGCTACAGGAAGATTGGATAGCTCAAGCAGTCAAGTTTGCAGCGGCAAATCCTGAATGCGGAGCATTTGGAGGTAAAGTCATTTTAGATTGGGAAACACCACCTCCAGCCTTTGTGTTGAAGTATGGATACTCATTTGCTCAACAGGATCACGGAGGAGAGCCAAAGCAAGTGTCTTGTCTGGTAGGTGCTGGGTTAGTTATCAGGAGGTCTGCACTATCGGATATCGGTTGGATGAATAAGCAGTTTATGACCGACCGAGTGGGTAAGAAGCTTATATCTGGCGGTGATGTAAAACTTGCTTTGCGCATAGCCGCCAAATATGACCTTTGGTATAACCCAGAATGTAAGTTGATGCACATCATCCCGGTAAGGCGTACCTCAACAAAATATCTCATAAACATTAATCATGGTCTTGGTATCTCTCAGCTATACGGAGATTCAATGGTGTGGTCCGGCTCATATATAGCTTGGCTGTTTGTGTCTATTTATGATACTATTCGCCCTTCAGTCGATGTACTCATTAACACTTTAAAGGTTTTAGTTAGACGCAGGTCAGCTCCAGAAAATGCAATAAATTTGAGTTTTGTACTAGGTAGGTGGGCAAGAATAGGTCGCATGTTATGCATGAAATTTCAAGAACGCCGAGCGTTGTTGGGATGTGCAAAAGTAGTACGTTAAGTTAATCCCAAAAACAGCCAATCGCAAATTCTGAGGTAATTGCTGTGAAGACTCCCTGGAAAGTTCTGCACCTAGAGCTAAGTGAAGGCATCCCCGCGTTGCCCTTAGCTCCCGACTATGAGGGACTTTTTGTGGTGTTTTGGTGGCACAGCATCCCCCTAGGCCATCAGGAGATTTCTGCTGCTCAGTTACCAATGCCCGCTACGCAACTAGCAAATATAGTGCTGCAAACGACTACTCCAGCAGTCGGCGAGCGCCTCTTAGGGCAAGGCTTCAAAGCACCTTTGCCTGGACTTCTTAAAAATTGGTCACGGGATATGCCGCTTGACTTTCATGAGCTAATGGCATTGGATCAACCCCTAGACAGGCTCCGAGAACGCTGGTCACAGCCTGCACCTAGCTCTAGAGGTGGATCTGTTTCCGTAGTGATTTGTACACGGGATCGGCCAGAGCAATTAGCACGATGCCTGCGATCGCTCCAAGATTTATCCCTACACCCACAGGAAATTTTGGTCGTAGATAATGCCCCGATTTCAAACGCTACACGCCAACTGGTCGCCCAGATGCCGGGGATCCGGTATGTGCCAGAACCCCGCCCTGGTTTGAGCGTGGCGCGTAATACCGGCATCCGCTACAGTACAAGTGACATTATTG
>QQTW01004026.1_pt1 | contig 10970 bp, 6 predicted proteins | sample 1904831 | NCBI WGS metagenome assembly QQTW01 (sample SAMN09435610, study PRJNA476489) | Subsurface metagenome, whole genome shotgun sequencing project.
CGCGGTGGCTGTATTGGTTCCAATTCGCGCGCGGTGCGGAATCTTATCGGATAATCGCAGATTCAGACGAGGTAAGCCCTAGAGGCTAGAGGGAGTGAACCTTTAGCGTATTGCGCTATTGCGCTATTCGTATGACTGCTTTCTTTCCGTCCCTTCTAGAAATCCGCTAGCTCGAGCCCGTTGACCGCAGTGGTGGATTCGAAGGTGAAACCCGTTTGCTGATAAAGAGAAACGCCGATAATCAGTCAACGCTTGAAAGGCCATCACTTGAATCGTCTGGACTTGAATCGTCTGAAATTGACGGCGAGGCAGGTCGTCCCCAAGGACCAGCGTCTTGCATCACAGAAGTCCACCATGGGCTCCATTCAGAGGGACTCGGTGGATGAGAGAACCTAGACAGGTCCAGTAAGTCCAAATACAGAACAGTATCCAAGTAGTCAACAAGAGTACGAGGTTATTCTAATACTTCGGAAGGTATTGGTAGCGGACATACAGCATCGGGGGCAAAGTCCGATCTGGCTGAAGATTGTTGACAATGACCACCACGAGGCTCCCTCCGTCATCACCAGTTGAGGCTATTGATGTAGCTCCACCATAGCCAAATCTTCCACTCACGGCTGGCTCGGGAGGAAACTCTGTAATACAGTTTTCCATAATTAAAAGAGCCGCATCGACGACGTTAGTCAACGACTGCTGGACAGGCTTCTCGGAATCATCCGTCATATCAAGAAAGACCATGCAATGGTCGGTTCTCCAACCGTGAGGAACAATAAAGCCTCCATAATCGTTGCGAGTGAAGATCATCGGCGCATCCCTCTTGTCCATACTGATCTGCATAAGCGCTTTCATGCAGTCTACATGGTAGATATATGGTCCACCCTCAATAACTTCCTTGGGGAAGCAATGGTACGCAGACCGAAGCACAGAAGCATATTGGGATGAGGATGTAGATGGAAAAGAAGATGGGCCTGGTATTGCCAGGTGGTGCAGCGAGGAGAGACGGGGCAAAAAAGAAGTAAATAAACGTGAGTCGGCTGAAGTACATAGCGCTCTGCGCTCCTGCATACACGGATGATGGCAAGATCAACCGTAGTGACAGAAGGAAAAGAAGCAGCACGAAGTTTCTTTCGCATTTTTGGGTCCGGAGGTACGAGCAAAATAGCTAAAACATGTGAAAGAATCCCATGTTGAGAGGGACCGAATAGTTCGCTATCGGCCGGGTTTCAGGTTGCGCATGGAAAGTGGAATGAGAAGAAAGAAACGATCGATTGGTCCGGCTTGAATGTGTTGACTGGAGTTGATTCAGTGTTGCGTCAATGAAATCAAATCCTCGAAGGTGTATTAGCACGCAAAAGAGAATAACTTACAGGTATAACGCAGGGCTAAGCCTTGCTTACATAATAAGCACCAGAAAACTGCGACCTTATTGAAGCTCCTACGCTGTCCCAGCGAATAATGGTAATCAGCAATGGCCGCCATGACCAACACCACAATCCCAGCAGCTCCACAACCACCCCTCGACCCCAACACCGACCTCAATCTCTCCACCCTCTCACTCACTCCCTCGCTCCCAGATTTCTCCACCACCACCGCCACCGCCCAGCACGCCCAACCCACCCACCTTGTATCCCACCGCTCGCACGACCCAACCACCAACCTCAAACGCAGCGATCCCTTCCAATTCGGTTCGCGCTACCTCAACCCAGACGACGACATCTACGAGTTCAACGCCTGGGACCACGTCGAAACCGACTCATCCTACAAAGCGTACGCCGAAATCCAATACGCCGCCCAGCGCTCCTCGCCCGTCTCGGACTTCGACAAAGCGCGCTTCAACAACGACCCGTCCAAATGGTGGAATCGCTTCTACCGCAACAACACGTCGAACTTCTTCAAGGACCGCAAGTGGTTGCGGCAGGAGTTCCCCGTCTTGGCCAAAGTGACGGCCAAGGATGGACCGCCCACCGTCATTCTCGAGGTCGGTGCTGGAGCGGGCAATACGGCGTTTCCGATCTTGGCGGGGAATGAGAATGAGGGGTTGAGGGTGCATGCGTGTGATTTTTCCAGGGAGGCGGTGGAGCTGATCAGGGCGAATGAGGCGTTTGATGAGCGGTACATGCGGGCCGATGTGTGGGATGTGGCGGCTACGGGGTCGGAGTCGTTGCCTCCGGGGCTGGAGGAGGGGAGTGTGGATCTTGTGGTGATGATTTTTATTTTCTCGGCACTGGCGCCGGCGCAGTGGAGGCAGGCGGTGCGGAATATTTACACGCTGCTAAAACCGGGTGGGGAGGTGCTGTTTCGGGATTATGGCAGGGGCGATTTGGCGCAGGTGAGGTTCAAGAAGGGGAGGTATATGGATGAGAATTTTTATGTGAGAGGTGATGGGACGAGGGTGTATTTCTTCGAGAGGGATGAGTTGATGGAGATTTGGGGTGGGTGGAAGGATGGTGCTGATGAGGGGTTAGAGGCAGTGGAGAGGAGCGGGAGCGAGGAGCAGACTGATAGGGGTGAGGACGATGTGGAGGGGTTCGATGTTGTGGATTTAGGGGTTGATCGTCGACTCCTGGTCAATAGACAGCGAAAGCTGAAGATGTACCGATGCTGGTTACAGGGCCGGTTCAAGAAAAGGGCTCGAATGAGTCCCAACAAGACAAAGGATAGCAGCGGTCAATAACATTATCTGTTTACGCCACACATTACCTGGCGAAGTGAAGAAGATGGATATTTGGTGACCGTCACCATACTCTCTATAACGAACGCCTCCCATGTGCGGCCCTATGCTATAGTATATTGTACAGCCGCTATACGGAACTGGTACAGAACCTTACTATACACCATATCGCATCCCATGTTGATTAGCCGCCTTTTTGATCAACCGCTTCGTTGGGAAGTCCCTCATGACCTCCTCCCAATTGATCCTATCCCACCACCTCTCCAGGTACTCTTTCTTCCCTCCGATCCCGTAGTCCCGCAGCCAGACGTGTTCCCAAGTATTGACACAGAGCAGCGGCAGGACCTCGAGCCCTCCGGGCGACACAGCCTTCTGCTTTCCGCTGTGGGGCCCATAGGATCCTACGTTGTTGCTCACGGGTTGTTGCTGTGCCCATGCCATGCCACTTGCAGCGCCTATTGCCGAGGCGTCTCGCGTGGCCATGTCGACCGTTTGCTTGCGGTAGTGTGCACCGGCGTAAGGTGATCCCGCAATGTAGGTCACCAGAATGCGTATGTTGAATTTCTCTGTACTAACAAGCCAGACAAAGCCTGGGCCGAACATGGCATTGGCAGTGTTGATGAATTCCGCCTTTAAAGCCTCCACCGAGGAGAAGTCTTCTTCTATTCTGGTTTTCAGATTGTCGGGGATGGGACTCGAGAATGGGGCCTTGTTGGAGATAGTCAGTTCCAAAGCACTTGGCTAACGCGTGGAGGATTGTACAGACTATGTATTTGAAGAAGAGGTGATTATTGTTTGCCATGGAGGCATAGTTGAAGAGAGCGGCTTTGTCGGCTTGGCGAGCATACTCCAACAGCACATTCTTCGGCAAGGCGTCCTCATCGCGCGTTCCTGAAGCAATCGGCACATGTTAACGCTCGCCAGGCCTGCTTGAGTCTGGTGCGTGTTTTTGGCCCTGTCTCGACCATTACGGATTGTGGTAGATTTTACCTGCGGTCAAGAGGTTCAATTTCTCAACAACGAAGCCTTGATACTGTGTCCACGCGATATCAAACCCTTCAGGAGAAAGCAGCTCCGGCACCCCATGTTTCCGAAACACTTCACCGTGCGCCAACTGCGGAACAGAGCGTAGATGTCGCCGTTGTGATGTTGCCGTTTGCGATGCTCGTATCTATCAACATCACGCGCGAGACTATTAGCCAGCTATATCATACGTCATCTTCAGAGCGAGCATACCGGGGCAGTGCAAGCGGCGCGCAGAGCAGCCTGCTGCCGTACTATCCGTTGTAGTATCATCAATGGGAATATTGCATTGCGGGAGGAATGAGGCTCGAGAAATCAATGATCATGATGCCCAAGGGAGTATTTTTGGCTTAGCGTATAGTTTTCGGGGCCAATCACTCCCACTCATTACTAGCTTGGTCACGTCGCTCGAAACTGCCGGAGCCGCCCATATCAAACCATCCCGTTTCATCTTCAGGAAGCAATCGCTGGAAGCCTCAGACAGCGACTCGATCTGAAGAGTCATCGCTAGGTGCCGACGAAGTTTGATATCTATCACTCTCTGTCGTCCATTCAGTCGCGCTGTCCTACTCGGCGCGTAGATTGCTCCGGAAGGTTGAGTCTTGATTCTCTATTGCTCTTCGCGGGCCATATTTTGCTGGCCTGACCCAGCACAATATGGCCGTTTCCATATATCTACTACTTGTCTGGTCGATTTTCACATTTTACTAATCTTGCATCACAACACCTCTCCTCAAGCTTTCATAGACCTCTTCTGTTCATTGTCGTGGACCCCAAATTCTGCGTCTTGATATCTCACTCTCGCACTGCTGCTGTCAGTGTGTTACTTACACTGTTGGATCTCTCTACTTTCTATCTTCCGCTTCCATTCAAAAATGGGGAGGACAACTTTATCCAAGTTAGCCGCGATCTGCCTCATATCTACAACCGTCCCCACAGCCACAGCCCTCACAGCCGCTCTCACCGCAGCACACGATCTTGGCCTCCTCACCCGAGATAGCAGCAGCTGCACTGATCCGACCTACACCGCATGCAGCACCTCCAAACTGCCCTCAAACTTCTGCTGTCCAGCTTCTACAGAATGCATACCTCTCAACGATGCAACGTCCGTGATATGTTGCCCGTCCGGCCAAGACTGCCAGTTCATCCAGCCCATTACATGCGATATCTCCCAGCAAAATGCCACCACTCACCCTCTGAACCCAATCCACAATACCGATCTATCGCGCCCATTGGCACCTTGCGGTGGTCAATGTTGTCCAGATGGCTACTCCTGCCAGAACGACATGTGCGCAATGAACAAGCAAGCATCCCCTTCGTCCTCATCCGCAGCCACAGCCTCATCATCAGCATCGACAACCTTACCCACAAATCCCTCTCAAGTGCCCAACATCGCCACCACCATCCCCTCACCAACAACGTCCTCTTCGTCCTCTCCCGCCGGCGCCGAAGCACTCGCCTCAACTCACTGCGACCGCTTCCCAGCCGTCGCCATCCTGGCAGGCTTCTTCCCGGGCCTGCTAGCCGGCGCCCTTCTTGCCATCCTCGCCGTCATCTTCCTGGGCCGCCGGCGCGACAAGAAACGTCATAATTCCGACTTCGGCCGCATCAGCGCCACCGTCTCCGACCCGATCTACGACCCGGCACAGAATTGCCGCACCGACTTCCTACGTCGGGCCTCGACATCCAAAAACCGCTCTTCTCGCGTTCGATCGCTCTTCGCGCGCCCGTCGCCGCAAACGCCGCGGATGAATCAGCAAGAATATCCAGCGTTTGCACCACAGCCGCAGGATGGCATCGGAAGGAGCATGCCGCCGCGCACGCCGGAAATGAAGAGATCGCCGAGTACGGAGAGCATTCGTGTCTTCACGCCGGCTGGTGGAGCGGCGGTTTTGAGGCCTCAAACTACGTTTACGGACATGATGGCCAGTGCCGGGTTCAGGCAGCATGAGCCGTATCTGGCAAGTCCGGCACGGGTGGATCCGAGAAGTCGGAAGATTTTCTGATGGTGAGAGTGAGGGAGGAGATGGTTTGGTCTGGATAATCAGATTTGCTGGAGGCGGACTGATTGGGGCTGATCTTGCGTATCTACTTACATACGTTGATAAATACTTTAGTACATCGAGATTCATAGTACATGTGTGCATCAATGAAACCTTCTCGAAGACCATGCTCTCTCGTCGGATTCTCTCAGCATTTGACTTGGTGAGTGAGGATTTCATCATGTAGACTGGTCATGAACTCCCTCATTCATCTTTAGCGACGTTCAACGGTTTGAGGAATGCCGCTTCTCCACTAACTTATTTGGGTTAAGGTTTCGCCATAGTAACCCGGGTTATAACCCATAACTACCGACATATACCTCCCCATATATTGGTTAATATATATGTAGGGGTCAGGTCAGGGAAGAAGCCGTAACCTGCGTAACCTATATGAGATCATTGTCCATCGCTTATGTACCCGTTTGTTTCATTGAATTGCACGTCTGTCATGAACAATCCCCGAGAAGAATGGCAGACTGCTCTCAGTTTTACAAGAGGGGAAGAAGACTGTGTCTTCTTGTGCAGCTACGGTACCCTGTTAGAAGGAGACAAGAAGAGCAATTTCGCAGTAATAGTATCTTACTTATTTTATTCCTATTCCTGATGCTTTTAGTAATGCTATCATACTTTCGAAAGTCTCTTCTCTTCCTCTATACTCTAGCCTTCTACTCTCAATCGTCTCCCGGAAATCCGGGGCCAGGTTTCACATGGAGGACTGAAGCTACACGACCTTACTCCAGGATCTACTATCTTCATATCCTGTCATGGGCGGATAAAGATCTCCAAATCCCTACATGCGGCTAAGTTGATATGCATGTAAAGGTGCTCAGGGGTTGCTCTTGCGACCAGGCACAGCTCGGGTGCGTGACATGGCGATCATATTTAGATCGTCACATGTTCCCTCTGTGAGGATGTCCAAAGCTCTTTGGTTGTTTGAATTGTGTCGACTGGCTTGTACAGTTTGCCTGGCTTGACGATGACGAAGTCACTTCTTGCTCTTTGCTCTCTTATCTGTCTTCCTTTGTTGACGTTGGTAGTCAATGGCCAATCCTCAGACTCGAACCTCACAGGTATGCAGGTCTGATTGAATGACTGCATCTACTGGTACTGAGTCGATGGTTTAGCCAGAGGAAAACCAGTCCCGAGCTTGTTAGATGCGGAGCTGGAAGACTTGGCTAGAGGCCTTGAGAGCGGTCAATATACCAGTGTGGAACTTGTCCATGTATGAATCTCAGAGGATAACTAACTTATGTGGGAGTACTGGGCTGACATCAAGCTGTAGGCGTACGAAACACGCATCCATGAAGTCAACTCAACCTTCAATGTTGTGATCGAACTGAACCCGGATGCCTCGTCAATTGCCGCACTGCTCGACGCGGAGAGAGCCAATGGCACTCTGAGAGGGCAAGTCATCCGATATCCAATCTGTCAGTTTGTCAGCGACCAAGCATTCTAAGTCTAAGCAGACCCCTTCATGGCATACCGATGTTGATCAAAGACAACATTGCTACGAAAGATAAGATGAACAACACAGGCACGTATGCCCCTTGGCCGTAGTAGGCTCCCTCATTAAATCCTTCCTTAGCTGGCAGTTATGCTTTGTTGGGAGCAACGGTTCCGCGTGACGCTGGAGTAGCAGCCAAGCTACGGGAGGCAGGTGTCGTGATAACCGGAAAAGTGGGCCTCTCCGAATGGGCCAACTTCAGATCACTCAATGTATCCTGGGGCTGGAGTGCTCGTGGCGGCCAAGTTTTCGGTGTTTATTATCCAGAACAAGATGCAGGCGGAAGCTCCACCGGTAGCGGTGTTGCATCAGCCTTAGGGCTTGCCTTTGCCGCTCTCGGTACAGAGGTAAATCTTCCCCAACAACGCTAGAGAACGTAAGTCTGACACTAGAGTGACGAAGACAAGTGGTAGTCTCATCAATCCAAGTGAAGCTTCCGCCCTGGTCGGCATCAAGCCCACAGTCGGTCTAACAAGCCGAGCTTTGGTCATCCCAATCTCCCAACGACTAGACACAGTCGGTCCCATGGCTCGCACGGTCAAAGACGCCGCGTACGTCCTTCAAGCAATTGCAGGCAAAGACCCCGACGACAACTACACCTCCGCCATACCCTCCATACCCGACTACGTCGCCGCTTGCAAATTATCCGGCCTCCAAGGCGCCCGCATCGGCATCCCCCGCAACATCATCACCCCACGGCCCGGCGACGCCGCCGTCCTAGCCGCCTTCGAAAGCGCCATCAGCCTCATGCGAGAAGCAGGCGCCACGATCGTCGACGACGCCAACATCACCCCGGCCGCCCTCGAAGAATACACCAAAGGCAAGGCCTACAACATCGTCTTCTTAGCCGACTTCGTCGCCGACCTGCCCAACCGATACCTCTCCAAACTCACCAGCAACCCCCAACGCATCTTCTCCGTCGCCGACCTCAACTCCTTCACCAAATCCCACCCGCTCGAAGAATACCCCGACCGCGACACCGCCATCTTCGACCAGGCCCTCGCCCTCGGCTTCAACAACACCGACCCGCGCTTCTGGCCCGCCTACCAAACCATCCTGCAAACCGGCGGCGTAGCCGGCATCCTCGGCGTTCTTGCCAACAACAGTCTCGACGCCCTCATCACGCCGTCGGATTTCTCAAACGGTTTGCCTGCGTTCGTCGGCACGCCTGTTATTACGGTGCCGCTGGGCTTTTACCCCGCGGATACGAAGGTTGTGAAGAATGGGAGGGGCGATCTGGTGAGTGTGGGGCCGAATATTCCGTTTGGGTTGAGTTTTATGGGTAAGGCGTGGAGTGAGGAGAGGTTGATTTCTTTGGCTTATGCGTTTGAGCAGAGGACTTTGGTTAGGGGGAGGGTGAGGCCGTATTTGGTGCCGAAGACTGAGATGAGCGATGTTGTGGGGGCGTAGATCGGGGGGCTGGTTATGGGGCTTGTCTGGGGGGTAGTGGGAGTGGGGTTGATGTAGGTTTGTTCGCGAGAAAAGGAATGGACTGGGCATGTGGGTATCAATATAACGGCATGAAAGGGAACGGAATGGGAGAGATGTCCAAGGTCGGGACATATGCAACGTGCATCTATGCAGAAGTTCAACCAGGTCTCAGTGGATAGAACATCATCCCGACTCTACGCTTTTAAAAGAGTCTTCCCGAGCCGGAAACGGTCTGTGGCAGCGGAAACTTTTCTCTCCCTCACGCATATGGTATCAGAAGAAAACTAACCAATTATGGCTTTCACTGACGCTCCCAGCACACCATGCAATGCCCTCCATAACCAACGCCACGCCTAAAGTAACATCCAAGAACTTTTTCCAAAACGTAATCTCCCATCCTCACTTCGCATAAGTCTCCACCAAATTGACCCCTCGCGTCGGCGAAGGATTCGCAGGCTGTGAAACAGAAACAGGCCCAACATGCTGCGGCGGCGGACTCCTCACGGGCGGAATCGTACTCGCGGCTACCGTCTCCGGGCTAGGGCCAACACCGCGCAATTCCAGCGCGGGCTGTGCGTACGATGCAGGACGGTACGCCGTGTCGCGACCAAAAGCGTCCTGCCTGGTGTTATACTCGAGATTTCGCTGACCGGCTTGTCCTTCGGGGTCGTTGAGGGTGTATTGCTGACTCAACTCGTATTCTTCGTCATTGTCCTCTTCTGAAGAAGACGTCCAGTACCCATCGCTTCGACGGTGTTGCTGCTGGGGTGGTTGGGCTATTGATCTCGAGCGCACGGGGAATGGATTGCGGCTTTCGGTGACGGAAGTGTAGGCAGCGGGAGGAAATGGTGAAGGAGCGGCGTCGGCTTGTCTTCGACGCTGGGATTTCGAGACTTGTGCTCTGAAGACGTTGTCATGGGGTGCGGAAGAAGCGTCTGGCACGGCCGTGCTGGCGATAGGTGGGTATTGCTCCTCTTCGCTCCTGTCACTAGCGCGCAGAGGTTCCACGCCGTCGTTCCTTAACACCTCACGATCGACGGCGGCGGAATCAGGCGCGGCGGGCTGGGTAGCCCAGCTCCTGATCGGGTATGCTCGACCTTTTCTCCACGTCTCGCTGATGGGTCCGAAGTACTGCCGATAACTACACCACGCGACCAGAGCGCCAAGCATGCTTCCGGATATGACGTCGAACGGGTGATGACGGGCGTCCATGATGCGGGATATGGCGATTAGGGCGGCGCCGAGGGTGGGAATAAGCACGATAAATGTCTTCCATACCTCGCCGCGGTTGTCGAGTACGTGTAGCTTGGCGGCTAGGTAGAGAGATAGGTAGAAGAGTCCGGCCCAGGCACCTGTGCGGTTGTTCGGGTCAGCGGTCGGAACGTAGGTAGAATAGAGACCGGCTGAGTCCATGCTTACTACTGCTATGACCGGATGGAAAGCTCCGAAAGCCGTCTTTGAGTATATGATGATCCGTCTGCGTGCAGATGGTACTATTCGACAAGCCGAAGGGAAGAGGGTCCGCACTGCCCTCAGCCGGTCGACACCGGTCGATCAGATCGGGCCTCGGCTTTCCCGTGGCGTTCTTGAGAGCACCAGTTATGACGAAGGCAACGCCTTCCGAGAGCAACAGGCCAAGGAGTCCACAGTTGGCTTCCCACAGCCGGTCTTTCAGGCGGTATTTGGCCTGGCCCACTCCGCCGGTCGCTCCTCTGTGGCTTGAGAAGCGGCCATCGATGACCAGCGGGTAGACAGCGATGATGATGGCTGGGACGAGAAAGGCGACGAATGCCAAGAGCGCTATGGGAACTCTCTCTTGCACGGCGAACGGGTATTGCAGGGTGTAATTGCGGAGGGAGAAGTGCTGATGGTACGGTTCGATGGCGTCGAGGAGGTAGAAGGCGACTACGAGAACGCTGTTATCTGCCCGTTAGTAACTCATCTCCAAAGTGATGGGGCATTGTGCTAAACGCCGAATGAAAAAGGAGGATTCACAAGAGAATCACATAGTCGAGTATGTATCTGGCAGTTGATCAGTAAATGTTTTGTAGATTCAAAGTGCTATGGAAGGCCCACGATAAGATGATTCGTTTCGGAAGCCTTTTCTTAGAGAACATAAGCTTTTGTGGAATGAATCTATCCATGTTTGCGTTTCTGGAGCTCGTTGTCGAGGCCGACGTACGGAGCACGCGAGAGTAACTGAAGTCGGGGTCTTTGCCTGCGATGGCTTGAAGGACGTACGCGGCGTCCTTGACCGTGCGAGCCATGGGACCGACGGTGTCTAGTCGTTGGGAGAGAT
>QQTW01004027.1_pt1 | contig 10970 bp, 12 predicted proteins | sample 1904831 | NCBI WGS metagenome assembly QQTW01 (sample SAMN09435610, study PRJNA476489) | Subsurface metagenome, whole genome shotgun sequencing project.
GTAGCGGGAAACAGGAGAGAGGCGGGGACTCGTGTCGGCACGGGGGGTGGGGAGAGGGGAGTTTGGGAATTTTGTTTATTTGCGGCGACGGCGCAGGGCGACCATGCCAAGCCCAATCATGCCGATAAGCGCGACACTTGCGGGTTCGGGAATGACAGCGACCACGGTAAACTGCGGGATAAGGGCGGTGTTGTGAAGGTTAATTATGTCGGCGGTCGTTGCCGCGCTTCCTGTGCCGTACATGACGCGAAAACCATTGGCATCGCCGCCCAACTGCATATCGGTTTGCACGATGTCCCCGCTTGCATACACCGAGCGACTTTCCAAAACCAATGCCCCGCCGTTGTAAACGAACCCTGCGGAAAACTCCAACGTCCGGCCAAAAGCGTTGGGAGTTGCGCCGGACGGAAAAGCACCGGCGGCAAAAGACAGTGCGCCGTCGCGCACTTGGGTGCGTGTGCCGGGGTCATAACAATCGGCGAAAGTGCTTGTTCCGGGGTCGTTGGCAAGCCCCTGACTAAGGAAAACGTCGTAGTCGGAGAAAGCAATGGCGTTGGAGGTTCCGGTTTGACCCAAACGGTACGACACGCCCGTAATCCGGTCGCCTATACGAAGGCCGGGAACCACGCCATCTACGGCAGGGATATATTGCAAAACCGTGTAATTGCCGCTAAACAAACCTCCAAAGCCAGCGTTTCCTGCCGTGTTTGTCAGCGACAGTGGGGCGACCACAAAAGACTGTGCGTGTGCGGCAGGGGCAGACAAAAACATAACGGCAAGTGTCGCCACGTACATCAGAAAAACAAAAACAAACCGGTATGAATGGTGTAAGTAACGCATAAAGAAGAAAAATTAAACAATGTGCGTTGAAGGAAATGCAAACCGAGGAACACATGGGCGTGGAGCGTAGCAGGCCCAGATAAGAAGTGACACACTGGTAATTCCACCGTGATTATAGGAATGTGGGGCGAAGATTTGCAGGTTAGATAAATCACAAAAAAAGACCCGCACCGGGAAAGGCGCGGGTCAATAGGTGAGCCACGTTTGCAACAACCGTAACGGCGGTGGTACGGTTGTCAAACGTATCGCCCGTGTTAGCAAAGCGCGGGCTTGAAAAACGTGAAAAGGCAAATCAAGCGACAGATTTACGGCGACGCACCGCAACCCATCCCAAACCGACAAGCCCGATAAGAGCCACACTTGCGGGTTCGGGGGCGGTTACGATGCGGAGGACTTGTCCGCCGCCGGGCGCGGCCCCGTTGTTGCTCACATACAGGTTGCCGTCCGACCCAACCGTGATGCCTGTGGGCAGGGACAGTCCGGTGGATAGAACGGTGGTCTGTACCCCGGTCAGCGTGTTGATACGGTAAATCACGCCCGACCCGGAGGGCGGAATGAGGCCGTTGGTCGTGCCTTGCAGAACATACAGGCTATTTCCCGGCCCAAAAGCGACATCAAGAACCGTAGTGAAGCCGGAGTAAGCGATGTCGCGCACGCCGGTATTGGGGTTGTATCGGTAAATGTTCGCCCCGCCGACCGGGAACGGGCCACCAGTCAACTCGCCGAAGTAATAGTTGCCATCCGGCCCCTGCACAATGCCGGTCGGAACGGACTGGTAAGGGGGCGGGGTCGGGCGGGCAGGAATGGAGGTCAGCGTCGTCACGGTCTGCGTCGTGAAGGTCGCCCCGGACGTGAGAAAGAGCGAGTTTGCCCCGGCATCGGAGACGGTGAAGGAGCCATCGGCGTTTGCGACAAGCGAGAAGGGGTTGGTGTTGACATCATCGCCGTTGGGATTGTTGGCCTGTTCAAAGTCCGCGATGTTGGCACCGAACACCGTGTTTGCGGGGGCGTTCGCACCGACGGGAAGGCGCACGACACGACCGAAAAGGCTCGCGTTCGCGCCCAAATTGACGCGCTCGTTGGGGTTTGCGCCGAACCCGATAACCCCATAGGCTTCGCCTGCGGTGTTAAAAGCAATGTCTTGCAGGCCCGTCGCACCGCCGCCGCCGACCGGGGCCAGCGAACCAAAGCCCGTGGCGACCACGCTCTGCACACCGCCGGTCGTCAAAGAACTGATGCGCCCCGACGTGCCGAAATATTCGCGTTGTCCGGCCCCGCCGTTGACACTGGGGCCGGTCGTGATGGAGCCGTTGCCGTTTCCGGCCTCGGTGACATACAGCGTGCCGTCCGACGCGAAGGCTAAACCGCGCGGGTTGAGCAGGCCGGACATAACGACATTAACCGTTTGCGCCTGTGCGGGGGCAACGGTCAGAACAGAGGAAAGTGCGAGCGCGGCAGTTGCGCCTATACCGACAGTACGAACGGCGCGGCACACGCCTTTGGTGAGGAAGTTCATCAAACGGAAACCTTTCTGCTAAAACAACGACTCTACAGTGTTTGAGATGGAGTTGCGCCGAAGTTCAAACTTCCCCTTGCGGACGCGGATTAATTGTAAACAAGAAGGCAGGCGCGTGTCAAGGCGACTGTTGTTTTTGTTGATTCTGTTATGGGTCGGTAGTTCAGATGCGTCGGCGACGGGCGACAAGGCCGACCAAACCGACAATGCCAAAAAGGGCGGCACTTGCAGGTTCGGGGATATTGACGACATCAAAACCGGTGACAAGCGCGTATCTATCCAAACGGGCATCGGACGTACCGGCAGGGAAAGAGTTATCTTGTTTGAACAAAAGCACGAACCCGTCGGCGTTGCTGGTATCGGTCTCGAAGTCTACACGGATACGGTTTGAAGCCCCGCTGTACTGCACTTCGTACACCAAAGCCCCGCCTTGATAAATATACTCGCGGGCCTGTGAAAGGTTGCCGGAGGAGTCGTATGTCCCGAAGCCGATGGGGGACGCGAATGCTTCCGGGGTTGTGCCAGATGCAGAGGAGGGGAACGTGCCTGCGGGTAAGTCAAGTGCCCCATCGCGCACTTGTTGGCGCGTTCCGGCGGTGTAATAGTTAGCGAACTGCCGTCCTGCACTTGCGGGGCTTGTCCCGGTGGGCGGGGTCGCTACGCCTTGCCCCAAGAAAATATCATAATCAACGATAGTCACTCTGGAAGGGCTGACGGTTTCGGCGTTGTCGAGCCGGAACCGCAGGCCCGTGATGCGGTCGCCGACGTTTAGCCCTGCGACATTGCCGTTTTGCGTGGCGGGTATGTACTGTAAGAAGGTAGTGCGAACCGGCGACGAAACAAACGGTAAATCGGTGAAACTGTTGCCTTCTACATTGGCGAGGGCTTGGGGAACCACGACCGTGTTTTGGGCGAAGGCGGTCTTGGTTCCTCCCCCGATTGCCGCAACCAGACCAAGCAAGACTCCGATGATTGCAATGCGTCGCGCTTTCGTCGCGCTGTAGTGTGCCGTATCCACGAAAATTCCTCCCTTGGGTTTGTGTAAACGAACGTGAGCGAGTGTCATCGCCCGGAAATACCGCAAAGCATTTTACCCAACTTACAGAAAATTAGTTTGCACCCCACACGGCTTTGGCGAAAGTTTCTATGTGGTCGTAGTTGTTTGTCCATGTTGTGTACATCACGCCTGCGATATTTTCTGAACTGTTTGCGGCGGCAAGCCATGCTTTAATGGACTTGGGGTCGCCGTCATAGTACCCGGCAAGGATTTGTTTGTGACCCCGTTTGACGAAGAAGGGGATAGATTCGCGCGGTTTATCGCTGTTCCAGTTGATGATAACGGCCTCGCGTGGCAAACCCTCCCAACTGTTCGCCCATGAACCGTTCACCAAGTAGTAGTTGCCGACCGCGTTGTGGAACGGGTCAAACATATCCGACCACACAAAGATTTCCGCCTTTGGATTGGCTTTACGAACAAGCCCAACGGTACGGCGGAGGCTTTCGGCAAGTTGTGCGCCGACGGTTTTACCGGTTTTCTGCGCGTCGGCATCCCAGCCGCCCATTCGGATTTCGTCGTGTGCAAGAAAGAAACCAGACGGTTGAAGCATTTTCTGAACGCGCTGTATCTGGTCGCCCAATATCTCGTAGACTTTTGGGTGTGTCAGGCTTGCGGTCACCTGATTGTCGTATACGGTGAGCGTGTGGGTGTAAGAGACGTGCAGAATTTGCCTGTCCTTAATGCGGCTGTTGGGAGTTAAACGGATGGTGGGCGGAGCGTGGTACACCTCATACTCGCCATCATAAGGAACGCGACCTAACTTCGGGTCGGAGACCGGGGCGAAGTCGCGGCCTTCCTCATAGAACGTGTCGGTTTGTGCGTCTTTAACGGTGAGCGGGGTTGTGTCACGGCGAAGCAGGTTTACCATGCCCGACTCCTGCAGGCTTGCGTCGTCTATCCACAGCGTTCCGGTTGTACCGCCCCAAACGCCCAAGTACAGCCGCACTTTGTTGTAGCCAAACGAGTTGAAAACTGCGTGATACTGCGTCCAGTCCTGCGTAGGTTTCACTCCCAAATTGCTTTGAATCACCGACGCGGCTTCGGGGTTTTTCTCATCTACAGGAAGCGCAATACACCGTACATCGTTCGCCCGTGCGAAGTTGTCGGTTTTGACCCAAAAGGACAAGTGATACTGTCTCCACGGTTCCACAATCACGACGACCGACACGCGGGAGTTTTTGCCCCCAATAGTCTCCATGCGAAGCGACATCTTGCCACCGTGAACGGTTTCTTTATCGGGCTTGATAGATTCGTCCTGATAATCCCAACCGGTGAACGTTCCATTCCCTTTAAGTTGCTCAAAGAAGCCTCCGGGAAGTCGGTTGGGGGTACGCATGATTTGCGCCTCGTTTTCCCTAACCACAAACGGGGCGTTTTTGACCGGAACCCCTTCGGCAAGGTTCGGGTCATGCGCTAAAATCCCGCTACTGTATCCAAATCCCGCGACCGTCGGAACCAATTTCAGGCCAAGCGAATCGGCGGTGGCTTTCACTTTGGCGATGTTCTTGAAGTAGTGGGCGGGAACCCGCTCCAAAATGTTGAGTTTGTAATCGGCGATAACCGCTCCGTTATATCCGGCGGCTTTAGCGCGTTTGAGAATTCCTTCCACAACGGCTACATTTTCCTCCACTTGCAGGTTGTGCATCAAGTACACCCACCGGTAGCGGAACTTATCCGGCCCGGTTTGGGCAGTTTGTGCGTGGGCGGATTGGCTCACCCCCAACAGTGTCAGGGCGAGAAGAGCGAAAGCGGAGCGGTACAAAAAGGAACGATTCATAGTTTTATCTTTGCAACGGTGACAAGGTGAATTTAGCGCAAACGACGCAAATCTCCTTCGTAACGCGACTGGGGTACGCAGGAGATTTGCGCCTGTGGCAATACCGAGAACACAACGGGGCAGAATCACAAGGCGGTGAGTGTGGCAACAAAGGCGTTGGTATCTGCTGGAGTTTTGAGAATGATAACCGCTCCGCCTTCGCTTTCGCGCCGCGCTAATTTCTCCATCAATGCGGGACGACGGCGGGACGGATAACGAAGAATCCATTTTACAACCCGCAGTTTGGGAGTTTCGGGACACCCCGTCGGGCCACCGGGCCGTTGCCGCCCAAAGTGACGGATGGAGCGAGAAAGGGCGCGACGCAAGCACAAAGGCCACGGGTAATCCAAAAATATCACCAAGTCCGCACGGGCAAACCGCGCCTCCTGACTGCGCGGGTGGTCGCCGTCAATCACCCATGCGGGGGTGACAATCGTTTCGGCAAGGATGCGATCTTGCACCTCGTTTGTTGTGGCTTGCCAACCGGGAAGCCACAGCAGCGCGTCCAGATGCACGACGGGTAGGTTCAATGCTGTGCCAATCTGCACGGCAAGCGTAGATTTGCCCGCCCCCCACGACCCGACAACGCACACGCGGCGGGGAGTGGCGTTACCCACGATTGCGCGTTCTCCAAGCAACCGGTAAATATATCGACACACGAGCGTCAAAGAAAATAGATGAAGCGAGAACGAAGCCGCTCATAGGGTTACTTTTGTAAGCGAAAGCCAACCGGGTTGATGTTCGTCCTGCATGGTGTTGGCGAAACGTACCGGTTTGCCATTCGGTAGCGGGTTGGGAACCCGCACAGCGACAAAATAGGTTCCTCGCCCCACACCGGACGTAGGAAGCGTGGCTGTCCAAAGGCGGGATTGTTGGGGCAAAACGCCGTTGATGCTGTTGTCGCCTTTTGTGGTACGAACCACGCCGCGCTCGTTTATGAAGGCGAACTCCGTAGGCCATGCGTAATAGAACGGCGCGACCCCGCGATTTTCTACTTTGGCCCGTATTTGGGCATACCCTTTTATTACTTGCGCTGAGGCTTCGGACACGTGGAACTCGTAGCCCATGTGGGAAACCTCGGCTTTGGCCCGCGCGATACGCTCCGGCGATTGCTGTTTCTCGAACATTCCCGAATCCATCAGCCACGAAGCGTGCGTCGCTTCCACGCACCGGCGAAAGTTTTGAATTTCTTTTTTTTGCGAGTTGGCATCAAATACTTCGCCCCATGCTTCGGGCCGGATTTCGCCCCCAATCGGGTACCGTTTCCATTTGTTCACCGCGTCCGGCCCCGCTTTTTTAAGCAAAGATTCAAAGTACCAGTCGTCGGATTCTTTGCCGGTTGCAAGCGTGGCGTAGGCGAACGAATCGTCGTGATAGCCGAACGGTTTGTTGTGGTTTGCTGCCTTGCCATCGTTTCCGTTGGTCGGATAGCGGAGCAAAACCGGGGTGGTGCGGAAGGCTTTGGTGTAGGCTTCCAACACTTCGGCCTGCACTTGTTTGGACGCGAACAAATCCGTGCGTGGGTATGTATGCCATTCGCCCCACGAACCTAAAATTCCCGCCGTGATAAACCCAACGCGCTTATCGCCATCGTACCGAGAACCCATTGCGGCGATAAACTGGCGCAAAACGCGGCGTAAGTTTTGGTCTTCATAGTCCGGGGTTTCGTCGTCAAACGGGGGAAGCGGGGTGGTGTTGGTGTTGCGCCACTTTGTCACTTTCAAGCCGTCGGCGACAAGGAAGGGCGGAATCCCGCTTTTGCCGTTGGGATACTCTATATACACGCGGAAAACGCTCTGATGCCCCCGACTGGCGATGTCGTTTAGCAAATCGTCCAAAGGCTTCCATTCGTAATCGCCGTAGTTCTTGACCAGCGACGATAGGGGAAGATAATTGAACTCCATGCTGTGCGGGAACTTGTCGCGGCGTTCCCCTTGATACGGCACCAAACCGCGAAGGGGATTATCGGCGGGTGTGGGAGCATATTCCAAACGGCGAGAAAAAACGGGCATTGCAAGGGTTTCCAAACTTCAATGGGTTACGGCTATAATAGCACATGACAGCAACCGCGACACCGCCACAAAGCACGGTTCGCACGGGACAGACCGGCGAACAAGTCGCGCAGAGCCTGCTGGAGCGGGCGGGGTATACGATTGTAGATGTCAACGTCCGGTTCGCTTTGCCCGAAGGCGTGCGCGGCGAGTTAGATATTGTGGCATGGGACGGGGCGACACTTTGCTTTGTGGAAGTGAAAACGCGCCGGGGAAGGCGCGGGCAGGTCGCTCCCGGCGAAGCGGTCACGCCCGCAAAGCAACAACAAATCGCGCGTTTGGCAACCGTGTACGCGGCACAAAACGGCCTTTTAGACGGACTGACTGATATTGCGTTTCGCTTTGATGTCGTATGCGTGTATCTGCAACACGAAGAAGGGCAAACGCGGTCACACGCCGAACTGCTACGCGGGGCGTTTGAAGCACCGCCCGACGACCTCTAAAAAGGAGAACAAGGTGGCAAGTGTTAAAACAAATCGCGTGGTGCAAGCGGCACGTAAACAAATCGGGGATGTGTATAGGGCGGATTACGTGTCCATCGCGTACCCGAACGGCGACGTGCCACGGGGAACCGGAGCGTGTACGGATGTCGTGGTGCGTGCGCTTCGGGCAATAAATGTGGACTTGCAACGGTTGGTGCATGACGATATGCGGGCGAACTTTGGCGCGTATCCGCGTCGCTGGGGGTTGCGATCCACGGACAAAAATATTGACCATCGGCGCGTCCCCAACCTCCAAATGTTTTGGAAACGTAAAGGCGCAAAGTTGGCGGGCGTGGCCTTCGCTCCCGGTGACATTGTGACGTGGGAACTTCCTAACGGGCGCGACCATTGCGGCATTGTGACCGATGCGAAAGGGCCGTCGGGGAACTTGGCTGTCGTCCATAATCTCGGGCGGTGTATGGAAGAAGATTGCTTGCGCGTTTGGAAGATAACGGGGCATTACCGCTTTCCCAAAGATTTGTAAGTTGATTACAAGGAGTTTTGTATGCGATTCACGGACGAACAAAAAGCGCAGTTCAAGGCGCAGGGCTATATCGCGGTTCCTAACTTTTGGACAAGCGAAGAAGTCGCGGCAATGCGGGCCGAACTTGACCGATTAAAAGAGGCGGGTCTGCTCAAAAACGTCGCAACCGAAGGCGACGGCAAAACGCACTCACAGGTAAAAGCGAATTTGCAACTTTGCCCGATGGCACCGCACAGTGCATTCTTCCGAGCCATGCCGTTTGCGGCGAAAGTCGCCGAAGCGGTCAGCGAGCTCATTGGCGACCCGGTTCTGCTTCATCTTGACCAAGTGTTTTTGAAGCCGGGAAAGCACGGAGCCGGAACCAACTGGCACCAAGACAACGCTTATTTCCAAATCTCCGACCCGCTCCGGGGAACGGCCCTATGGACAGCCGTTCACGATGCCAATCTCCAAAACGGCACGATGCGCGTTATTCCCGGCTCTCACCGCGAACGCTTAGAGCATAGCCGCGACCCCGAATCCGACCACCATATCCGGTGCTACCCCGACGAATCCCGCGCGGTTCCCATTGAACTTGGGGCGGGCGGAGCCTTGTTTTTTGCGTATGGGGTCGCTCACGCAACCGGTGCCAACCAGACCGAAAACGAACGAGCCGGAGTCGCTCTGCACTTCCTCCACGCTTCCGAAGATGACCAAGCCAAAGGCGGGTTTGCCGGAAGTAAGCGACCGCATTTGACCGGGCCAAATGCCACTGGCGGCGAACGTGAATATGGCGCAAAGATTGCTGGAACGTGGGATACAGAAGTTTCCCGGGTGCTGGGGCGTTGAATGTTGGCCTTTGGGCGTGCAAATGATTCTGTTTTTTCCAAAGTCTCACGCAAAGACGCAAAGACGCAAAGAGGGAGAGAAGGAAGAGAACACAAGTAGAACAAGCGCATAAGAGTGGGCGAGATGTCTTTTCTTGCTTCTTTCCCTCTTTGCGTCTTTGCGTCTTTGCGTGAGACTCTGGAAAAAACCGCCTTCCTTCGGGTACAATGCCCCGGTTGCAGAGGCGACAAATCGCACGGGCGTACTTTCTACCCTGCACAAATGAATCAAGGATTTTCAAAATGCGAAGCAAAGTAACTATTATCGGGGCCGGGTTTGTCGGTTCCACGTGCGCTCACTGGATTGCCGCCAAAGAACTGGCCGATGTGGTTTTGGTAGATATTGCCGAAGGGATTCCGCAGGGTAAAGGCTTAGACCTTTTGGAAGCGGGGCCGATTGAAGGGTTTGACATTCAAATCACCGGTACCAACTCCTACGACGAGACCGCAAACTCCGATGTCGTGATTTTGACATCGGGTGCGCCGCGCAAGCCGGGAATGAGCCGCGAAGATTTGGTGGCAATAAACGCCGAAATCACCGCCAGCAACATTGAGAAAGTGGTTGCGACCAGCCCGAACGCAAAAATTATCATTGTAAACAACCCGATGGACACGATGGCGTATCTGGCCTACAAAGTAGCGGGCCTTCCGCGCGAGCGTGTTATGGGGCAGGGCGGGATTTTGGACGCGGGCCGGTACCGAACGTTTATCGCGCAAGAAGCGGGCGTATCGGTAGAAGATGTGCAAGCAATGCTGATGGGCGGGCATGGCGACGAGATGGTTCCGCTCCCCCGATTTACCACCATAGCCGGTATTCCTGTGACCGAGTTCATCAGCGAAGACCGCTTGAACGCGATTGTCGAGCGCACCAAAAAAGGCGGTGGGGAAATTGTCGCGCTTCTCAAAACCGGCTCGGCCTACTATGCACCGGCAGCGGCAACCGTGCAAATGGTGGAAGCGATTATCAAGGACAAGAAGCGCGTCGTACCGGTCGCCGCCTATCTGCAAGGCGAGTATGGCCTAAACGATGTGTACTTCGGCGTTCCCGTTCTTTTGGGTGCGAACGGCATTGAGAAGATTATCGAACTGCCCTTAACCGACGAGGAGAAAGCCGCCGCCAAGCGTTCGGCGGAACTGGTGCGCGGAAGCATCAATGCTTTGCCGGAGAAATACCGCAACTTGTGAGGGTAAAAAAAGGCCGCGAAGGTAAAACTTTCGCGGCCTTCTTATGTTTCTTCATGCCGAGAAAGGGACTTGAACCCATACGCCTTGCGGCACATGCTTCTGAGACATGCGTGTCTGCCAATTTCACCACCTCGGCTTGGGGTGTGACAAAATTCACGGTTGAAACCGAAGAATTTCACCAACAATATATCAAAGCGCGGTCGGTTTGTCAAGTTTAGTTGGCGCGGCGTTCAAGGTAAATGATGCCGCAAGGAAGTTGAAAAATAGAGCAGGCAAACAGGCTGCGAGTATGGAATACATCACACGACAGACAAAGGGGGCTTTGATACAATGCACAAAGATTTTGCTGTCCCCACACGGTTGGGGGAGACAGAAGAACTTCGTATCAAACCGGTTTGTCTTATCAATAAGGGAATAAACGAAACACTTTAAGGGGTACGGTTGGGGCAATGAATGTCTTCTTTTTGGGAACCGGGGCGGCGGAAGGAATTCCGGCACTGTTTTGCGATTGCACAATTTGTAAGGCAACCAAAAAAACAGGCGGGCCGGACAAACGCACACGCTCAACGGTTCTGATTGATGAAACAATAAAAATCGATTTGCCCCCCGATACGCTGTATCACGTTCACCAATACCCACAAATTAACTTCGTCCACGCTTAAATGTCCGTCGT
>QQTW01004028.1_pt1 | contig 10969 bp, 5 predicted proteins | sample 1904831 | NCBI WGS metagenome assembly QQTW01 (sample SAMN09435610, study PRJNA476489) | Subsurface metagenome, whole genome shotgun sequencing project.
TAGAAGCGGAAATTATGGCAATGGCTTTTAGTAATGTCTATACCTTTGCACCAACTTTTAGAGCCGAAAACTCCAACACTTCCAGGCATTTAGCAGAGTTTTGGATGGTAGAACCGGAGATGGCTTTTTGCAACTTGCAAGGCGATATGGATTTAGCCGAGGCATTTTTAAAGCACGTCTTTAAGTATGTAATGGAAACTTGCCCAGAAGACATGAAGTTTTTTAACGAGCGCATTGATAAAACTGTAATTGAAACCGCTCAAAATATTATTGACAATGAGTTTGCGCGTTTAACTTATACCGAAGCGATCGCCCTTTTAGAAAAAGCTCCCGTAAAGTTTGAGTATCCGGTAAGTTGGGGTTTAGACTTGCAATCGGAACACGAACGTTATTTAGCCGAACAGTTATTTAAAAAACCTGCGATCGTTACCGATTACCCCGTAGGGATCAAAGCTTTCTATATGCGTTTGAACGATGACCAAAAAACTGTTAGCGCTATGGATATTTTAGCCCCCAAAATAGGCGAAATCATCGGCGGTTCGCAACGGGAAGAACGATTAGATGTATTAGAACAGAGAATGAGAAATCAAGGCTTAAATCCAGAGGATTTGTGGTGGTATTTGGATTTACGCCGTTATGGTACAGTTCCCCATGCTGGTTTTGGCTTGGGTTTTGAACGCTTGGTGCAATTTATGACCGGAATGGCAAATATCCGCGATGTGATTCCGTTCCCGCGTACTCCACTAAGTGCAGAATTTTAGAAATTGGGAGTTGTCCAGTATAAAAAAGTTATAACCTCCCTCTAACCTAAAACCAACTTATGGCAGTTGCTAGAGAATAATAAGATTCAATTTACTTAGAAATTGCACTGCGTACCAAAATAGCCGTGCAATTTACCTCAAGCGCAATTTCTACGGGAATATTGCCATTGATTGCTTGTTTGAGCAATCCTTCTCTACTTGCTCCCAATACTACGACATCAAATTTTTCCGACTTAACTTGCTCGATTACTCCTTCAATTACCGAATTAGCTTGTAGGGAAGCCGCCGTTACGGGACTTTTTAAGTGGCGCTGGCGCACTAAATAGCGCATGGCTTGTTCCAAAACTTGAGTATTTGGCGACTGGCTGGGATTAAATACTTGACAAAAATGTACTAATGGGTAGCTAGAAAGAGTTAGTAAGGAAGGTAATAGTTGCATAGCCGTATGAGAATTAGGTCCTCCAGCAATTGGTACTAGCCAACGATTTAATTGCGTGTTGGGTAGCAAGCAGTAAGATGGCGCGATCGCCTTGCGCTTGGTAGGAAGGGAAAAATAAAGATGTTGCTGGGATTCTTGAGCAAACTTAACTAAAACTACTTCACAACTTGCCTGTCTAATTAAAGTATCGGCAACGCTCCCAAAAATCCGCCCTGGAGTCATAGTTTTACCTTTCCACCCCATTAAAACTAAATCGATATAGCGCTCTTTGATGATTTCTAAAATCGCGGAAGCGGGATCGTGGGCGACACGAATTTGCGTATGCAAAGGAATATTAAATTTACGCGCTTCTGCTTCCGCTTGACGCAATAACCGCCGACTGTTGGCAGTATTTACGGAAGTTTCCGCCGGGGAACTATTGCGAGAAACTAAAATTACTTGAACGCACTCTAATTCGTAATGGCGATCGCGCGCAATTGCTAAAGCAAATTGTAATAAAGCATTAGCCGTGTGGGGATTGGCTAAAGGTACGAGCATTCGTCCTTGTCCGATGGCAGGCGATCGCGTTTGATAAACGGTGTAAGAAGGTTCTGGTTGCGGCCCAATGGTACGATGTTCGCCATTAAGTTTATCTGCTTCGGCGCGGATAATATCGGCGCGGGTAATAATCCCAATTAACTTTCTTTGCTCTACTACAGGCAATCTGCTTAAACCATAGCGATCGAGTAAGTATAAAACATCGCTTAAACTCGCATCGGGACTTACGGTTACAGGTTGGGGAGTCATGATCGCACTTAAACGAGTATCTCCTGATAAGGCGCGATCGCGCATTTTGGCTAAATCTGTTTGCGTCACGATCCCCACTAACTTACCTTCATCTACTACCGGGAATCCGCGATGGTGAGAGCGAGAAAACGCCTGTACTGCCTCGTCTAGGGTCATCTGCACGCCTAAAGTTTCGACGCGCGGCTGCATGACGTTTTCGGCAGTTAGTGTCGTTAATAAGCCTTGACTTGGCGCTGAATCTAAGTTAATGCCATTAAAAGCTAAAAGCTTGTCGTAGAGAGAACCGGGAGCAATTTTTTCGGCAATCAAATAGGAAGTAACCGAGCCAATCATTAACGGCAAAACTAAGTTAAAATCGGTAGTCATCTCAAAGACAATAGCGATCGCCGTCAAAGGAACTTTAGAAACAACGCTAAAAAAAGCCCCCATCCCCGCTAAAGCGTAAGTAACGGGCGAACTCATTCCCGTTAAGTTGTATTCCACTACCCCTACTAAATAACCCAGTGTCGAACCCATAATTAAACTAGGAGCAAATACCCCACCTGGCGCACCCGAACCCGACGCAAGTATAGTGAGGAGAAATTGGGCAATAAAAGCGATTGCCGCCATGTACCAACTAGCTTCTCCTGTCAGTACAAATTCGCGCAAACCTGTATTATCGCGAAATTCGCGCGGAAGTAGAGAAACAGCGATCCCCGAAACAAATCCGGCGATGGCAATCCTTAATGGTAAACTCACGTGCAGTCTTTGGTACAGCTTTAAACTGGTAATAATTCCTTGATTGAATAACGAGCCGAGTAACCCCGCTAAAATTCCTAAAATGATATAAAAAGGAATTTCTCCCAAAGAGAAGCTCGTAACATTTGCTGTTAATTCTAGATTTAGCTGCAAACTCCTACCACCCAAAAGCCGGGAAACTACCGCTCCCACAAAAGAGGCAATAATTGCTGTCCCTAAAGTTATCCCGGATAAATCTTGAAGTAATTGCTCAACTACAAATAAAACTCCTGTAATTGGAGCATTAAAAGCTGCCGCCAAGCCCGCCCCCGCACCTGCCGCAATTAGCTGGCGGCGATGATCGGGAGACATGGGCAAATAACGACTTAATCCCCCCGCCAAAGCTGCGCCAATATGTACGGTTGGTCCTTGCCTACCTAAAGTTAACCCCGATCCCAAGGCTAGGCTGGCACTAGCTAACTTAACTAAACCAATCCGCCAAGAAAGTTTAATTGGAAAGTTGGCAAGACTTGCTTTAACATCAGGAATGCCGCTTCCACGAGCTTCGGGGGCTAATCTTTGAATCGCCCACCCAGAAAGAAAACCAAAACCGCCGCCAATTAGGGGTAAAACTAGCCAATCTGGTTGTAAAGTTGAAGACTGAACGCGCCACGAACCAAGCCAGCCAGAACTAAATTTGAGAAAAACCGCAGCAATAGCTGCAACTAACCCAATAATTACCGCATAAGCGATCGCACTTGTTCGGCTTGGTTGCAGCCATTGGCGCAAACGCTGTTGTATAGCAGGAAGTAGCATTTTTTAAACGAGAAAGGATAGAAAAAACTGCTATTAGGATGCTCTTTAATCGCTTAGTGACTTATATAAGGCTTGATTTGTTGCAGTCCTCACCTATAGTTATATGCTCACTTAAACCAAGATAACCAAGGTTGCCAATTTTGCACTAATTGAGCTAACTGTGCGTAGCCCTCTGCACGAGGATGAGCGCCATCATTTGCTTTTGCCTCGTTTATCCATACATTGGAAGCTTGTAAGGTAGTAAAAACCTCCAAGTAAGGGACATTAATTTCATCGCAAATAGAGGCAAAACCCGCCGATAAACGAGCAATTGTTTGATTTTGTTCTTCGTCTCCTACCGGGGGAGTTCCTACCATCAACACCGGAAACATTTGTTTGGCTATCTTTAAAATGTGGCACGTGTTTTCTAAAGAAGTTTCTAAAGCAACGCGAGTTTTTCCGTTTTCTATTGTCGTATCGTTGACACCAAAGGAGAATACAATTCTTCCCTGATGTTCTGGACGTAAACGATAAGATACTTCTTGTTGCCAACGCTTTTTTAGTTCTGTGCTAGTTTCTCGCCTTACGCCTAGATTGTAATAAGTAACATCATGACCCTGATGGCAAGCGTTAGCGCAGATTCTCCCCACCCAACCCAAACACTCAGGATCGCCCGTACCGTTAACAAAAGACTCCCCAACAAAGCAAATACGCATAACAAAGTTGCTTTAACTTTCATCGCGCCCGATCGCTGACAATCCCTCTACAATTATTGATGGCGTGTAGCATGAACCATTCCACTCCGCATCGTTACCCAACGCCACTAATTGTTTTAAGGCTGTATAGGCATTACCCGCCACCATTGTATCTTTTACCCGCCCGATCGCCTGACCGTTTTTAACGCGGTAGCCCAAGTCAACATTGATTGAAAAATCCCCTGAAATACTACCGCCATCCCCTAGCATTTGATCGATAATAATCCCGTTATCGAGTCGAGCTATTAATTGAGCTAAAGAATCTTTACCCGGTTGAATCAGCAAATTAAATAAGCCAGGAGTCGGATAACTTCCCAAACCCGGACGAAAACCATTGCCCGTACTCCCTGTACCTAATATTCTGCCGCAAGTGCGATCGCTAATAAAGTTTTTTAATACTCCATTTTGCACAAATACAAGCGGTATGGTCGGCGTACCTTCATCGTCAAAAGGGCAACTAAAAGGGCCTTTATCCGGCTCTTGAGAAATAGTCAAAGCGCTAGAAGTTACAAGTTGTCCTAACTTATCTGCCCAAGGTGAAGCTTTTTCTAAAACTCTTTTCCCATTAATTGCCGCTTGCAGCGTACTCCACAACATATCTGCGGCTTTAGATGTAAATAAAATTGGCACGTGTCCGGTGGGGGGAGCAATGTTTTTTTTCGCCCAGGCTAAACGCTGTAAAATTTGTTCGACGATCTTTTCTGGGTTAAGAAAGTCGCGCTGAGTTTGTCCGTCAGATACGCTTAAAAAATCTTCTCCTCTAATCCATTCCACCGCTAGGTAAGCACTCAAAGTTGTATCGGTGTAGTAACAATCCAAACCTTGGGAATTGACTAAACGCGTAGTTTCTATATCGCTATCCCATTCGGCATTAATTAACACTTCTGGATAAGCATCGCGAATCAGCGCGATCGCATGATTTCCCCATTCTATTAACTTTTCTACGGCGACTTCTTCGCCTAAGTTGGGGTACTTTGGCTGAGAATTACTCGCAAGTTCAATTGTTTCTGGTTCGTTAAGTTGGCTTAAAGCCAAAGCCCGTTCTACTAAAGTCTGCGGCGCTACCGAGCCATAAGCAACGGCAAGACCCGGACATCCATTTCGCCACAATCGCAAAGCCGTACCCTCAGACTGAGCGCTTTCTAGCTGTTTGAGACGGTTTGCCTCAAAAAATACGGGGCGAGAGAGGGATTTTGATTGATACACTTCCGCCGCTTCTGCTCCAGACTTCATTGCTATTTCTAACAACTGTTCTGCTGAAAGTGTATTTTGTGGTGTTTCAGAACCCATGCGCTTTGTTGCAACTGTGATTTTTAGTTGTTAGTAGTAATTCACCTTTTTGGAGGTAACTTACGGTAAATTAATTTCTTGCAAGAGCCAAAAGCCTGCAAAAACTTCTGACTGGGGATTTGATTGTACGGCTAAAAAGTGTACTTGGTTGGCTTTTTGTTTTGCCTGCTCGAAGTCTTGAGCCGTTTGTAAGGTTTGGGGGTTAGTTAAAGTTGCTAAAAGCCAACTGTCGCTTGCACCAGTTTCTAAAAGTAGTCTATTGGGAGTCACGCTCGTGTCTAATTTGAGGGCGGCAATTTCTAAACCCGACATCCAGCCAGCTAAAGGTGTTGCTCTAGGAGAGTAGATTACTATACCAGGAACTATGGTATCTGGAGTTATTTGCCCCAAAGTTAAAGGGAAAGCTTCGCCAAAATCAATTTCCCATTCTGGCATTTGAGTTAAGTCCGCTCCTCTAAGACTTGCAACTACCCACTTTTGCCCAACTAAAGCATCGGGTAAGCGCTGCGGCTCGTAAGTCTGCACCCGCACCGATGGATTGGTAACAGCTTGATATCTTGGATCTTGGGGGTACACATCAATCATTCGCTGTTGCAGCCATTGATTGAGCGCTAACGTGCGGCGGCTAGGTTGAGCGGGAATGCCCAAATCTTGGCAAGCTTTAGTAATCATGTTATTCATGGGAGTGCGAAAAAAGCGGAACTTGACTGGAGTAACTCCCGCCTGGGCGATCGCCGACTCTAAAGCAGTTTTTAGCCAAGCAGAATTTACCTGGCTGCTCGAACAATACTGCGAGTACCGAAACAGCGAATCAAGCTCGGTGTCAATATTTAAAGGACTCTCGCAAACTAAAACTTCCCAAAGTTTTTTGTTGTTTTCGTCTACAATCGGACGCGAATAAAAATCAATTTCCCAAATACTGCCCATGCCTTGCCGTCAAAAATTGGCTACCTTGTAAATCGTACAAGAAGCCGCGTCCCCTTTGATCGCTAAATGCCTATTAGTATCATTGATAAGAGACAATAGGTGTAGAAATTAAGCGCGATCGCACGACTTTAAGCATCAGTTAGCATAAAACCCTTGATAGGAGCGGGCTTTACGGTAAATTAATCCAAAAAATTCCAATAAATCAGTTAGATTGTATGAGCTACTGTCTCAATCCCACTTGTCAATACCCTGAAAATTCGGACAATTTAAGTTCGTGCCGAAGTTGCGGTAAAACATTATTGCCCCTACGCGATCGCTATCATATTATTCGCCCTATAGGTGGTGGCGGTTTTGGCAGGACTTTTCTCGCGGAAGATCGCGATAAGCTCAATGAATTATGTGTAGTTAAGCAATTAGTTCCCCAACTCCAAGGTACTAGCGCCCAAAATAAAGCAACGCAGTTATTTGAGCAAGAAGCAAAAAGGTTGCAGCAATTGGGCGAACATCCTCAAATTCCCGCTTTGTACGCCTATTTTAAAGAAGATGATTATCTTTATCTAGTTCAGCAGCTAATTGTCGGACAAAGTTTACGAGAATTATTAGATTTACAGGGTGCGTTTAGCGAACGGCAAATATGGGAACTGTTTGCGGACTTGTTACCCGTATTGCAGTTTGTTCACGCTCATCAAGTAATTCACCGCGACATTAAGCCCGATAATATTATGCGCCGCCAAAGCGATCGCCGTTTAGTTTTGATTGATTTTGGCGTATCTAAACAATTTACTACGAGCGATCGCGCAACTCTCGGTACAACTATCGGCTCTTTTGGTTATGCTTCTAGCGAACAAATGAACGAAGGAGAAGCTTATCCCGCCAGCGATCTTTATAGTTTGGGCGTAACTTGTTTTCATTTACTAACTAAAATTTCTCCTTCCCATCTATGGACGGAATACGGTTATAGTTGGGTAAAACAATGGCAGCAGCATTTAAACAACTTGCAACTTAGCTCCCAACTTGAGGCAGTTTTAGATAAGCTCTTGCAAAAAGACATACATCAGCGCTACCAGAATGTAGAGGAAGTTCTCTTAGATTTACGCAAAATTCCGGCATTTTTAGCTTTTGATGTCACTCAATTGCCAGCGCACAACGTACCTAGTTTTACAGAAAATCGCGCGGTAAGCGATCGCTCTCCTCAAATAAATCCTCCTATTGCTACAACCTTAAATCCTGGAGCTAATTTTCCTTGGTACTATAAGCTACTACTAGGAAGTGCGATTTTTTTACTTTTAGGATTTGCGGGATATAAGTATTGGACTAGCCAGCAACCTTCTACTTTCATGGGTCATGGGGGAGAAGTCAATACTGTTATAGTTAGTCCTGATGGTCGGACGATTATTAGCGGTAGCGATGACAAGACATTGAGAATTTGGGATCTAAATAGTCAAAAATTGCTCCGCACTTTAAAAGGACATACTGATTGGGTTTACGCTGTTGTTATTGGTGCTGATAGTCAAACTATTGTTAGCGGTAGTAAAGATAAAACTATCAAGTTATGGCAGTTAGCGTCAGGGAAGCAAAGCCAAACTTTAACCGGACACAGTAGCTATATCAATAGTGTTGCGATTAGTCCTGACAGGACAAAAATTGCCAGTGGTAGTTACGATAAAACTGTAAAACTTTGGAACTTAAAAACGAATCAAGTAAATACTCTCAAAGGTCATTCTAGGGAAGTTTTAGCTGTTGCTATTAGTCCTGATGGCAAAAAAATTGTTAGTGGCAGTGTAGACAGAAGTTTAATAATTTGGAATTTAGCGACTTTAAAAGCGCAAAGTATTTTAACTGGACATACAAGCGATGTAAATGCCGTTGCCATTAGTGCTAACAACCAACAAGTAGCTAGTGTCAGCGACGATAAAACTATCAAACTTTGGAATCTCAACACTGGGCGCGAAATCCGCACTCTTACAGGACATTTGGCAGATATTAATGCTGTAGATTTCAGCCCCGATAACCAACATATCGCAACAGGTAGCGATGATAAAACTGTCCGCATCTGGGACTTAGCGACGGGGGAAGCTATATACACTTTTAGAGGGCATCAAGGTGCTGTTTTTGCCGTAGACTATAGCCCTGATGGGCGAATCGTTGTGAGTGCGAGTGCGGATAAAACTATTAGAAAGTGGATTGTACCGAAGTAATTAGACTTCTTGAGCGCAAGAGGTTTGCAAGCAACTTCTTGCTAGTTAAAGCCTAGCTCGTTTATAGTTGACATCCCAAATAGCTAAAGCCTAGCTCGTTTATAGTTGACATCCCAAATAGCTAAAGCCTAGCTCGCCTAGGGTTAAAACCCCAGGCTAATAGCTAAAGTCGGCTCAAGCCGACTGAAGAAGAAAAAAATTTTAGCTTTCGGAAGATGTCTGTAAGGTTAGGAGTTACGGTACATCGATCGGAATTAGCGCATTTTCCGGCAAATAGCCTTTAAAACGTCCTTCATCTGCTAATACAAGTGTCATTCGCAACGGGTAATCGGGGGGAATTTGTAAATCTGCCCAAGGTATCGCCACTTCTAAACAGCGATCTAAACCAACTTGAGCGCGACTAAATCGAGGATGCCATTGATAATTATCTCCCGCTTCTTGAAAATGCACGGTTTGAGTTAGTAAATTAATCTCTAACTGATGGTGAAATAAATAATTTAACGGCGCTTCGTCGGGCAAATCTCCTACCGGAGCGGGGCTATTGTGCATAGTGCGATCGGGATAAAACCACAATAAATTTAACTGCGGCGGACAATCGCGCCCTGGCTTAATTCCTGCTTGAAAGTCCAAACGTAAGTAAAAATTAGAGTGATCCACTCCATACCACAAGCGTTGGATTGCACTGCTGCGGTGCATTGTGCCTCTAGCTCCGCCTACTTCTAGCCTACCCGCTTTGTCCCAATCTTGTTCGTCGCCTTTGCCATCAATAGTTGGGTGAATGAATCCTTCGGGGCGCGAATCTAGTTTTGCTTCGTGGATTTCTACAGGTTGACGGATATTAGGCGGAATTGGCTCGTTTAATGCTTGGTAAACATTGTACAAATGTTCTCTAAATAGCTGGTCAAAAATGGCATCTTGGTTTGAGGAATGTCCCTCGCCAAACCACCAAAACCAATCAGAACCTTCGGCGGCATACATCGCTTCCCAGGCGGCGGGGTTGTTTTCCTCCGTCGCTTCAGGATGGTTCGCTAAGACAGTTCTCGCTTCTGTAAGCAAGTCCCAAGCGCGGTTTTTAGCTGGATCGCCAATCCAAGTTGTAAAGCTGCCATCGACCCAAGAGCCGCTATGCAGGCGATCGCATTGTAAAGTTTCGGTAGCGGGAAACTGCTCTAAATACTCCGATACAGTCACGAGTTTAATTTGCTCGTTGTCGCTTAAAGCTTGATACAAGTTTTCTAAAAATGGTTTGCCATCTTCAGGGTAAAATTCCCAGCAGTTTTCGCCATCTAGGGCAATAGTAACTAAATGCGGCTGTTCTAAGGAGGTACTACCGCTCTGTTGGTGCTGTTTGAGGGAATGGGCGATCGCTTCTAAATGCCCCACCAAGTCGGCGGCGGCGCGTTTTGGCGGCATTGAGCTATAACTAAAGCCAATTAAGTCCGATAAACGGTGATCTCTAAATACTATTGCTAGTTCCCCGGCGGGAGTTTCTAACCGATAAGGGCGATACAGTAATTCGGGCTGCAATACATTTCCCGCTCCATCGCGGTTAAAAAAGTGCTTCAACGTCCACCCTAGGACGGCTTCATCGGAGCAAAGCCACTTAAAACCTTGTTTGGCTACGTGGGGTAGTATCTCCGGGCTTACAGACTGCTCTGAGGGCCACAAACCGCGAGGGGTTGTCCCAAATCTGTCTTCGTACATATCCCAAGCTTTTTGTAAGTGTCTTGGTATGTCTTCCGCCCACTGGAATCTATGCTTGGGCAATTCCATATTCGGTACGGCAACTCGTCCCGAATTTGTATCTGCTAGTAGCGGTAGTATGGGGTGGGTGTAGGGCGTAGTTGTAACTTCTAATTGCCCGTTTTCCTGCATTTGCCGATGTTGGGGGACGATGCGGCTGAGAATTTGGCGTTGTTTGGAATAAATGCGCTGGCGATCGCTTAAATTAAAATTACGTCCTCGTTTCAACCAATCGGCAATTTCCGGGTCATCCCAAAATAAGGGATCTATCCAAGCTAAATTATGCCAAGCAAGTAAATCGCTGTAGTCTTGAGATTGCCAATTTTCCAAACACCAAGCTCTACCTTTATCTTGCCTTTGTTCGTAAAGTTCGCTGTAGCGGGGGTGAGGGTCAATTAAAGTGTGATGGTTGGCATCAAAAAAGTGTTCGATAATAAATTCGTGCTGTTCTCTCGTTATTTTTTCGTCGGGAGTCAGACAGACGGTTAAATAAGGATCGAAAGCCGTTCCCGCAATATAATCTTCTAATTGCAATATCAACGAGGGAACTAAGTTTAC